>Ga0187876_1000949_pt1 | contig 27132 bp, 42 predicted proteins | sample June2016WEW_17_4_FD_133000 | JGI IMG/M metagenome (GOLD analysis project Ga0187876, IMG submission 133000) | Peatland microbial communities from SPRUCE experiment site at the Marcell Experimental Forest, Minnesota, USA - June2016WEW_17_40 | ecosystem: Environmental > Terrestrial > Soil >...
ACGGCGTGTGCAAGGGGCGGCAGGCTGATGAAAGGCTCCATTCTTGAGAAAAAGGCGCGTGTTGCAAAAGTCGGGGTTGTGTTGCAAAAGTACGGGCGTTTCGAGACATATGCAACAAAGCCCATTTAGGCATAACAGTTAAATGATGATTAATAATTAACAATAATTAATTAACACGTGTTAAATCAGTTTTCCTAGCGCGGCCTCTTTACTGAAATCCTGCACTCTAAACTCAGCTTTACCAGTGTAGTGTACGCTAACGCCAAACGACCCGAAATAAGCAGTAGGGAACGGGCCTAACATCGTGATAGCGTTCTTACGAACCGCTATCCGCGCGAACGACGGATAAGAGTAAGGTGCTTCGAGCTTTAGTTCGACCGGCCTTCTACCTATGTTTTTAATAGTTAACACCGTTTTACCGCTGTTTTCAAACTGATAGTGTTTCGCACGTAGGTTAAACCACCAGTCGCTTATGCGTTGAAGTATCATTTTTGTGTCATCGCGAGGGGGCGCGGCGGTTTAATATTCCTAGTCGTCGGGGTTTAAACCCGCTCACCGTGACCCCCGTTGATGATTGATAACGACTTACCTCGCCGGCTTAAAGTCCACGATATTCTCGTAGACGTTACCGTTACTCTCGTTGTGTAGAATAGTCACGCGGACTTTCTTTCCAACTAGCTCGTCTGAGGGTATGTTGTCAGGCATATAGCCTAACGCTGCTTGAAGGAACTGAGATAACTTCGCCTTCGGGTGAAACTTTAGGTTCATCCGACGCTGAAGGTGAACGCCGTCAACTTCGAACTCGACGACCACTTTATCCTCTAGGACGTTTTTATCGTCGTAGCTCGGCTCTTTGCGCTGTTGTATAGCTTTAATCTCAGCGACATATTCGCCGACAGGTATTTTGGCTACTCGCTTAGGCCGCTCAATAGTAAAGCTTTCGTGCTGTAGCGATTCGTAGCCACCGTTCTTTTCGAACTCGTACTCCGCTGGTTCAGCTTCGGGAGTGTCCCGAACTTCGTCAGCGGTCAGATATGTTGGTTGTTTAGGCATGTATTTCGTTTTCCTATTTTTTCGGTTGAAAACAAAGGAGGTAAGTGTGTGCCGTCAGAACAGAAGCTTGCGAAAGCATAGATGAATCACGAATTAACGACACACACTCTGATTTTTCGCTTATCTCGTGAATCTGGTAACGTCACCTCCGTTTATGTTTTCGATACATAGATGGGTCGCTTTATATAAAAGCTTTATCGTAACACGGTGACTTGTAACAAGCTCTCCGTTAAGTTAATAAGCTATCGCACCGCTCTGTGTATTGAAAACGGTGGTCGTTAGAAGCTCACGTCCCACACGCTGAAGCTCGGGAGCTAACCCACCGTATATTCACTAGGATTATGAAACCTAAAACTAAGTCGGCTAAGAAGGCTGAAGAGCGCGAGAAAATAATCGTGCCGGGGCCGGGCTTCGAGAACGTTGTTATACTTAACACCAATGACAGAATAATGTACTGTCGTTGCGTAGTGAAACTGCGACGAATCACTTCAGAAATTGAAGCACTCGGACGCGTGTATGTGCCGAGTAAGTGGGAACCAAAACAATATAAAACCCACCATTCTCACATCGCGCAGATTATCCACGTTTTAGAGCTTATCCAAGACGCTGAACGATACGCGAGTCAGATACGGGATAATGCTCTTATGATTTACATTCTCGACGAGATTCATCTTAAGCGAGTTATCTTTTATGACATACTCGACGTCGTAAGACTTACGGAAAAAGCAGCTCAGCGAGAGAAAGAAGAGCCTGTTCAACCGACATAACTATTATCCCCTAACGATACGGAGGTGATAACCGAAATGCCAACATATTCACCAGCTACTAGCAGCGATATGAGCGTTACCGTCGAAGTCCCTGTTGTGCTGTGCCAGCTAACGGGCGCTATAAATCTTTCAGTTGCGGACGTCGGCGAAACTTTCACAGCTTCAGGAATGTTAACCGCTGCCGATGGCTCAATACCAGTAGGACAGCTTATACAGCTTAACATTAAGAACGCTGACGGGACGTACTCGCCTATAGACGGATTAACTGCACTCACCGACAGCACGGGTGCGTACTCGATAAGTCTATCAGAGGCAGCCGTCGGACTGTACACATTCCAAGCAGCTTACGCAGGAGGGACAGTGTGATAGAAGACGAGCACCACCACCGCCATCATAAACATAAGCGGTATCTGCCGGCAGAAAGTAGAGAAATGCGTGTGTGTGTCAGAAAACGACACCACCACCATCATTTTTGGGAAGAAGAAAACTAACTTCCCATTCTTTTTTATTATGGTTGTAGAACTCGGCTGTGCGTGTAAGCGCTGTATCCATTACCACCAGTGTCTCGTAATGGGTGCGAACGATACTCGCGGGGCCATTCAGTGTCATTGTGACTACTCCGCTAGCTTTCGCAAGCGGCTTCTATGGTTTTGACACCAACAGACGTTAGCCCACGTCTGAGTATGTTTATCGCGGCATTTTCATCGCGGTCAGCGACGTAGCCGCAGTCACACGAATGTATTCGGTCTTTCAGTTCTTTCTTTACTATTGCACCGCATCTCGAACATTCTTGAGTCGTATTCTTTGGATTCACCAATACCACTATCGAACCAGCTTCCTCCGCTTTGTTCTGTGTTGCGTTGATGAATTGTGTCCACGCCGCGTCGCCTATTGACTTGGCGAGATATTTATTCTGCATCATACCCTTCGTATTCAAGTCTTCAAAGGCGATGACGCCAAACCGATTGACGATTACTCGGCTTAGTTGATGCACAAAGTTGTTACGCCTATTCGTTATCCGTTCGTGGACTCTCGACACGACCTTACGCGCTTTGACACGTTGCGATGTTCCCTTTTCCTGTGCTGATAGTTTCTGTTGTGCCGTTGCTAACGCTTTCTCATCGTGCCTAAAGAAACGCGGGTTCTCGACTTTCTCCCCGTTTGACAGCGTGGCAAATGAAGTCAGACCAACGTCAATCCCGACAACTGCACCATCTTTGAATGGTTGTGTTTTGGGTTCGTATTCTGTCGTGAAACACGCAAACCACTTTCCTGTTGAGCGACGATTGATATTCAGCCGTTTGACTACGCCTTCAATTGGTCGATGCAGTTTGATTTTGATGTCGCCTATTTTTGAAAGTTTCAGCGTCGTGTCTTTTATCGAGAATCCCAACTGTGGATAGGTGAACGAATCGTATCTTCCTTTTCCTTTGAAACGCGGATAACCCGCTTCTTTCTCTCCAGCTTTAACTCGTCGGAAAAATGCTTTGAACGCTAGGTCTACTCGTTGCTGCGTCTCTTGCAGCACCTGAGAATGAACCATCTTTAGCTCTTGATGTACGGCTTTCCACGACGGGAGCAGGTTATGTGTATCATAGTTTGAAATTGACTTCTGCTCTTGTTCCCACGAATCTTTGCGTATCGCTAACGTCTTATTGTAGACAAATCGACACAGCTCTAGCGTTTGATTCATCTTTGTTTCCTGTGCCTTCGTCGGATAGAGCCGATAGCGATAGACTTTATGCACATTTATCTATTAGGTGTTTATTGCATAAGTATGTTGTGTGTTTGTTCGCTGTCATCTCCCAGCTTTCGCAGGGAGTCTTCCCGCTCGATTGATAATAGTTTCGTGACGCTATCTATTTTATTTATATATTATTAATGATATTCTCGCATAGGAGAAAAAATTAGCCGGACGCGAGAAAGCCACTTAACCGAGCTTAAAATGGGCTCAGTCGTTTCTCAAAATATATGTTTTGTGAAACCACTAAGTTTTTACCACACTATTTCTCGCCACTAAAGTACCATTTACGAGCGTCTTCTACCGATAACCACTTATCATCAATGAACGTATGTACATCGTCCGGCGATGGATTAAAGCGAATCACTCGCGCGTGGGCGGGATTCACACATCTGTTCTGGCATCTCATTGTAATCCTACGCCTGTCTGGAACCCACCCATAAAACATAAGAAACGTGAGTCGTCTAATCTGAACATACCGACCCTCACCACCGGCGACGATATTTCTATCAAGATATATCTGCCCTATATCATTCGGGTCTTTAATAAGCCAACAGCGCGGTTCGAAGCAGTCAATGACCCTGTCGCGGATTTCTTTGTAAAGTCTTCTTTTCGTGTACTCAGTCAGCTTAATGTTAAACGTGTCAGACATAGAGAACACTAGATTGGTCTAACCTTATATATTTTATGCGAATATGCGAATATGTCTTCGACCATTTTCTCAGAAGGTCGAAAAAGTCATAGAACCCTAAACTTATATATACTGACTTCTATATCTCTACAACATTATTTTAAAAATCAGTTATAAATCTAGCATGGCGGCACCTCGTTTCGGGTGCGTGACATATTTGCATGTTTGCATATTCTAAATAAAACCAAAAAAAATAGTTACGCTGAGAGTATCTCGAAGCTGGCGTATCCGGTCGACGGTAAGTACGAACTACTTCCCGAGTATGACGCGACTACCTCACCCGGGCCGATGGCGGCCTGTGCTGGTATCGTGAAGCTTACAGAGCTGCCGCTTAATGTGTACGTCCCTGACGCCGCACCACTCAGCGTAACAGTTCCACTCGTTACCGGCTGACCGACGTTATTAGTCACCGAAACGGTTCCGGTTTCTGGCACGTTTCGCGGCATAGACGGCGAAACGTTAATCGTAACAGTCGTCGGCGTCTGTGTCTGAACTGGCGCGACTCGTATCTGAGCGCTCCCGCTCGAAGCTGCATACTGAGCATTACCAGCGAAGTTAACAGTCATCGCGTATGTACCTGACATTAGTATCCCCACGTTCGCTGATATGTACCCGCCGTTGCCGGACACTGTACCAGTCACGAAGTTACCGTTCAGATACACGTTAATAGGCAATCCTGATAGCCCGTTGCCTTTCGCGTTTATCTCAAACAACACGCTTACCGGCTGGTTTACGTTGTACTGAACAGCCACGTCCATAAGTCCTATCTGCGTAGGCTGTGTGCCGGATGGTGTCGGGCTCGGGCTCGGTGTCACTGATGGCGTAGGTGATGGTGTAACTGGCGTAACTGACGGCGTAGGCGTAACGGTAGCGTTTACCGTAGCATTTCTTGTCGTGTTGCTCGTTGTCGTCGCCACGTTTCCCGTTGTGTTATAGTCGTGGTTAGACGACAGACAGCCGCTTACAGCGACGGTCGCACACGCGAGAATCGCGACGACGATTAACACGAATAAACTCTTAAGTTTCATACTATTTCACCTTCGAACTATGTAATACTACGTTATACTATATAATACTAGGTTTTGTTTCTAAACGACTCGATTAATCTGTCTCTTATCACGGGTTCTTTGAACCATAGTAGCTCATTAGGTCGGTCGAAGTGGAGTCTGAGTAGTGTAACTAAGGCGTCTGTGGTAAATAGCTGGTCTTCGTCTAGGTTTTTTATGAACTCGATAACGTCGTTAAGCTCGACTATCATTAGTACCACCACCGAATCAGATTTCCGCCGGCACACATACAGATTCTAGAAAGCCGTTCTTTCGGCCACTTGGCGTTCTTGTCTTCTGGTCGCTCAGCGTAGCCGAGTAGATTATGATGTTGGTCACACAGGTACTTTTTACCGTACATGCTTTTCACGAAATGAACCCCGCGAGAACCACGACAGCGGTAACACGTTAGACTAAACATTAGTAAACCTCGCTCTCGAATAGATTATACCTAGATTTTTTCAGTCGATAGTCGTTGTACAGCTTATAATGTCTGTCACATAGCCAGTATGAAAAATTATAAGCACCGTAGTCTAGCGCGACTCTATTCGCGCCAGCTTCGCGGCAGTAGTAACACGGCCTCGTAATTTTACCTACCCACATAGAAATTTGCACCACCGTATTCTTTTCGCCAGCAGCAGTTAAAACAGTATTCTTTTTCTTTTCCTTTACGTTCGCACGTTTTACACTTGTACGCTCTTAGCTCATCGTATTCCATTCTTCGTCTCCTAGTTTATCTCTAAGCTCGTCATTTTCGAATTCGAGCTTTTTATTTTCGTCTGTGAGATACTTCACTTTCTTTTCCAGTATTTCCTTTTCGTACTCTAGTCGGGATATTATACCGCTCTTCCAGCCGGCTAGGTACGGCCAGCCTTCTCTTTTTACAATCTCGCGGTCTTCGTCACTGAGTGTCATACATCCTCCTTAAAATCAGGACAGCTCTTTTTCGCGGGCTCATCATTATTAAGTATTAAATATCTCTGTATGCCGCTCTCGCAGCCCTCGACGTCGACATATATCCAGCCGTGGAGTATTCTGTCATCGGCATAAGCAAGCGAGAGATGCGAATATTTACAGCGGTAACACGGTATAAGGTCTTTAATCGTCATTCAGACACGCCTTACAGTCTTCGCCTGTTAGGTCGGATATGCCCCAGATACACAGATGTTCGTAGTTAGATGATAATTCCACTTTACATCGTGCGGCCCCGCGAGTACCAACACGTTTAGCAATAGTCTCTTCGCGGTCGCTTCGAACGGCAAGCTGAACGAGGTTATTATAAGCCTCTTGAAGCTGGATAATAGCTTCTTCGCATAGCGCGAGTCGCTCTTCTATCGTTGGCTCTTCGGTCATATAGTTAACCTGTTCTCCTTTGCACACTCAAAACACATATAGCGTACTTCGTCTGTGCCTTCGTATGTGTCGCATCTACTTATTTTATAACACTCTGTTATGTCGAAGTCGTCGGCGCACCAGTCACATAAAACCATAAGGCTCATTCCTCCGGCTCCATCTCGAATCTTCGCGGGGTGAAGTCTTCATAACACGGCGTCTCTTTACGATTCAGAAAACACTTCTCGTCGACGAAAAACTTGCACTCGCGACACCCCGCAGCCGTTCGGTTTATCTTTATTCCCGAGTACCGCATCGTCGTTTCTTCGGCGGTTAATCTACTACTCATTTCTCGCGCTCCTTACGTTTTTTTATCAACTCACCGAGTGCTAGATAGAGATTTATTTCGCTCGGTAAGTCAGGCGACCCGGCGACCTCGCGCTGAAGGCGTTCTAGGTCGTCGGTGCTCAGCTCTTCTAATCTATCTAGGTTTATCATATATTCACCGGCCAGAGTAGATTTCCGATAGCGTCGTCTAGGTTCAGTTGGTCGTCAGGTCGACGCTGCGCGTTCATTCGTTCTAGGTGAATGATTAGCTTATGATAATTCGCTTCGCGTATCTCGACGTAGATTTTCTCAGTATCCCCGTCGGCCATTAGAAGAACATCGCCAGCCATTATCGCTCACCGTAGAACAGCTTAATCAGTCTGTTTATGACGCGGTCGTACGACTCGCCTTTACTGCCTATTTCTTTAAGCTTTTCGCGGGTCGATTTAGTTACTCGTAGGTACGTCCAGTCCACAGCTTTCTCGGCCTCGATTCTGGCCGTTTTGTCGTCGTAGCTGTTATCGAAATCGTCGTTCATATTATCTCAGTCCTTACGTTAAACTTCGTGTTTTTTAGTATCTTATTTCGTTCGTTCTCGGCGTCGACAAGCCGCTCTAGTGCGTCCCATATATTAAAAAGGAGCGCCTCAGTCGGCGTGTATAGCGAGTCCCACGTTATATGTTGTGTTTTATTTTCGCTCATTTTTACCTCAACTGAGTCAATCGTCCCATAGCGTTTTGTATATCTAAATCTACGTTCTCGACCATTTCGCGCAGCGTGTATTCAGTATCTTCTGTAATATCTTCGTCTAATAGTATGTCGTTGAGTTGCTTTAAGACGAACCTAGCGTTAACTAGGTCGCCATCTATCGCATTAACCGTGTCGCGTACTATTTTCATTGTATTCTCCACAGGTCTTTCGTGTCTAATAAGAATTCGTACAGCCCCGGCACGTTCGCGACTGAATAGTCGGCGCTTGCGTGGTTTAAGATGTCTTTACCAATAACCACGTCGTTTCTGTTAGTCACACAGATTTTAACGCCGTCGACGTTTATTCCCTCGATAGATTCTTCGGCGTAGTACGCTACCCATTCATACAGGTTTTGCAGCTCGTATTCGTCGAGCGGGTCGGGTACGTTCTCGAATCGTGTTCCAGAGGTCGCGTTATCCAGCTCTTCCATCGTGAGCGTTAGAAACGCGTCGTAGTTGTCCAGACGTGTCATCTTATCCTCTTTAGTTTATACGTGTCTTTTTTAATCGTTACCTTTATCGTCTTCTTTTCGAGAGTGCCACCCGCGATACGAATATATTTCACTACACTGGCCTCAGAAAGACCGGACTTTTCCGCGAGCGTTCTCGTGTCTGGGTATTTTTTAGGATTATCTCGCATAAACATTAAGAGAGCCTCGCCTTTTTCTTTAGGCGTAAGCGTATAGAGTATCGGTTCCATTTTTAGTCACCTGTCCACTTCGGGCTGCCTTCGCCGGTGCAGAAGAAACAGTTGCACTTAACGCCTTTCTTTTTCATCTCTTCGATGTGTTGTTCTTTCGCTGTTTTAATAGACTGAGCCCATTCTTTTATACTCATTCTGACCACTTTCATCCTCGCCATCCCATTTCTTCGTCTGGTACGCCGCTCATCTCTTCGCCGGTAAAATACGAGACGAGGTCTTCTATCATCTCTTCGACGTCGAGCGTACAGAAGTCCTCGCCCGGCATTTCTACGTATCTAGAGTAGCTCTTAGCGTTCTCGCGGAGCCAGTCTGTTACGACGGCCAGCGAAACCATTTCACCTTCTTGCGTGTTTCTCATATTACCAGTCTATGCCGTGAGTAAGTTGTCTACGTTTATGTTGTTCGTAGTAGTCATTCGCGGGTCGAATCTCCTGTTTTACTCTCTCCATTTCGCGGGCTGGTTCTGGCGTCTCTGTGTATTCTATTTCAGCTTTAGCGGCCACTACGTCCCGCATCGTCGGCTTACGGCCCCGCGATAAACAGAGCTTAGTAAGTAAAATATGTTTACAGTCTTCACCGTGAATGGTAAAGTCTCGGCACGTACACGAGAAGTCATTTTCTTTTATGCAACTGACGTCGTACGAGTCCTCAGAAGAACCCGGGACTTCCCACATGTTAATTCCGACCTTCTCGGCTCGTATGCCTTTCACGTACATAAGCTCGGCTTTCTCTTGTCTGGTTGTTCCCTTCTTTGTCATTTCGAATCCCTCAGATAGACGGCCCGAAGACGTCGACAGCGACAGACGTTATCTCTTTAAACGTCTTAGGCGTTAGCTGGCTCATATTAGCTATAAGCTCTAGCGTGTTTCCCGTTAGCGTGTACACGTTAACCTCGCTGTTATCAGTCAGAACCTCGACGGCTATCTCAGCGTCTTTAGCCGTATCGAGGATTTCTTTCATCGCGCGGGTTATGTTAGTCCGCGCTCCACGAAATCCGGTTAAAATTAGCATTACCATTCCGAGGTCGTCTGCGAGCTTGTTTATCCGCGCGTCGAGTTCTCGAAGTTCCTGTTCCTTCTTCTCTTTCTTTTCTATGAGTTTTATTAATTGGTTCTTGGTAGGCATTATTTTTCATCTCTTGTAGGTTTTACTCTACACTATACACTACTACACGCTACTATATAAAGCTATTTCAAAAGAAAGAAAGAGAGTACGCTAACCGTTCGACGGTTAGGGCCCTCTAAACAATAATCGCCGTTCGCGCTCTTCGTCGCGGGCTTCGGCTTCAGCGAGCCGCTCTTCCCGCGCGTGAGCGAAGAATACCTTCTCGGCGCACGAGTGACCGTACCCCGCCATAACACTCTGCGGAGCACGTAGAGCACGGCCACATCGAGCACACATAGAGAACCGCTCGACAGTGGCTCCCTCTAGATTCTGTTGCTCGAAGTCTGACATAATTACTCAGTCCTGTGTAGTAGGTTAAGAATGACCTCGTCGTAGTCTTGTCCCTCAGTTCTGAAGACGTTCAGAAGGTTTAGTGTCTCTTGGCGAAGGCCGATGATTGTAACCGTCGGCTCATAGGTCGAGTCGCTTAGCTGACACTTCTCATTCCACAGCGCGATTCCCGCGTCGCACGTAACGTTACCGTTGCCGATAATCTGGTGCGAGCATCCGTGACACTTAGAGACTTTTGGCATTGTATTTTACCTCTACTATACTCTACTACACGATACTATATAAAGATACTCACTATTGAAAACAGCGATTAACACGTGTAAACTAGAAAAGGACGGTAGAATGAGAATATAGAAAAAACCCAAAAAAAATAGTAGCGAGCCCGCTACTTCGTACGTGCCATAGCCTCGGCGACTTTTCGCTCTTTCTCTGCCTTCTGCTTCGCTTCGAGCGCGAGACGCTGCGGTTCTCTGTGCTTATAAATCATATAGAGGTTAATTAAGCCGAAGAGTAGCCCCAGTGGCAAGAATACCACGAGAAATATAAGCGTGGCTAACGGCAGTAGTACGTAGATGTACAGCCGGTTATCGTATAATGCCATTCATATCACCTCCCTTTCATTTTTTAAAGGTAAACTTACTTGTCGTGAAGTCTCGCTACGGCGCACGTCTGAAGCCAGTTTTCTCGACGTCGCGATTCTTCTTTAGCCTTACAGCGGTTGCAGTCCCACGAGTCGGTCGCGAAGGGGCAGTTTATCATCGTTCGCTTTATAGCACACTCCCATCCTTCGTCTTTCTCTAGGATTATCGCGGGCTCGCGTCGCTCCCATCCGTCGCCGAAATCACAGTTAACGAGCGCGTTGTATATCCACGACCCACCGAGCATACCGCCGTGTAGCTTTCGAGTTTTGGTTATCATCTTACACGATACGCTGATTGGTCGCGGGCTCATTATCACGGCGTCCTCGTGCTCGTAGCTCGCGGGGACGTAGTGGCCCTCGTCGTCGTAGTGTCCTGAGTTTATAAGAGTAACATATTCACCCTCACAGAGAACAAGAACGTGGCAGCGCTTACTGTCTTCGTGCTTCTGAATCTTACCGACCGCCCACGCCGTTCGCGGCACGAAGTGGCCGGGCTTCTTTAGGTAATCTTTCGCAGGTGCTCTTTCCATTTCACTCACCTTCATTATCGAAATTTATACTCAGTATCTCAGAAAGCGAAAATCTGAGTAAGACGTCTTCAGCGCCGACTCCCGCATCGCAAGAAATCGTGACACCAGTTAGGTCGATTTCTTTAAGCTCGCCCTCGACTGAAAAACAGCCGGGCATTAGAATCAGTTCCACGAAGCTCGTTTTTAAGTCACCTACTATACGCTACTACGTTATACTATATATAACTATTTCAAAAGTAAATTACACGAAATCATCCCTAAAATGGTATACTACGTGTAAAAAAGTAGGTAAAAAAATTTATATATTTTCGTACTCTCTCTCAGCTTCCGCGAGAATCGCTTCGAATCTCCACGATTCATTAGGAAGTACGATTGAGTATAGTATCTTTTTTGGTTCTTCTTTCGCCATCGTATATCTATATACAGTTTGGGATATATATATACTACGTAAGTAAAATAAGTAAAACTATATACTTTTGAAATTTCATCAACGATATAACCAGTATGTTCGACCCTATAGGTCGACTCTGAACATTCCCGCTGGCGAGGAATATTTCGGCCTTCACAGCGTTGGCCGATGCGATTCGCCCCGCGAAAAAGTACTACTTTTAACACGTGGAAACAGGAAAAGAGCAAAATACCTTTTGATACTATGTTCAACCTGAGCCACCGCACCCGTTGGAGCCTCTCGGAGTATGTTTTCAATACGTAAACTGATAGGGTTACGCGTTCAACTTTTAGCGGGCTGCGTGGTGGGCTTTAAATGCGAAAAACAACGAATCTGGTAGTAGATGGTGAGCCCTACGCGCTCCGTTACCCCGCGAAATGAAAACAGTATTTTCTCTATGTAGCGACAGCACATCAAAACGAAAAAAAGGAAAAAAGTGAAGAGTGCTCACTTTCCGAGACGCTCTTCGATGGCGGCTAGGCGTATCTTCATAGCATTTACCGCCACTATAGCGGACTGCCCCATGACGAACAGCCACCCGCCGATAACACCGCCGAAGAAGGCCGGCACTACCAAGTTCCCACCAGTAACCGCTGCTGCGAGTAGAGCCATAAAGCCCATAACCGCCGTCACGCCAGCCGTTACCTGTGGTGTCGGGTCGAGTTTACCCACGAGTGGAATTACGTATGCGAGAAACGCGCCTATAATGAAAGCATAAAACGCGAGTGTGCTAGGGTCAATCACCATTTCTTATCACCTCCGTTTTTAGTCGGTTCGAACCTGTCGAGTGATACCGTACGGTAGCCCTTGCGGGCTGGTAACTGAGCGCTTAATCGCCCCGAGTTAAAAATGATTAGCCACTTCCTTAACTACTACCCGAATAAGAGCAGGTAGATAAGCCGCCCAAACAGGCGGATTCTACTCGACATATACAATAATTATTCACTCCGTATTAACTTTTATACTTATCTTATATATGAAACGAGGCCAGCACATAAATAAGGCTCGACACGAGCGCGACTACTGCCGCAGTTATGATAACGTTAATGTTTCTTTGAACGATATTCGACTTAATCTCCGTGCTTTTAACAAGAGATAAATTAGTCGCGTCAATCTTAGCGTCAAGAGTGCTGTACTGTTCCTGCTGTTTATCGAAGCGTTCTTGCGCCTCGTCGTCCTGTTTATAAAGATGCTCTTTCACTTCATTAAGCCCGCACTCGACGTTGCCGATACGAACCTCTTGCTTAGCGATGTCGACTTTGGTTAGTTCAAGTCCAGCTTCGAGTTTGTTCACATCTGATTCTGTCGTTTCTAGTCGGTGCGCGTGGCCGTCCTCGACTTTCTTAATTCTATTCTTATTATCCATAATCTCTTCGAAGCATTTATTAACGTGCTCGTCGACGGTTTTAACTTCTTGTTTTAGCTCTTCCATAGTTCGTTACTCCGTTGACGCTTCCGCTTCTTTTTACGAAGCCGAGCGTTTTTTCCATTTCTTTTTTTATCTGAAGGCAATATAATTCATCTCACATATTCCACGGCTGCCACGTGCGGGGTAATACAGAAATCGCTAATTTACAACGCGACGTTGGTGTTGCACCCGTTGGTGTAGGGGTTGGCGTTGGTGTCGGTGTCGGTGTCGGTATGACCAGCTCACTCTCGTTAGTAACCACGTAAGCGGCGGTTATCTGAGAGCTTGAACCACCTGAGTTGATTCCCGTCGCGATGTTATACGGCATAAAAAAATACCCATTATCCCCATAACCAGTTCCCCAACTGTTCTTACACTTAAACCACCCTTTCGAGCCGTCGAGGTTCGTCCCGTTATCGTTATAGCCGCAAAACTCCATGCAATGTCCGGCGATGGGGCTGCCGCTAGGCTGAGGAAATAGCCCACCGTTCGTCTCTGCGTCGTAGTAATTCTCCCAGAATTCAAATGCGGCATAGAACACATACCCAGAAACTAACGTTGCTTTACAGTTAGCCACCGTCGTAGCGCCATCGCCACTAACCGAGCCGGTGACCACATGAGAAGACGTTTGTTTACTCTTTGCAGCGTCCGTCTCTACCGTAGACGTCGGGGCCGTATTACAATCTTCGCTAAACGGCCAGAGCGAATCGTGAGCGACACCGTGATTTGTCATAACCCAGTCGGCAGTCGGCGTAGTCGTTCCAGTACCGGCGCAGCCACTACTGTTCGACCCATCATGAGCCAGACACCAGTAATACTGAGCCATTCGCGAGCCCGCGAAATAACTGCCACCACTCTGTACGCGTTTCTGTAGCCACTCGAAGCAGTTTATACTCGCCTCAGCGCAACAGTCGCCTATACTACCCTGATTAGAAACCGGCGTGTCAGCCGAAGATAAATCAACGGTAGCGGCAGCGCGTAGCCTATGCGGCGCTGGCGGGACATACTCGCGTATTTCCTTATTTCTAAGTCGTCGTCGAGTCTCACAGATACTCTTTTTTACGTCACAGCCTAGTCCAAATATTTCGTATTCTTTCGTCATTTCGCGGGGTCACTCACATATTCTTAGGCTGCCACGTTCGCACGTTAACCGCTAAAGCAAGATTACATCGCGACGTTGGTGTTGAACTTGAAGGAGTCGGCGTAGGCGTAGGCGTAGGAGCCGGTGTAGGACTGCCACCACCACACGAACCGGGGCCACCCCAACAGCCGACGTCGTCAGCCCAGTTACTTTGTTTTGGTAAGCTAAGGGCGGTGTTATCTTCTCGCCACGCATAAATATACGAGCCGCACGGGAAGCCCTGAGCACCGCCAGCGTCGTTACACCCGCCGGGTACTTCTATGCAGTTACCTATAGCATAATTATTACCAGTCGCCCACTGACTCGCGTCGGGAAGGTCGACCACGACCTGAAAATAATAGTAAGTATGTAGCTGTAAATTTGTGGTTTCCCACACCCAGTATATCCTCGTTTCATCCGATGTTTCAGCCGTTCCCTGATTTACCGGCGCTGAATTCCCTGTGCCGAGCCAGAATTGAACGCTATCGTCTGAATAATCTGGTGATTCATTATAGGCGATTTCGACGGTGAAGTTATATGTGTCGCTTATTCCATCGAGACAACCCTGTCCGTCTTTCGGTGCGCCGGGGTCGGTCACGCCGTGAAGGTAACCATAGAACATATCATTCGCTGCACTCCATAATTTACCGTCGTTTCCCCACTGTGTGTCAGACCCTTGACAGCCAAGTCCCGGCCACCACTGACTTATCCAAATGCCAAACTGCCACGTATGCTGATACGGGTTACTAATCCCACCCGGCACCAGTATCCCGTCGCTGGCTGCGTTAAGCGGCCCATACGCAGGATGCCCCGCAGGGTCTACGACGTATTGATTACGTGCTGCTTTTCCGTTATAGGCCGACTGACCTGCGCCGTAATTGGTTATCGTCGTGCTATTCGTGTTAAATTTATAATAGATATACTGACTCATTTTATACCTTTTTACTCAAGCGGAAGAACCTCTATGTAGTGTAAACCCGGCGTCGGCTGTCCCTGATGATTCTTCTGAAGGTACGGGAGAATGTCTATCTCAGAATTCGCAAGGAACTGTGTACCCGTCGGTTTTGGTGTCGGTGTTGGTGTTGGTGTGGGCGTTGGCGTCGGCGAAGCACCGCCAGCTCTCTTAGAAATCGGCGTTAGATTAACTCCCCCGAATTCGCTCGCGAGAGACGTCATAAAACCTAATCCCCCACCTTGACTCAGGGTGCTCTGGAAGCCCATACCGTTATTGCCGCCCCACATCTGAAGACCGACGCAACTGTTCGGCGCACTTCCGCTTTTTATGTTACTGTTAATCTCGTCTACCAGCTCAGCCGCCATCGAGACGCCCTGACCGCAGTTTCCGCTGAGCCACGTCCCCCAACAGATTCCGATTTCGAAGCAGCCAGCGTCTTTATTCAGTCCAGCGTCGACGCCGAAGTCTCCTGCATTAAAAACACCACAGTCGCCGCTTCCGGCTTCGAGCCACGCGGCAGCTTTCTTTCCGCTTGGTACTTTACTAGGGCCATATTGCGTACCCCAGATGTCGTTACTTCCATCTGCCCCGCCACCAGTACCTAACCCGCCGTATGTCATAAATATAAGGTTATTATTCATTATGTCGGATGCTTCTGCTGCCGGTTCAGACTCGCCAGATACGCACATTAAACCAGTTGAGTGCATTTGTGAGTAATACCCAGACCCGTAGCCCGTCCCTCCGCCGTTGCTATTATTAAAAATAGAGCTGACGCCAGCGCCGTTTGCTGTGCTGACGAAGCGGGTGTCAACGGCGGGGTGCGTTCCCTGTTCTGCAACTATCACGAAATCAGCGAAATGACTTTTTAATGCTGAGATGTCACCAGCGCTCCACGTTCCCCAATCAGCGGTTATCCCTAATACAAAGCTCATACTTGCCTCCCGTCTATTTTCATCGAGAAAGTCGAGGGTATATACACGTCCGGGTCGTTCGTAATCGCCCCAAGAGCGTTAGTCGTCGTGTTGATTGGCTCAACGACCTGTGCTGGCTGTGGATTAATCGAAACCGTACACGCCGGCACGAGCGTAGCACCTTCTTTTATCTCGAAGTAAAGTGTCGCTGGATTATTTGAATCGGCGTACATAGCGGTCGCGTACGGTGCGGCAACCGTCTGACCAGATAGATACTTTGGGTACGTCTGTGCTGTCGCGTGTATGTTCGCCATCGAACGCGCGGCTGTCGTGTAAAGATTATTTAGTTCGATTTGTATATCGTGCGGCTGCTCTAGGTTATTCTTAGTGATTTTCGTTATGATACACTGAAAATCAAGCGGGATAGATGGGTCTATCACTCTTACCGTCGTGCCTATACTCAGTTCTTCCGCCCAGTTCTTTTGCGGGTCGATGTCGAAGAGGTCAATCGCTGAAATCGAAATCGTAAACGTAGGCTGTGAGATGGTCGACAGGTACTGCGATGCGGCGTTAAATAGCGCCTGTTGTGAGGCAAGAGAGTCGTTTTTATAGGTTCCTTCGACCTTCCCGAATTTAGCATACGCGTCCCAGTCGATTATATACTCCGCCTGTTGGAAATGAATGTAGTAAGTATCGTTTGGATTATAATTCGATAACGCTAGCTTCATATTTCGACCGGGGTTATCATTATCGTTTGATTGACTGAAATCGGGGGTTATGTCGTGTGTTATTATGTTTATTTTCATCGCGGGGTATTCTATGTAATATGAAATACCATTATATTCAATCTCGTAATAACCGGGCCATCCTATCCAGTTATTCGGGTTTGAACCGGCGCTGTATGCGGGGTTTGCCGCCATACAACCGCCAACGCCGTTATCATTCGGTTGAGTGGTTCCGGTGTACTGCTCAGTATGAGCGACCCACAGAAACGCACCGTTCCAGTTCGCGCCGGTCGTCGGATAAACGCTTATGACGGCCGCGATAGGCTTGTCTCCCGGCAGTAGAGCAGATTGCATCGGGAAGCTATACCAGCCCCATTCATTCGGCGTAAACATGCTTAAGTCGCCAATGTACCAGATTATCGGCCCCTGATACGGAGTCCAATAGCTGTACTGCTCGGGCTGGTTCTTATTCAGCGTCACTTTGGTAGCAGTGTATATTCCTACTAGAAACTGCGTTGGGTTAGTCCCAGAGCTTGTCGACCCACGAGGCTCATAATAGAGTAGAAAGTCTATATCGCTTACCCGAAGACCCGCAGACGGCGTCGTGAACGTTATACCGGCTCCCGCCATATTTCCTTGACCTATGGCCCAGCCACAGTACGGTGCTGGCGGTAGTGGTGGCGCTGGATTATCTTTCAGTATGCCCTCGACGTCAGCTTGTAACGTCGGGGCGTAGCTCAGATATGTACCGTATCCCGTTCCAATCGTCACGGTGCCGGGTAACGCTTGACCGTCGCCCGTGTACCCCGCATAAACCTGATAGTATTCTGGCAGTTTAAAGAACGCGCTCTTCGAGTTGGTCTTCATAAGCTGTAGCGCCTGCGTCGGCGGATACCAGTTAGGGTTATTAAACTTAAGCTCGGAAGGTTTCTGACCCACCCCGCGAGCGGTTAATTCTGTTACGACTGTGGAGAAATCAGACTGAGCGTATACGTTCGATATGTTCTTTTCTAATGTCATTATCGGGTCTGAGCTTGGTTGTGGTGCGTTATTTACTGTGACCGCGCCATTTCGCGGGTCGGATGTTCGCCACGCGTCGGCTAGATATTCAGTCGTTAGCTGATGTGGTGTTTTAATGCTTAGGAAGTACCTGAACACGACCATCGTCGCGTTTAAGCCGTACTGTCCGGTTATCGTGTTACCGATAAAGGCCGCGTTATACGAGTCGTCAGCCCATAATAGCGGGTTAGCGACGTTTGTATGGTTAACCTGCTTAGAAACGTTATTTATCGTTACCGTAGGCGCTGAACCACCGGCCTGTATACCACACGCCCACGTTATCTGAAGACTATAGTAAACGCCTATGTTTATCGTGCCGTTATCTGTCTGCCACACGTCAAGCTCGTTATTTATCGTTCCTCTTTGAATAACGACACAGCCGTTTATGTCGTCGATGTAAATGTCAAAGCTTCCATTATGCGTCTGTCCTTTTGACCACAGCCGACCAGCGTTGTTTCCGCCAGCGCCATTAAGCCGGAACAGCCATTCGAAGGTTACAGCGGTAACGTTATCCACGTTAACCCCGCGAGGAATCGAAATATAATCTATCACATCGGGATTAAGCTGCCATGCTGTCGCACCGGACGGGAGTGTTATAAAGTCATTCTGAACGCCGAACGCGTGATAGTCAACTCCGGCAGCACCGAAGTTAGGAACAAGAATGTCCGCGCCTTCGGTATTCAAAAACGCCCATTGGTCAGCGAATGGAATTTCAGATTCAATTATCGTATCAGCTTCGTCTGCTTCTATACACGACGTTGGCGGAGCCTCGTAAGGTAATAAGTTTACTACCTCATCGGATTCTAGTTCTATAACTGTCACTGTGTGCCACCTCCCGTATCGGCTAGCGTTCCAGCTTGCGGGAAGAAATTATACACTAACTGGGCGTCGTAATCTGCCGGGTCGCGTCGCCACGCGTCGGTGTTAAAGTCGACTGTCGGGTCGAGCGTTAGAATGTTATAGAGTCTGAATATACTCATTATGCCGACGAAATCGCCGCTACCGTCGAGTAGGTACGTGTTGCCTATGTACAAATCGTTATAATAATCGCCGTCCCAGTACCCACTTCCTTGAACGCTGTTAACAAGTGTTAACTGTGTCCCGTCGAGTATGATAACCGGCGGTGCTTCGTCTACGGGGCCGCTGCCGCTTCGCCATAGAAGCTGAATATAATACCATTCACCTATCGGAACCGAGCCGGGCTCAGAATCCCATTGGTCATAATTATTATCTTCTGTCCAGCGTATCAGGTTAAGACATTCATTTTCTACGTTGTAAATCAGCTCAAACGCGCCGTAGTACTGCTGTTTTGAGAATATTCGCGGGTTATCGCTGGCTGTCTGAGTCGGGTCTATAAAGATGTTCGTCTCGATTGTCATATCGCCTAGCATCGCGATAGCGGGGTCAGCGTAAACTTTTATGTAATTCGTGTAAGTATAGTCCTGTGGCGGGTTAAACACCCAACTCGTCGCCCCGCACGTCATAAGCGAGTAGCAATTATCGAACGCGAAGCCGTTGTACGTCGGGTCGCCGAGGTCGTTTATAATTGTGTTGCCTATCGTTGGGAATACGTCGAACAGTACAACAGGTGGCGTCGGACTAACCTGCGCGGTGCTCAGGCTGTCAAACTGTGACCAGTTAGGCGTCGTATCAACGTCGGTTAGTTCGCTCAGCTCTTTTGGCACTTTCTTTTCTAAGCGACTAATCAGCTCTTCTAACTTGGGATTACTTATGCCCTGTTTTTTAATGTCGGCTATCTTCTTTTGAGTAAGCTCGTGTCTGGCTCTTTCGCTCTGAATCTTCTTATTAAGCTCCCAGTTCTGTTCAGAATACCAGATATGATACACATTACCAGCCGGCCCTTCTAGGAACACATCAATACGCCCTACGCCCCACGAACAAGCAGCGGGTGACGTCACGACGTTACCACCGAGAGAAGCCCACTCAGACCATAGCGCCGGACTTGAGACCGGCGTAACCGAGCCAACATACGAATATGGTGCTGCGGTGGTGAATATATAAATCGTCGGCGTGACGAGCACGTAAATATAATCAGCATTAACCACTAGAGATTCTATTTCTGTGCCGTACGGAAATACCGAGCCGTCGATTATCTGAACAGCCCCAGTCCCGTCTGTGTAACATTTCGCTATTCCGCCGTTAGCGCCACCTGAATCTTGCCCACCGAGTGAATCATACGAATAATAATAACACCCATCGTAGTAGACCACGCCCTGATTAAAGATTGTTTTAGGACAGTTCGGGCCTGACGCTGTAACGCTTCCTTTATATTCAAACGTATTTAAATCGAACGTGAAGAACGTCACGGGAACTGGCGTCGTTGGTACTGGTGGCTCTATTAGCTGACCCTCTACGTTATAACCAGATTTCCCGAAGTTAACGCACACCAGAAGGTTTTCATCGTAGTTAACGCCAACGCCACCAATGTTTAGTTCATTCCACGTCGGCGGGTTACCTGATACTTTCGTTAGGTCGACTTTCTTTATAAACGCTAACGTATCAGAGTCGAATAGACCGACCACCATAATCTGAGGCGTCGTATTCGTCGTGCAGAACTGATATATCACACCATTATAACACTGACCGCCGCCCTGATGGTTTCCGCCAATGTCTGAGCTAGAATTATAGTTTACATTAACGAGGCTCCAATCTGAGTTAAACTTATATATTGCGCTGTTCGTCGTGCCGAAGAAATACCCGGCGTCGTACATAATGCCTTGCGATATAACGTTTGTCTGTTCGCCCGGCGGTGCTCCTGTTGTGCTGTCCCAGTACGACCAGTACAGCGCGTTTTCGAAGTCGACAGAACCACCCATACCACCACAGAATACGTCGAGTCTACCCGGCCCCCACGAACAGGCTGCTGCTGACGACGTCAGAATCCCGCCGAGCGTCAGCCATCCTGACCACGTGCCACTTGCCGACGATACGCTCTGCTCTAGGCCGAGTTGTACTTTTTCTAGCGTATACGGCGCGTCGACGTTAAATTGATATACATAGCCCCCGCACGGAACGAAAATCCCATCGCTATTCACGTCTAAAGCTTCGGGCTCTCCCCCGTGTGTCATTGCGGAAAGAGGTATTATTAACGTTGAATCGCTACCGTCGAGATTCATCATATAAACGCCGCCGGTCGGCCCGCCATCGGGGTACTCTGATGAATTGTCTTCAATCATAACATAGTACTTTCCGTCATAACAGCTTAGTCCTTGACGGTTATAACCATTATCTGAGCTAGAGACAGACCCTTTATAGGCGTGTGTGGTTAAATCGAATCTAAAGAATATAGTTGACCCCCACGCATAGCTGCCGGATACCCCGGCTTGAACCGCAATTAGATACTGGTTCTCTTCGTCTATAGCGATTGATGAACAGTTTAATTCATTCCACGAGAGACCTGATAACTCGCTTAAATCGAAGTATTCTACATAACTGAGGTCGCTAGTGCGGAATACTCCAACGTACTCAACCTGCACGGCACCAGTCGTCGTGGCAAATACATAAAGCAAGCCGTTGTAGGCGACGCCACCTCCAAAGTGGTTACAGCCGCCCATTTGCGATGCCGCGTTTAAGTTAGATATAATGATATTCATATCAGAGTCTAGCTTATAAATCGCCGTAGGGGACATATAATAAAAGTATGAGCCATCCCAAACAATACTCTCTTGCTGTACCGGCTCAATGACGGTGTCAGGCGTCCAGTACTTCTGATATAACGTATTATCTGTCCCGCGAACAAAGAGGTCTATTCTGTTTGGCCCCCCCGACGCGCAAGTCGGGTCACTCGTCGCTGTTCCGCCGAGTGACTCCCACGTCGACCACGACGTCCCATCCCAATACATGTGATAAATTGCGTTATCTGTCCCACGAACAAACAGGTCGATACGATTTGGCCCCCACGAACAACACGCCGGCGAAGACGTCGCGGTTCCACCGAGCGATTCCCACGTAGACCACGCACCGTTCCAGAACTTATGATAAATCGAATTATCTACCCCGCGAACGAATATGTCCACTCGGTTCTTACCCCACGAACACGCAGCGACAGCGCTCGTACCATTACCGCCGAGGTTTTCCCACGCCGTTTGACCGTCTACGTTAGGCTCCCACGAACTGCCATCCCAGAACAGATGATAAACTTCTTTCGTGACAGCACCAACACCGAAGAGGTCTATCCTGTTTGGCCCCCACGAACAGCAGCCGGGGTTGGTCACAAGAAATCCGCCTAAGTTCTCAGCGAAAATATTTCCAGCAGATTCAGGTGATATATACAGCGTTCTTACTTCGGGATGGTTCGGGTCTACTAATATCCTCATATAGCCGCCTATCTGTTGAATGACGTTCGCGACGGCGGTCTGTAGGTTCTCCCAACTTAAGTCAATATCAATCTGCTGGTCGAGCGTCGGGTCTATGAGTATGCTAGTGATATAACCATCTGAAATTATCTCGGCGAATATCTCGTTTAGAATTGCGCTGGCGAATTTTTTCGTGGCGGTGTAGTCTTCAGTGTAATACATCGTCAGGTATCCTTCCGGCCCTAACCCCGTAACTAAAAAGAAATCGCCGCTGCCTGTGCCTAGTTCGTTACTTCCGCTGCCGCCCTGCTGTCCGCCGTAGTCTCTATACGGTTCTGTCTTACCGCCGCCGATAATCGTATAAATCTGTTTAAGCTTAGCATCGCGCCCGTAGCGCCAGATTTCAAGAGCGTTTATGTCGTTAAAGATTAACGTTTTCGGGTCGTTCAGCGGAATGTTAAAGGTGAGTATGTCCGCGCTTCCTATCTCTTCTTGTAATTGCGGGGCGATTCTGTTCTCGAATACGCCGACAAGTTCCCACTTTTTACCGACTTTTCTTCTCGCTTCGAGAACGTAGTCGACCGGCGGTGGGAGCGCGTGATAAATATTAACGTTCGGGTCGGCTACTTCTGTTACACTAATATAGTTTAAATCATCTGATATAATTCTAATTTCAATCGGCGAAACTGTCGTCGGCCCGGCTGGCGTTTGTATCGGTATCGGAGGTACATTAATAGAGCTATCTTTAGATACTAGAATACTCGTCTCGTGCGAGCTTACATACTGAACCGTGTCGAGTACGAATTTAGTCGATTCAAGTAACGATAAGGTGTCAGCTTCGCGTGTCGTTATTACGGCTTCGATAGCCGATGAATCCACTATTTCAATGCCTGTGTTATTCGCGAGCTGAGCACTTTCGAGAACCTGAGCCTCTAGTTCTGCACTTTCGTTAATAATAAGCGTATTAACGTCGTCTCTGTCCCAAACTATTTCGGGAAGTATGTTTTCGGTAACAACGAGCGTGTTAGATTCTGAGCTTAAAATCGGAATCGCTGAGGCAAACGTCTCTTGTTCTATTATCGTTTCAATTTCGTTTACCGATACTGCCAGCGCGTAGGTGACTGCTTCAGTACTAACGTTGGTTATTACGAGATATGACGATTCGATAGGCGTTAATGCTACGTATTCGAGGATGACCGGACTGTAGAACTGACCTTCGGTCGCCGTTTCTAGCTCGGTAAGTATAGTTACCTCACCGACGTCTGCCTCAGTCTCGACCGATTCTGACGTGATAAGTACGCCTGACTCTGACACGTCTGCCTCTTCGGCGGTTACCTCTACAGGTAGGAGAGTACTATCTTCGTCGGCCCCCATCGTCGCGCAGAGTGAAGAGGTTTCAGTTGTTATTAATAATGCTTCTTCTTCTGAGGCTTCGTATTGTACGTCTCCACTTGTGGCGGCCTCTTCTGATTCTCCGGTTATTAACATTTCCGATTCGTCAGCTTCGATGCCTAGCGAGGATACTGCCTCAGATTCGATAAGCGTATCAACTTCGCCAGCTTGGAACGACGCACCTAACAACGGTGTTTCTGAAGGCGCTAGTGTATCTACTTCGTCTGCTTCTATCGCGCCTAACGGGGTAATCTCTTGCGGGGTAAGCGTATCAGCTTCGCCGACAGTTACTTCTAGAGACGCCGATTCGAGAACGTTCATCGTCTCGGTTTCTTGCGATAGTGCTGTTACGTTAGTAAGAACAGTTACTTCCGATTCAACTATAGCATCAGCTTCCGATACTGAAGCTGACGTTGTAACCGCGCCTATTTCTATAACCTCTGAAGAAGCACCGACCGGCGTAGTGATTATATTTATACCGATGCCCGGTGTTGTCGGGACAACCGAGGTAGAGCTGGTAATTGTAGAGAGAGCTAGGTTAGCGTCTGCTTGTGATACTACCGCGCTTATAGCTTTAGCACTAGCCGAAATCGGACTGAGTACCAGACTAATACCAGTTGTAATCGCGGGAGCTATTACTTTCGCTGACGAACCCGGTGGTGTTACTTTTAGATTGGCGTCTGCCCGCGATACATACGTCTGAGCCGGCACACTAGCCCCACGCCACGCGTCGACCTGTGCGTTATAAAGCATCTGTGTCGACGTGAGGACTGAATTATAAATTCTGATAAAGTAGAAGTTTCCAGTATACCATAGACCACTAGCGTTACGAGCACCGATGTAGGTATTTAGACTTTCAGTTTCGTCTATCGTCACAGCGCCGGCAGAATCAGTAACAATCGCATTAGTGGCGTTTACATAATAAATAGTAGCTGTGCCACCACTGTAGGTAATAAAGTAGTGCATTAACTGGCCGGCGGAAGGCGTATAGCTACCTGACAGCTCAGTTAACACGCTGTTAGAAAAGTTAAATAATCGAAGTACGCCGTTTTCAGAGTCTATAGTCCAGCCATAGGTTTCTAGCCCATCCTCACGCGTTATTATAGTTGGATTCGCCCCTGACGGCCACGTGAAGAGTAGCTCCACAGTAAACGTCTGTCCTAGCGTGAGGTTAGTCCCGCCGGACATATAATCGTCTACGCCGTCGAAATTGTAATATCCCGCCGTACTCGCTGCGCTTCCTAACGTGGCACCGTAGTTCGTCAGGTTAACGCTACCGACTACGTCATTTAGCGGGGCAGCTACGTTAAAGTCGTACTCGTGCGTTAAGTTAGCTAGTTCAGCGGGTAGGTACGCGTCGGTAACGGCAGCGGCAGCACCGACCGGCGATAACGTAAGACTAACATTCACCGCCTCGGGAACGGTAATCGTTGCGGTTCCTGTCGCGTTGGCATACGTCTCATTATACCCACTCAGACTTGAGTTATAAATTCCCTGAAACTTTATCGTGCCGTATGTCTCTGGCGTGTAGTAAATTGTAAACGGCGCGGTTTGTGTGGTAAGTGTCGTCCAACCGTCACCTGTGTTAACCTGTAGCTCAACAGGGAGTCCGAGGCTATTATAAGTATTCGTGTTGTACATAGCCACGTTAATCGTGACCTGCTCGCCGAGTTGTACAGTAGACAGACTCGTCACTACGTCTAGCTCTGTTGGGTTCTGTACTTCGACATTTATTATACTACTTGTCGGCGCGTAATAGTTATTACCTTCCCACACAGCTCTAAATGAGAGTTCGCCTGCGTCTTCCGTTATGGCGTAGACATAATCATACGTGGGATACTCGCCAGTTAGCGACGTCCAACCGCTACTTGTGTAAACCTCTAGGTAGACGATATACGGTGAGCCGATAGATGACCCGTTATACGTGTCTTCTAAGTAAACAGTTAAAGTAACGTTATTGCCAACTAGCGGCGTGTACGTTGAGGCGGTAATTGTTGCCTCTGTCGGGTCGGTGATGTAAACAGTCAGCGTCGAGCTTGTCGCTGCGGTATAACCGCCGCCAGCGCTGCTACCAGCGTAATACGCGTACCACTGCAAAGGCCCGTCTTGTGGGAATGGGCCGTTGAAATCAGTATGAACCGTGCCGTCTGAGTCGGTGGTCATGTATTCGTTACCGGTGAGAGTCCACGAGCCGCTTGTACCCCATCGGTAGTATATACCTACTGCACCGCCTGATAGAGCCGCACCTGTAGAGGCGTTTGTTAGCTTCGCGGTTATGGTGTAGACCGTCGGCGACGTAACAACGGGCGTGTCGTTATTTGTAGAAATCGAGAGTGCAGTGGTTACTGTCATTCTTCAGGTATCGCCTCCACTGACGAGGTTTCGGTTATAACGAGAGTCTCTACTTGCGGTACTGCCGCTGGCCGCCAGATGTTCTCTAAGACGTTTCCGCTCGTTTCGTTTCCTTCTTCGTCGATTATGGTAACATCTTCGTTAACATTAGCTGCCGGGGCTACGCTTTCGTTCGCGAGTAAAGTGGTTATCTCCTGTAGCGCAAGACCAGCGATAAGAATTTCATTTTCTATACTTATCGGTGCTACTGCCTCTGCCGCCCACAGTTCGTTTGTCGCGGGGTTATATATGCTGAGCGTTTCATTATTAACCAGCATTGCCGATTCTGCCGCGAGAACGGCGAGCATTATAGATATAGCAACACTAACGTCGAACGTAGAAGCCGATGTTGCTATTGGTGATAATGTCAGGTTACAGTCTGCTGTTATCTCGGGGGCTATAGCCGTCGCGCTAACGCCTAGCGTCGCCATTATAATGTGTATCACCATAGCGACCGAAGGCGTTATAGCCGACGCTGAAGCGTTTAATGTTGGAACGGTAAGGTTAGCGTCTGCGGTAATATGTGGCGCTATCACGCTCGTATTCGTACCTATTGGTGAAAGCACGATATTAACCCTACCGGCGGCCTGAGGGCTAACCGGAATAACCGCTGAAGTGAGGCCGAGTGTGGATAGTATGATGTCTACCCCTATCCCAACTGACGGGCTAATCGTAGACGCTGAGGCTGCTAGTGTCGCGAGAGTGAGCGCTATAGCGGTCGTCGGCGTAACCGAAACTATTGCCGCTGTGTTATTAATCGTCGAAAGCGTAAGAGCCACGCTTTCGGTAATAGTCGGCTGAACAGTCGCGGCGGTAGAGCTTACCGGCGTTAATGCTGGTAGGTTACAATCGGCCTGCGAAATGGTAGCCGATATAGCTTGTGAAGTAGCGCTTATAGGCGTAGATGTAAGATTACAGTCCGCTCGCGTTACACTAGCAGCTATAGCAGCGGATGAAGCGTTAAGCGTGGAAAGTGAAAGGTTCGCGTCAGCTCTAGCCACAGCAGCGGATATAGCTGCCGATGTGTTGGTAATCGTCGCCAGCGTTAGCGCGATACGCATACTAAGCGTTGGCGCTATCGTCGCTGACGAGGCGCTTAGTGTGGATATAGTTAGACTACAGTCAGCTCGAAGCGACGGCGCTATCGTCGCTGACGAGGCTCTTAGTGTGGATATAGTTAGACTACAGTCTGCTCGAAGCGACGGCGCTATCGTCGCTGACGTGCTGCCGATAGTAGCTAATACGGATGATGGTAAATTACAGTCTGCTCGAAGCGACGGCGCTATGGCTGCCGTCGTAGTACCGATTGGCGTTAAGCTCAGCTTATTAAGTGGTATTGCCGGTGTTGGCGTTACTGGTGCGGAAGTGCTACC
>Ga0187876_1000957_pt1 | contig 26968 bp, 17 predicted proteins | sample June2016WEW_17_4_FD_133000 | JGI IMG/M metagenome (GOLD analysis project Ga0187876, IMG submission 133000) | Peatland microbial communities from SPRUCE experiment site at the Marcell Experimental Forest, Minnesota, USA - June2016WEW_17_40 | ecosystem: Environmental > Terrestrial > Soil >...
CGCCGATGGCTCGGGGCAAGGTCAAGGAATGGCGACGCTCTCCGGTACTTCTCTGTTGGCCACGCCGCGTAGCTACCTGAATAACGGCCAGCCAGCGGAGCCCGGCGACACGATCTCGATTCTGGCCACCGGCGCGGGGCTCGAAACCAGCCCGTCGCTCGTGCGCCTCTCGATTGGCGGTGCCTCCACTACGGCAACGCAGATCCAGGCAGTGCCGGGAATGGCAGGCGTCTATCAGATCAATGTGATCGTGCCGGCCAGCGTGAGTCCGGGCGACGCCGTACCAGTCGTATTGAAGGCAACCGACTCCAACGGGAACGCGATCAGCAGCAACACGGTCACGATCGCAGTCGAGGCTGCGCGGTAAGAAACGCCCTTAATTCATACCCGGAACGGCTGCAATCGTACCGTAAGCCGGGTTGTAGCGAACGGCTGTCGCCGACAGAACGTTGATGTTCGCCTCGACATTGATCGTCCCCGACGTGTTGGCCAAATCGGGATACTCATTCGGCAGGACGATCGTCGTTTGCTGTCCGGCGCCGAGGTTCACTGAATCGATCAGCAGCACCTGACCCTCGGGAGTGCGGTATGTCAACGCAACCTGCGCAGCCAAATTGGATGCGGGGTTGACGATCGTGAGTTGGGTCTGGAAACCAAGCGTATTGTCAAAGGGAACGTATAGGGAGAAATCCTGCATATTGCTCAGCGGGACGGTGGTTTCGAAGCTGAACGCTCCGCCCAGGGCGCTATGGCGAATGATCGCATATCCTCCGATTGTGCTCGGGCTGCCGCTGTAGCTCAGCAGGCCCCACCCCTCTTGAAGCTGTGAACCGGATGCCAGCGCGAGATTCAAACTGGAACTCGGCCCCAGAGTTCCTTGCAGGCCGGATGTGGTCAGCGTGCCAATGTCGGGCTGGGTGGTCACGACGAACTGGCTTGATTCGCCGTCGGCTCCGGAGAATGCCAGTTGGAAATCCGCCGAACTGGATCCGGCATTCACCAGGACCAAGGTTGTGCTCCAACCGCTCCCGCATATGATTCTCGGAAAAACCATATCGGGGGCGACCGTGCTTGCAACCGGCTTCACCGGACTTTTCGGCAAGCGGAGCGAGGCATTGCGCCTTGCCGTCAAGCCGGAGCCGCCGTCCATCGGCCGAATCGATTGGGCGGGCAACAGCGCCGCTGGCAGAATCAATAATAGAAGCTTACCCAAAGATGTCACCAGTTAACTAATCGGCAGTCACTGACGATAATAGTACAGCAATCACCTTTGTGAGGTAGAATCCCTGCGTTCACGGTTCCATATTAGTACTAAGGGAACTACCTGAGACGGTGCCGATTTCGCCCGGCCATTCATCGGACGCAGACCTTGCCGTGGGCTTCCACAAAGGGCAAAGCCAAGCAGCCACAAAGACTTACGGGAGAATGGTACCAACGGTGAGCGCTGGTTTAGTGGCCAAGATGTAAAATGGAGAAACTTGCGGTGTCGCGGTTTCAGTCTTGTTTTGCCCGCTCTGCTGTGGCTCGCGGCTGCGACGGGAGTCGTTGACGGCGAACCCCAACAAGCGGCCCTTCCGGCTGCGACCGGCTCTCCTGGCACGGCGAACATGTCCCTCGCGGAGGTGGTGGCTGACGCTCAGGGTGGCGCTCTGGTGAGTGTTACGCTCGCTTCCGGAGGACAGGCGCTGAGCGCCATTCAGTTTGACATTACTTACCAGGACCAAGTGCTGGTGTTCTCGGTCTCTCCCGGAAACGTTCTGGCCAGTGCCGGCAAAAGCGTCTGGACGGCGAATCCGCTGCCTGGCTTGGAGCGGATTCTGATCGTGGGCACGAATCAAAATGTGATCGCGGATGGGGCGCTGGCAACGCTTTCAGTGGAGGCGACCAGCGGCGCGTCTCCCGGTGTGTATCCGCTAGGAGTGACGAATGCCATAGCCGCAGATCCCCGCGGAGGCCCGGTATCCTTGTCCACCAGCGATGGTGGTTTGGTGATACCGGGAACGGGCGTGCCCGCGCCGGCGATTACCGCCGTCGAAAACGCGGCGAGTTATGCGGCCGGTCCTGTCGCGCCAGGTGAAATCGTCGTCCTGCTTGGAAGCTCCTTGGCAGAATCCACCATGAATGGCCTGCAACTCACCCCCGACGGACTGGTCGCCAGCTCGTTGGGCGGCACGACCGTTTTCTTTAACGGCTTCCCCGCGCCGCTTCTGTACACCACGATGAGCCAACTGTCCGCCATCGTGCCTTACGAAGTGAGCGGGCAGGCGCAGGCGTCCATCCAAGTGGAGTACCAGGGTGTTCAGTCCGCACCACTTATCGTGGCTGTAACGCCAACCTGTCCGGGGATCTTCACTTTGAGTCAGTCCGGCACAGGCCAGGGAGCCATTGCGAACCAGGACGGTTCCATCAACGGCCCAGGCAATCCGGCTACGCGCGGAGGCATAGTTTCAATCTTCGGCACGGGCGAAGGACAAACTGTGCCCCCGGGGACGGATGGGCTCGTCGTCACGGCGGCGGATTTGCACCAACCCGTGCAAACCGTGACTGTCTCAATCGGCGGGCAAAGCGCGGAGGTGCTCTACGCGGGCTCAGCGGGCGACGAGGTTGTGGGAGTGCTGCAAGTCAATGTGCGCGTTCCCCTCGGAATTGCGCCCGGCACTGCCGTGCCGGTGACAATCATGATCGGCGGAAGCAGCCAGGCAGGTGTGACGATGGCGGTGCAGTAGGCGCTTGTCCATAGGGTCTCCTTGCTGAAGGGCCCGGGCGACTATTTAGAACGGACCTTCACCACTGCCTCCGCCATTTTGAGCGGCGCTTGTTTCAAGTCTTTGAAAACGGCTATGCCCTGATCGACCTGGACGCGCGCGGAGCCTCCCGGCGCTTCCGGCAATACTCTGAACCGCAGCCGGACAATCACTCCGTTGCGAATCCGCTGCTGTCCCCCGATCAGGATGCATTTAATTCCGGCGGTCCCACCGGCTTTAGGCATTACGGCGCACGTCACAGTCTTGCCTGCCGCGCGTGCCACCGGGCCCGGCGAGGCGCCGCCTTCCAGAGGGGTCAACTGATCCGCCGGGAACGTCGTCTCCCACTGCAAGGCGAGCGGTTCACTGCCGGCCGGCGAGGTGAGAAAGACCTGGAGCATCACGCGCTCGCCGCGAGAGGCTTTGGCGGATGAGATCCGCAGGCTCTGGCCGGACAGCACGAGTTGCGGGAACAACAAAAGCGCACACGCGCAGGCTGGAGAGAGCCAACGAGTTCCCGCGAGACGCCTGCGCCACGATCTTGACCGTCCAAAGCGAGCTGGCATAGTGCACCATTCTATACCCGGCTCGTAGGCTCGCGAACGGCGGCGCTTTAAGAGGAGGGTATGTTCGCCGTAGCCGGTGTCGAATACGCGCTCTGGTTATTCTGCGTGTCCACGGCTGTGACCGCGTAGTAGTACGTCGCGCTGTTCGAAACGGCGGCATCGGTGAAGGTGAGCCCCGTCGTTATCAGGGCAGGGTTGATCTGTGTCCACTGATATGGGTTGTTCGTGGGCGAGCGATATACATTGTAGCCCTGTATGGGATAGGTTCCCGCCGTGCTGGCTGACCACGTCAGCGCCACACTGTGGGTACCGACAATGCACGGTTGACCCAAATAAGCGTTACTGGGTATGCACCTGACTCAGGTAGCCCCAAGATCTTGTGGTTGCCGGCGGACCGAGGCTCGCAACATTGTCCAGGGAGCGGGCCGGCCGCGTGTGTGGGGAAGCGTTCGGCGGCCGATCAGGCCGACTGTGACGGTTTTCCGGGCGCCAAGCCGTCGGAGCGCCCGATGGACCGAGACACGCTGCCTGCCCACATTTCGAAGGCGGGCGACCGGCAGTCGCAACCCCAATCTATGGTGGCTACCTGAGTCAGGTGCATACCCAGTTAAGCGTTAATCACGCGCTGTACAACGACGACACTGCAGACGTTGGCGCCCATGATGTTGGCTGTGCAAGGCGTCGCCCCAATGGACATGTTGATCGCTGCCGTTACGTCGCTCTGGGTGGGCGTTCCGCTGGTGGTTACCAGATTACAGGCGGTCTGCGCCCAAGCCGGAATTGCTAACGCCAACAGCCCAACACCCAGAATTGCCGAAAGCTCTCTGTGCATCGAGAGGATCCTCCTCAGCTTACTTCCCGTCTTTCCATGGTACCGTCCTGGTCCACGTTGCAGGGGTCCTGAGGCAACGCAAGCCCCGGGGTTACTGAATCAAAACGCACGACAACGTAAGAAACCGAACAAATCCCAAATCGGATTTGTCCTTCATCGGCCACCGGTCCGATACTCCGCTCTCGCGCGGCAGGCGAATAACCAGGGGCCAACACTGGCCTTATTATATCCGGCAATGAAGGCGCCAACACAAGGCGTCCGATGGTTAGGGTCGCGTGGCTAACCATTGGAGACCACTGAAGTTAGGCCGTCTCGTGCACGCGCGAAAGCCGGCGGAGGGCCCCGTTAAATGAACAGCCGGAAGGCCCCGATCCAAGCGAAAGAAAAAGCTCAACGGGCAACTCACTTCTCGCGCTGAGTGCCTTATAATACGAAAACCGATATGGCTGAACTCGAGATTCATCACGAAGGACATGAGGCCGATGGCAGGGGCCAGATGGTTGGCATCCTCGCCGCCGTGCTGGCGGTTGCGCTGGCGATAGTCACCATCCTGTCGCACCGCACCCATACGGAGGCGATTATTGCCAAGTCCGAAGCCAACGACGCCTGGTCGCATTACCAGGCGTCCCGCGTGAAATCGCACAACGTCGAGCTGGGGTTAAACCTGCTCGTGGTGCTCGGCGCCAAGGGCGACGCCGCGGAGAAGATGAAAGCCGATTACGAAGTGCAGAAGAAGAAGTACGAGGGCCAGGGCAAGCAGATCCAGCAGGAAGCCGAGCGCGATGAGGCGGCTTCCCAAGCGGCTGAGCACCGCGCACTGCGCTATGACCTGGGCGAAGGGTTGCTCGAAATCGCGCTGGTGCTAAGCTCGATTTACTTTATTGCTCGCAAAATGATGTTTCCGGTGATCGGTGTGATCGCGGGCGTGGCGGGTATCGTGATCGCTGTGACCGGTCTGGCGATGTAGCTCCTGCAGTCCCAGCCAAACTCGCCCGGCGACGGACACGAATCTCAGGCGGCGAATCCTGGCGCTCACCACACCCTGCATGCGTTCGCCCGCACCATCGGTTGGCCCGGCTTGCAGGAAAAAGCTTTGGCGAACTCGGGCATGTTGGAGACTACGCCGTTGATGCGGTATTCGTTGGGCGAGTGCGGATCCGTGAGGGCGTGCACGCGTTTGCTGGCTGGGCGCTCGTCGCCGCAGGCCCACTGTGCCATGCCGATGAAGAAGCGCTGATCGGGCGTGAATCCGTCGATGGGTTCGAGCGTCTTGTCCTTGGTAGCGTCCTTCCACGCCATGTAAGCCAACAGCGTGCCTCCCAGGTCGGCCACGTCTTCTCCCAGCGTCAGCTTGCCGTTGATCTTGATGTCGTCGATCACGGTGTACTGCGAATACTGGGTGGAAACGCAGGCAGCACGCTCCACGAAGGCGGCGGCATCCTGTTTGGTCCACCAATCCTTGAGGTTGCCCTTGGCGTCGAACTGGCGGCCTTTGTCGTCGAAACCGTGCGTCAACTCGTGGCCGATGGTGGCGCCGGTGTTGCCGTAGTTAGGCGCATCGTCCATCTTCGGATCGTAGAGCGGCGGCTCCAGCACGCCGGCCGGAAAATTGATATCGTTCATCTGCGGGTCGTAATACGCGTTCACCGTGGGCGGCGTCATCCCCCACTCGCCGCGATCCACGGGCTTGCCGATCTTGGCGAGCTGGCGGCGGTTTTCGAAGCTGGCGCAGCGCGCGGCATCGCCCGCATAGTCATCCGGCGTGATCACGACCGAACTGTAATCGCGCCAGCGGTCCGGGTAGCCGATCTTATTGACCGCGCCGTGCAGTTTGTCGAGTGCCTTTTGTTTGGTCGCGTCGCTCATCCAGGAGATCTGGTGAAGGTCCGCCTCCATGGCCTTTTCGATCTCGCGCGTCATGGCGACAGCGCTGGCCTTGGTCTCGGCGCTGAAGGTTCCTTCCACGAACACCTGGCCCAGGGCTTCGCCCAGGTCCCGATCCACCCGCCGCACGCAGCGCTTCCAGCGCGGTTCCATCTCTTTCACGCCGCGCAGGTATTTGCTGTAGAAATCGAAATCCGCCGTCACGAACGCTTTGTCCAGATAGGGCGCGCGAGCGTTCACCAGATGCCAGCGCAGGTACGTTTTCCAATCGCCGATGGGCCGGACTTCGATCAGCGTCTCAACTTCGCCGAAGAACTTGGGCTCAGTAACGTTGATTACCGCCGGCGCGGGCATGCCGATGGCCTGCCAGTATTGCGCCCAGTCGAAATGCGGCGTCAGTCTCTCGAAATCGGCGCGCGACAGTTTATGGAACAGGTTGTACGGGTCGCGGCGCTCGACGCGGGTCAGGGTCGCTTTGGCCAGATCGGTTTCGATCGCCATCACCGTCGCGGCTTCCGCGCGCGCGGCAGCCGGCGCATCGCCCAGCAGCTCCAGCATGCGGGCTACGTGTTCGCCATAGCGCTGGCGCGTCTCCTGCGATTTCGCGTCGGTTTTGAGATAGTAATCGCGATCGGGCAAGCCCAGTCCGCCGGCGCCGGCGAACGCGATCACCTGCTCGGAGTTGGCAAAATCCTGGTTCGATCCGAAGCCGAAAAGAAAGCCTCGCGCGCCCGAATCGAGGTGCAGCCGCGCCAGCAGCGGCGCCAGGTCCGCGCCGCTATTGAGAGCCCCAATCTCGCTCAGCCCCTTTTCCAGCGGCCGTATGCCGGCCTTTTCGATCCCCGCCTCATCCATGCAGGCGGCGAAGTAGTCGCCGATCTTCTGCTGGTTGGGCGAGCGGCCCGGCGCTGGCTTGGCATACTGCTCGAGCAGTCCCCATAGGTACTGCATGTTCTCGGTCGCCAGCTTGCCGTAGACGTCCCAACGCGGCTGGTCGGGCGGAATCGGGTTCAGCTTGTTCCAGTTGCCGCAGGAGAAACGATAGAAATCCACGCAGGGGTCGGCGGCACGGTCGAGAAACTTCAGATCCAGGCTCGGCGTGTAGGGCAAGGAAGTGAGCGGCTGGTCTTGCGCGGCGGCGAGCGGCGCAAAGAGCAGGCAGGCAATGGGCAAAGCGCGTATATTCACAGAGCCGAGCGTATCACGGCGAGATCGGCCGTGGGGCGGCGTTCGAGTGGAACCTGCCGGGCCTTCGAGGCCTGTGAGCATACACACCGATCGTTTCGCTGCGGCGCCTGCTTTCCTCTCCACCACACGTGCAGCACTGGTCGGCATACTCTTATCACCTCCGAATCGGGTGAGAATCCGCGGCATTCGAGATTACCTGTTGCTTTCCCAATGGAACTGTGGTCTCATGTTGGTAAGCTAAATGACCGTCATACCGGAGAGAACCGCGTGAAACCGAAAAAGGACGTCCAGCAAGGCACGCTGGCGTTGATGGTCCTGAAGACCCTCGATGTGCTGGGATCGCTGCACGGGTACGGCATCGCCCGGCGCATCGAGCAGATCAGCGGGGACTTGCTCGCGGTGAATCAGGGCACGCTTTATCCCGTGCTGCTGAGACTGGAACAGGAGGGCGCCATCGCATCGGAGTGGGGCCCTTCGGAAAACAACCGCCGGGCGCGCTTCTATCGGCTGACGCGTGCCGGACACAAATTACTGGAAGCCGAAAAGCGCGATTGGGAGCAGACGGCGGCGATCATCGCACGCTTCTTTGCCGTGAAAGCGCAGGATCTGGTATGAGAGCGCTGAACCGGCTCTTCACGCGCCTGCTTAACTTCACGGCCAGGCGCCGCGGCGACGAACGGCTCAGAGAAGAGATGGAATCGCACATGGCGGCCCAAACGGAAGAGAACATCCGCGCCGGCATGACTCCCGGGGAAGCCCGCCGCCGCGCCCGCCTGAAGTTCGGGGCGGTGGAGACGGTTCGGGAAGACTACCACGCCGAACAGGGCCTGCCATTCGTGGAGAACCTGCTGCTGGACGTTCGTTATGCGCTTCGCGTGCTTGGGAAGTCCCCCGCCTTCACGGCCGTAGCCTTAGTCACTCTGGCGCTGGGGATTGGGGCAAACGTTATCGTCTTCGGAGTGCTGAATGCGGTGCTGCTGCACCCGCTGGATGTGAGCGACCCGCAGAGTCTGTATCAGATGCGCCACAAGCAGTGGATGAGCGGACGGCTGCTGACTACCTCGTACCCCGCGTTTGAGGATTTCCGGCGGCGCAACACCACCTTCAGCGGGATGGCCGGGGTCTATGGATATTCTCATGCGGCACTGCGCTGGCGTAACACGGTGAGGAACGTCCACGGCGATGAAGTCACCGGCAATTATTTCGATCTGCTGGGCGTGCAGCCGGAGATAGGACGGTTCTTTCACGCGGCGGACGAGCATGGCCCAAATTCAGCGCCGTATGTGGTGCTGAGCGATGCTCTGTGGCGAAGCGCCTTTAACGCCGATCCGGGCGTAGTCGGGACGACGGTGGAACTCGACAAGCATCCGTTTACCGTGGTTGGCGTGGCACCGGCGCGGTTCCACGGCGCGGAGCGGTTTGTGTGGCCGGACTACTGGATGCCCATGGTGATGGAGGGCGCGGATTTCCTGAGTAGCCGGACATCCATAACGCTTACGGTGATTGGCCGTCTGAAGCCGGGCGTGACGCCGCAGCAGGCGACGGAAAATCTGAATGCGATTTCTGCCGAGCTGGCCAAGGAGTATCCGGAGACCGACGATGGACTGCCGCTGCGGCTGATCCATCCGGGACTCTTGGGAGATGACGGTGAAGTCATTCGCGGATTTCTTTACGGCGTGACCGTGCTGGCGCTGCTGGTGCTGGCGGCGGCATGCGCGAACCTGGCAAGTCTGTTTGCGGCGCGCGTGGCGGATCGCAGCCGGGAACTGGCGCTGCGTGCGGCCCTTGGGTCCAGCCGGCGGCGGCTGGTGAGACAACTGCTGACCGAAGCGGCGATCGTATCGCTGCTGGGCGGAGCAGCCGGGCTGGCGAGCGCGCACCTGCTGCTGGGCGTGCTGAACCGCTGGCCTCCCATGGCAGAGGCGCATCTGGCGGCCGGCGTGGATGCGCGAGTATACCTGGCGGGCCTAGTATTGACACTGGGAAGCGCGCTGCTGTTTGGGATGGTTCCGGCGCGGCAGGCGTGGCTGAGCAGCCCGTTGCAGATGTTGAAGGGCGGACCGGCGGATCTGATGCATCTGCGCCGCTTTGCACTCCGGGACCTGTTGCTGGGCGCACAGATTGCCATCTGCACGCTGCTGGTAACGGCCTCGCTGGTGGCGGTGCGCGGCATGGTGCGCGCGCTCGACGCTCCTCTGGGCTTCCAGCCGCAGGGCGCGATGCTGGTCGGGATGGACCTGAGCCAGGCGGGACAGACAGGCGACGTGGCGCTCGAGAAAAAGAAAGCGATGATTGAAGCGGCGCGGAGCATCCCTGGTGTGACGGCGGCGGGTACAGTGAGCCGCACGCCGATGACCGGCGGCCTGCATGGGATTCCCATTTACCGGCCGGGGACGACGGAGCTCAAACTGAAAAATTCCGTGCTGGCGCCGTACGTGTTTCCCATGTCGCCCGGGTACCTGGAGGCAGCCGGCACCCGGCTGCTCAGCGGGCGCGATGTCTCATGGCATGACACCGCAGAGACGCCGTATGTGGCGATCGTGAACGAAACCTTCGCGCGCAAAATGTGGGGGGAAACGCCGGCCATTGGACAGCGGTTCATTCTGGGGAGAAAGCTGACGGAGGTGGTGGGCGTGGCGGAAAACGGCAAGTACCACGACCTGGAAGAGGCGCCGCAGGCTGTGGTGTATCTGCCGTTATTGCAAAGCGAAGGCGGCGAAGCAGTTTTGGTGGTGCGGTCGCGGCTGGCGCCGAACGAGATGACGGCCGCACTCGTACGCACCCTGAGCGGCATCGAGCCGAACGTGCCCATCACGGTCGAGAGCTGGTCCGCTACGCTCGATGATGAGCTGTTGCCGGCGCGGGCGGCGACCATGGCACTGGGCGTCATGGGCCTGCTGGCGGCGATGCTGGCGGTGACGGGCATCTTCGGCATGGCGGCTTACAGCGTGAGCCGGCGGATGAGGGAGTTGGGCATCCGTGTTGCATTGGGCGCGCGCAGGACGCAAGTGATGAGCGCGGCGGTAGGGCGGCCCATGGTGCTGCTCGGCGTGGGATCGGTGCTTGGGCTGCTGGCGGGAGTTTTCGCCAGCCGCCTGCTGGGGCACATTGTGTATCAGGCGAATCCGCTGGATCCCGTAGTCGTGGGCGGCGCGGTGCTGACCATGGCACTGCTGGGCATTGCAGCATCCGCCATTCCAGCCCGGCGAGCGCTTGCCGTCGATCCATCCATACTCATGCGGGAAGAGTGAGGCAGGTGAACAGGAAATAATCGGGCACAACGGCCACTCCACGAAATCCCATAAGTCGCCGCCTCGAACGCTGACCGATATCACCACATAACGCCCAGCACCAGCCTGACGGCGCCGGACGTGGATTGAGACTGAGAACGCGCCCGGGTCCGGAAACCTCGACCGGAGGCGGGCTATAAGTAACTGGTCCAACAACGGCCCAAGACCAGCGTCTTGGATGAATGATGAATTGCGTAGGGTGCGCGACATGGAAGTGGAAACCAGGCGGCTGGCTTTGTATCAGGGCACGGATTCATCCGTGCCGCAACAGATCGGTAACCAAAGGCTTTAGCCACTGAGCCTTTCCCGAGTCCGCAGGGGCTGAAGCCCAGACCTTTCTCCCGATCCTTCGGCACGGCTAAAAGCCATGCCCTGATACAAAGCCTCCCGATAAAGCAAAGTCCTGTGTACCCCTACACTCAGGTTCGTGCGAATTTACCAGGAATGGAGAGCTTCGCCATTTCTAAGTCGCACACGCAATTGCGTATTGATGAATTAGCCTGCCCGCCCAATGTGATATATTGATCGACACTGTCGATTGCACACCTATGAGAGTCCTTCTCAGCCGTTTGCGAATCGCAGCGGAACCTCTCACTTGCTGGGTCGAAACGTCGAACGCCGTGACGGTGGCGCTCCTGGTTACCATTTTCGGCGGCATTGCGGTCGACGCTTTGGCGCGGCCGTGGAGCCAGGCGGCGGCCGACCTTTGGGCCTGGGGCGCCTATCTGTTCCTGCTGATCTGCGGAACATCCAGGGAACGGAAGGAATTGTCCATCTGCCTGGCGATCGCCACGCTGGGAGAAACCTTCCTGGGATTCGTCTGGGGGTTATACGAATACCGTTTGCACAATCTGCCGTTGTTCATTCCCGCCGGACACGGAGTGGTCTTCGCGGCGGGCCGCCGCATCAGCAGGAACATGCCGGGCTGGTTGCCCGGCGCGCTGGCCGCGGCGCTGGCACCGCTCGCGGTTGCAGGCTTCGCATTCGGCTACGACACTCAGGCGTCCCTTTGGTTCGGGGTGTTCCTCTTGTGCCTGCTGGCAGCCCGCGAGCGCCGCTTCCCGGCAACCATGTTTGCGCTTGCTTTACTCATCGAGACTCTTGGGACCAGCACGGGATCCTGGCAATACTTCAGCCGGGAACCCTGGTTTGGCTTAACCACCCTGACGCGGCCGCCCTTGTGGGCGGGAACCTATTATTGCGCGCTGGACATTCTGGTGGCGTATGTCTCGGTGGCGCGCGCCGCGCCGGCCTGGCGCCGCCTGATTCAGGTTCCGCTGCCGCCGGCCTGAGCGGCCGAGTCCGCAATCGCGGTGGCAGCCAGCTTTGCGGAAAGGGCGGCCGCTTCCACGCAACCGACGTCGAACCCGTTCTTGGTCCAATCTCCCGCGAGAATCAGGTTGTCGAATCCGGACTTCCCCGGCTCCACGCGATAGCGCCCGCTGCCCTCGAGACTCAGCACGTAACGCTCGGATGGCTCCACGTTGGCCCGCCAGTACTGCGAGTCCAGCCGTTGGGCGCCGGCGTGGCCGCCGAGATCCACGAGCAGGTTCCAATCGAGACATGGGGGATCGCCGGAGTGCACGCCCTTGGGGAAAAGCGCGGCAACGTCCCGGCTGAGGAAGTCGCGCATCTGCGTTTTGGCCCGTTCGGTTTGGGTCGCGGGAAAATCGGAACGGGTCCACGGCGGCGGAATATCGGCCGCGTCCTCGAGCGGTCCGAAGATGTAATGAACGCTCTTCGCGGCATCGCCCCATCGCTCCGTCGGCAGCACCTGGCTCATGTCCGCCCAGGAATCGATAGGCTGCGTGTATCCGCTCATCAACTCAAATTGGCGGGCGGCGGCGGTTCCGGGCGCGGCAGCGTCCACAGCCCAGCCCAGTTCCTCGGCAGTCTTATTGAGCCAGATCTGGAACGACTGCGTCTGCGTCGTTTTGATGTTGGCGATCATATCGCGCCACGCCTGGCTGGTTGAGATCAGATCTTTGCAGATCGAGGGCAGCATGCCTATCGAAATGCCGAGCACAACGCAGTCGAAGTCCTGCCCCCGGCGGAGTGTGGCGTCCCGGCCTTTCCACCCCGACCAGCAGGATTCCAGGTTGACCGCGCGCAACTGGTCGCCCTCTACCAGTTGTTCGTAGAACGGCTCATTGGGCCAGCACAACAGCCCCTTCACGTTTTTCAGGGGCCGGTATTCGGCTTCAAGGCCGTCTTGCGGGCGAACCGCCGCCTGCACGTTCAGCTCAATGCTGTCTATCGCAGAGCCTTTCACCCCCAAGTTCGTCACCTGGTGAAAGAAGCGGAACTTCACGCCACGGTGCTGTAGCGTGAGGTAGAGCGGCGTGAAGATCGTGTCGCCCATGCCGCTCTGCATTTTGTAGCAGTACGATCCGTTATAGCCGAAGAAAAGCTGCAGCACGCCGCGCAGCGTGCTGCCGGCTTCCATGGACGCGGATGCCGGTCTGGTTTCGCCGTCGCGGCCCGTTGCTCCTTTGTCAAACGCGAAGCAGGTATCGTAGAGGCCCTGTACAATCGGCGACCAAGGGTTGCGGCAGCCATGCGCACCGAGCCACGCGCTGTAATCCTGGCCGTTGATGACGTCGAATCCGCGCCGAAGAATTCCATCGTCGAAGATGCCGCGCAGGTGCGCCACCGCCAGATCGAGCAGCAGCCAGGCCCGGCGGATGTCGTCGTTCGCATCGATCAGGGGCTTCGCATCGCGTTCCACAAGTTCCAGGAACGAGCGCAGCAGGCGCGAAATCACCTTCCCGCCCAGCCACTCCAGCGCCCGGTGCCAGAGCGTATCGGCGCCGGCCAGGTCCGACTGGAGGCGCTCGATCACTTCCAGAATCCGCTGCAGAATGGTCTGTCTTTCGGGTGGAGCGGCCGCCCTGACCGCGAGGCGATGGATTCTGTCGAGCGCCCGGGCCGCGAGTCCGGCCTGGGTCACCGTGTGCGCCTTTACTCCGGAGGCGCGGCTCAAGCCGTCGTGAATCCCGATCATCCACTCGACCAGACGGACCAACTGCGCCGTCAGCCCGACCGGTGGATCGTAAGGCAGCCCCTCATGAGCCGGCAAAGTGATGTGCCAAGGTTTCCATTGCCCGCCGGCCAGTTCCATGACGGTGGAATCGTTCTTCGGACGCATGGCGTCGGGTATGCATTGCTGGAACGGGCTTTCGGGCGTGAGGTTGTTCTGGCGGCAGTAGTCGTAGCAGCCCTTCAGCACTTGAAAGGCGGTCTGGTAGAAGCCGAACCAGACGTGCGGTCCATGCTCTTCGATACGGTCGGCGAGGGCGGCGTTGCGGCCGCACGCTCCCTTTCCGCCGAGCCGCCAACCCATCTGGTAGACGGTGATCTCGTAACGGTCCTGCCATCCCGGTTCGTTGGTCAACAGGTAGACAGTGGCCAGCGAGCCAACGCCGCCGCCCAATACCGCGATCTTCTGCTTCGGATTCGCCATGGAAATCGATTGTTCCTGGTCCCGCGCCTTATCCCGCACCACGGGAATTCGCAGCCGGATGGTCCATCTCCTCCCAGCCGCCAAGAATCGTTTTCGGATAACCCGAGATCCCCTGGGAGGCTTGCATACCCGACATGACGGCCGCCTCCACGGAGCCGGCGTCGATGCCGTTGCGCGTCCAGTCGCCGGCGAGATACAGATCGCGGAATCCGGAGTCGTCCGATCGCAGTCGGAACCGCTTGCTGCCGGCCACCGAAAGCACGTAGCGATCCGCGGGATCGACGTTGGCGCGCACATACTGATGCCGCAGCCGGTCCGGTCCGCGCACATTGTCGGGAGCGCGCATCAAGTCCCAGTTGAAGCTGCCGGGCTCGCCGGGCTTCGAGGCAAGCGGCCACAGCGTGAGAATCCTGTTCTGCACGAAGGCGCGCATGGTGTCGAACACGCGCTGCCACTGTGCGGCGGGAAAATCGCTCGGAGAATCCGGCGGCGGCGCCGGCTGGTCTTCGAGTGGGCCGACAAAATAGTGAATGCTCCCCTGGGGATCCGGCCAGCCTTCGCGCGGCAACACCTGGCTCATGTCGAGCCACGTGTCGATCGGCTCTTCAAAGCCCTCGGCGGTGACTTCGTGCGAGCCGGCCCGCAGTTGCGCCGCCGGGCACGTCATCCAGATCTCGCAAAACTGCGTTTGCACGGTCTGGATCGCTTCCAGCATTTCTCGCCAGCGGCTGCTCGATTGGGCCAGCTCCCCGCAGATTCCGGGCAGGCTCGCAACGCTGATTCCCAATACCACTCGGTCAAAGTCGAGGTTCGGCCCCACGCGCAGCGTCTTGGTCGAAACCCGGTAATCGCACCAGGCCGATTCCAGATTGAGACCGCGGCGTTCGATCTCCGCGCCCTCCGCCAGTTGCTCGTAGAACGGATGATTCGGCCAGCAACGGATGCCGCGGAACGGAGGCAACAGGGGTTGATACGACAACGGCCCGCCAGTCGCAGTCGCTTGCACATCCAGTTCCACCGACGCCAGCGCGTCTTTGGTCTCGTTCAGTTTCAGCTCGCGCACCCGGTGGAAGAACGCGAACCGCACTCCACGGTGGCTGAGCGCAAGATAGAGCGGCGTAAATATGGTCTCGCCCATGCCGGCATTCATGCGGTACGAGTACGCCCCGGAATAACCGGCGAACATGCGCAGCAGGCTGTGCAATGCGGTGCCTGCGGCCAGGTTGGCGGTGGGCGGCCGCTGGTTGGGATTTCCTCCGGCTCCGCTGCGTCCCCCTTCATAGTGCGCTCCGGAATCGTAAATGCTGCGGATCAACGACGACCAGGAATCCGAACAGCCGTGTTTTTCCAGCCAGTGGGAAAGATCGAAGCCTTCTATGGCGTCATAACCGTGGAAGAGCACATCGTCCGCGATGATGCCGCGCAGCATGGCCACGCCCATGTCGAGCATTTGCCAGGCTTGGCGAATGTCGTCGTTGGAATCGAGCAGGTCTTCGATCGCGCGGTGCAGGTCGCGGACCAAGCCCCCCAGGATCCAACCGATGACGGAAAGCCCCAGCCGTCCGAGCCACCCCCAATTGCCGTCGCGTACGCGCCCGGCTTCGGTTTTGATGGTATCCAACAGTCCGTCGAAAGGGCTTTCAGACGCGATACGGGCCACCCCGGAAAGTTCGCCGTGAACCCGCGTGAGGAGCGCGTGCGCCCGGGCAAGCCCCTTGATCACCAGGCCCCGGCCGCCGCCCAGCAAGCGAGCGCGGGGAACCGCCCCCCGCAGCGTCGCGAAATGCCCGGCCAGCATGTGGAGGCCGCCATCGATCAACGACCAGAAATCCGAATCGCCGGGCTCGACAGGGCTCCCGGCGCGGCGGGGTAAAGTCAGGCTCCACCAGCGCCATTGCTCGCGCCAATAGTCCAGCACCACGGCGCTGTCCGTGGGGCTAAACGCGTCTTCCCACGACTGGAATCCATCCGGCGACAGAAGTCCGTTTTCTCTGCAATACTGGTACGCGTCCGCGATGTGACGGAATGCGTTGAAGTAGAAGCCGAACCAGACGTGAGGGCCATGTTCCTCGATGCGCCAGTTTTTCTCGGGGTTGCGCGCGCTGGCGCCTTTTCCACCCAGCCGCCAACCCTGCTGATACACGGTGATGTCGTAGCGGTCCTGCCAGTCCGGAACGTTGATAAGCTCATAAGCCGCCGTGAGAGCCCCGATTCCACCGCCCAGAATCGCGATTCTCTCTTTCGTTCCGTCTGCCGCCATCCGCTCCATTCCGCCGGGCAGGGCGCATCCGCCTGTCGCGTCATTGTACATTATACTGATAGGCGTTTCCAGACAATACTGATAGGCGTTTCCAAACAGGAAACCGGACCTGCCTCTAACCGCACTACTTCGCCGGACCAGGCTCAGAGCTGGCCGGATTGACTCATGTCCGAGGCATTTGCTGGCACCGAACGTTTCCGCATCGAACGCCGCATCGGCAGCGGCGGTATGGGTGTGGTTTATGCAGCGTTCGACAACGCCTGGCGCTGCCGCGTAGCACTCAAGACCATTCCCCGGGTCGACCCCGGCATGCTCCTGCACCTCAAGGAGGAGTTTCGCGCCTTAGCGGACTTGAGTCATCCCAATGTGATTCAGTTCTATGAGCTGCTCGGGGATGCGGAACAGTGTTTCTTCACCATGGAGCTGATCGAGGGCGCCGGTTTTCTACGCTATGTGGGCCGGAATCCGGCGGCCTCGCAAGAGGACATCCCGACCTCTTCGATGGTCGCCACCGCGGCCGCCTCGCCGGGCGCCGAAGCATGGGCATGCCCGCCGCCGCGGGCGAAGGTTCCATGCGCCGCCGATCTGGAGCGGCTCCGCCCGTGTTTGCGGCAACTGGTGGCCGGCGTCTGCGCGCTTCACGAAAATGGCAGGCTGCATCGCGACATCAAGCCCAGCAACATTATGGTGGACCGCAGCGGCCGCGCCGTCCTGCTCGATTTCGGCCTGGTCAGCGTCCTCCACCGCGCGCAAGCGTCGCACACCGCCGGAACCGCGTACTACATGGCACCCGAGCAAGCCGCCGGCCGCCAGTTGACGTTCGCCGCCGACTGGTACGCCGTCGGCGCCACCCTCTATGAAGCTCTCACCAGCTGGCCGCCGTTTGTGGGCGCGGCGCGGGATGTGCTGGCGCAGAAGCAGCGCATGGCCCCTCCCAGCCCGGGGGATCTGGCTGCCGGCGTGCCCGCCGATCTGGAGGCGCTCTGCATGGCACTACTCGAAACCGCGCCCGAGCGGCGTCCGGCGGGAGAAGACGTTTGGGCCATGCTTGGCGAGCCGCGTCATTCCGCCGCGCCGCGCTCGGCGCAGATCGGCCGCGTGGAAGCGCTCGTCGGACGCGATGCGGAGGCCGTTTGTCTGCGAGCCGCGTTCCAAGACGCGCAACGCGGGCGCCTGACCCTGGTATTCGTGCGCGGTGGTTCCGGTTGCGGCAAAACCGCCTTGATCAACGACGCGCTCGACCGCATAGCCGCCGACGCCGAGGCCATGGTTTTGCGCGGCCGCTGCTACGAACAGGAATCCGTTCCCTATAAGGGCTTCGACGAGCTTCTCGATCAGGTGGTCCGGATATTGGACTCCTGGGAGCCGGACCGGCTCCGCGCGTTTCTTCCGGCCCACATCGGCAAGCTCGCCCAGGCGTTTCCCGTGCTGCGGCGCCTGACGCCGGAGGACGCCGCCGAGCCGGCCTCCGCGGACCCCGTCGAATCGCGAAGGGTGATCCGCGCGGCGCTGCGCGAACTTCTGCGCGGTCTTGCACGCATCACGCCGGTGGTCCTGTTCCTCGACGATCTCCACTGGGGCGACGTCGATACCGCGGGCCTGTTGATGGAGTTGATGCGGCCGCCGAATTCGGCCGCAATGCTGATTGTCTGCGCCTTCCGCAGCAACCAGCCCAGCCGATGCCTGGAGGCGATTTCCCGTTTTCCGTTGGATGCCGGGGTGGACCGGCGCGACATCGAGGTCGGCCCCCTCGGACCGGAGCAATCCCACAGGTTGGCGGAAATGCTCCTGCCGGACGGCCCTGGGCGCGCCCAATGGGCCGCTTGGATCGCCAGAGAATCCGCCGGCAATCCGTTCTTCGCTCAAGTGCTCGCGCTTTACTCGATGCGCGGAGGAACGCCCGCCGCGCTTCCCGGCGGCCAGTCCGCTGCCGATCTCACTATGGAGAACGCCATCTGGCTCTGGATCCAGGGACTGCCGGAGGAAGCCATCCGCGTGCTGGAGACCATCGCCGTATGCAGCCGGCCGCTCAGCCACACCGATGCCCTGTCCGCCGCGAATGCCCGCCGGGATCCGTCGCTGCTCGCGCGGCTGCGAGCGGCTAAGACGGTAAGCAGCACGGGGCCGGGGCCGGACGACAACGTCCAGGTCTACCACGATCGCATCCGCGAGACCATTCTCGCCCGCCTTCCGGATTCGACCCTCCGCGAATGCCACCGCTCGCTGGCCCAAACCTTCGCTCGCCACGACGATCCCGACGCAGAGCAGGTGGCTGTGCACTGCGAGGGCGCGGGCGACACCGCCGGCGCCGGCCGCTGGTACGCCATGGCTGCGGACCGGGCCAACGCCGCATTGGCATTCGATCGCGCCTGCGGCCTGTATCGCGCCGCCTTGAAGTACGCGCCGCCCGACGACGCCGAGCGCCTGCGGCTCGAGCGCGGCCTGGCCGATGCCCTCGCGAATTCCGGCCGCGGAGCCGACGCAGCGCGCCACTACATGGTCATCCATGGCCATGCGCCGAAGCAGGAGCGCGGCGCCCTCCTGGAGCGCGCGGCGCACCTGCTCTGCGCCAGCGGCCACGTAGACGAAGGGATCGCGGCGTACCGAACCGTGTTGGCGGGTCTGGGTACCCGTTTCCCCTCGTCGAAGACCTGGTTGATCGCCGGTATCCTATGGAACGATTTGCGGCTGCGCATCCGTGGTTTGAAGTTCCGCGAAGCTCGCGCCCAGGATGTTTCCGCCGCCGCGGCCGCACGCGTGGATGCGCTCTGGTCCGCCAGCCTGGGGCTGAGCATGGTCGATATCGCGGCGGGAGCGTACTTCATTCTGTATGGCTTGCGGGCAGCGCTCCGTCTCGGCGATTCCGGCCGGATCGCCCGCGCCCTTTCTTGGGCGGCCTTGCACGAAAGCTCCCGCGGGCCGAAACGGAAGCAGCGCGGCCTGCTGCTGCTCGAACGGTGCCGCGAGATTGCCGAGCAAAGCGGCGACTCGCGCGCCATGATGTGGTATCAACTCGCGGGGGGCGCTTCGTGGATGCAGCTTGCAAGCTGGCGCAGGTCCATAGAGATGTTGCGAACCGCCGAAAGCATGCTGCGCGAGCACGGCCGCGATGTCGATCGGGAAATCACCAATGCGCAAATATTCCTGTTGCTCGCTCACTTCGGCATGGGTAATCTGGCGGACGTGGCGCGCGCGGGCCCGGCGGTGTACGAGCGCGCGCTCGAGCGCGGCAACTTGTTCGCCGCCGCGTGCGTGGGTTCGTGGGTGATTCCGCAGGTGCGTTTGGCTCTTGACGATCCCGAAGGAGCCCGCCGCGCCGCCGATCAAGCCGTGGCACAGTGGTCGCAGCAGGGTTACCACCTGCAGCATCTGTGGGCCGTAGAGGCCAAGACTTTTGTTCTGCTCTACGAGAGTGAAGGCGAGAAAGCCGTGGAGTACCTGGACTCCCATTGGCGGGCGGCGGTGAAGTCGCTGCTATTTCGGGCGCATCTGCCGCGGGCGTACGCGATCCACGCCCGCGCCCGCGCCTGCCTGATGGCCGCGGAACGCTCTCCCAAGCGCGGCCGATTGATTCGAGAGGCGCTCTCCCTGGCGCACAAGATGGACAAGGAGCAGGCTCCCTGGTGCACCGCGGCGGCCGTTCTGTTGCGGGCCGGCGCCGCCCATCTGCGCCGCCAACCGGATGCCATTCGGTTGCTGCGCGAAGCCGAACGCCTTTGCACGCGCGCCGATATAGGAGCCTACGTGGCGTCCATTCGCTGGTATCTGGGCCGGTTGCTGGACGGAGAAGAAGCCGCGCGCTACCGCGCCGAGGCCGACCACTGGATGACCGCGGAGGGAATTCGCAATCCCGCCCGCTACGTGCGCATTTATGTCTCCGGCTTCGGAGCGTTGGATTCGGCGGTGGAACCGGCCGCTGGTACAGCGGACGCATTGGGTGAACCTGCCGGCCGATGACGATGCGACGGGCTGCCGCCCCGTCTGCGGCGCTCGGCTACGTGGACGGTCCTGTCCCCGGATTGGGCGGCGGCGCGGCTGGCGGCGTGGAGCCGGTGGCTTGCGGGGCATCGCCCCCCGGTTCCGTACCCCCTGGAGGCTGCGCCGGTATCAAATGCTCAGGCTCAACCTCGTTCAAGACCTTTTCGGACTGGAGCCGCCACGGCACGAAGGCGCGAAACGGTGCGTAGACCGGGTCCGGCCAGATAATGGTGTTCTCGACGATGGGGGGGTAAACCACTTCGATCGGTTGCGTAATGCCTGGAATCAGGTCGCCCACGCGTAGATCGATTCTCGCTTGTGTCACGTCCCATGCCAGCCCGCGATCGAACTGGAAATCGAAGGAACTGCGGCAGAGTTTGCCGAACGGGTTCACTCCTATGATGTTGGGGGGCAGCAACTGGCGCATGGCATCGACCCGCTGGTTCGGCTCCGCCGGCCCGGGGGCGCCATAAGTGTACTGGCCGTCCATGACGGGATTTCCGCCCAACAAGGTCTTCACGCTGAACTCCTCGCTCTTCGGGGTGGTGCCCAGGGCGGCTTTCGCGGCTTCCACCTGCACCCGATCCCAGTACTTGCGGAATCCGCTGAGCCGGCCCAGAAATACCGGAAGCAAACGATTGAGAAAACCGCGATAGGGGTACAGATACGGCCCGATCGAGCCACCGCCCGGCTGCTCCAGTTGCACGCCGGGAATGGCGGAGAACACTTCGTAGTAGTTGACTCCGATCCACGTTCCCAGGCGCGGCCGGGCGTCCTCGATAATGCCGATCGACAACAGTATCGGATACATGCCGGCCAACGCATACGATGGAGTCAGTTTCAGGCCCTTGGGCAGCGCTTTCGCGGCCGCCTCCATCCTGGTACGGACAGTGACGAGTGTGATCGTGTAGTAGCCCGTCCAGTCCAGCCAGGAAACCGGTTGGCTCGACGAAAAAACCGGCTTGCCGAACTTGGGCCGTGGTGGTGCGGGTTGGGAAACTGGCGCCGGATTAGTGCTGGATGACATTACTCGATGGGGCCGGGCTTGGCTGCCCGACCGCTCCTTTTAGCCTCAAGGACTGCAAGTTTCTGCCCTGTTTAGTATAGTATGTAACAATCCGCAACCGGCCAAACTTTTGCCGCGCTCGACTCCGAGCGGCGAAATACCGAAACGGAAGCGAGAGGAAAATGCAACAAATCAAATGGATGCCGGCACTGGCCATGGCTTTGGTCCATTCGATGGGGTGCGCCTTGTTGGCGCAGACCCCGGCCATGGGACAACTCGGCGGCGTGGTGCGCGATCCGAGCGGCGCGGTGGTGCCGGGGGCCGCGGTGACAGCGGCCAATGAGGGGGGCGTGGCGCGAGCCGTTCTGACCGGCGGCGACGGCAGTTATGTGTTTCCGCTGCTTCCCCCAGGAACTTACCGCATCAAGGTCACCAAGGACGGCTTTGCGGAAGCGGTTCTCGAAGGCATCCCGGTTCGCATCACGGAAACCTCGACCGTGGATGTAAAGCTCCAATTGGCCACCCACAGGGAGGTAGCCGAGGTAATTGCCCAGGAGCCTATGGTCGAAACCGAAAGCGCGGCCCGGGGAGAGGTCATCCCCAGCTCCGCGATTAGCCAACTGCCGCTGGTCACGGGCAATTTTCAGCAGCTTCTCACGCTGACTCCCGGCACTACCGGCGCCATCAACAACTCTTCGGATCTGGGCCGCGGAGACGCTGTGTTCAGTGTCAATGGCCAGCGAACTCTTTCCAACAGCATCGTCCTCAATGGCGTCGACATCAGTTCCGTCGGAACCGGCTCCACGCCGAACCTCGCCGTGCCCGCGACGAATTCCCTGGAGGAGTTCATCGTCCAGACCAATCTCTACGATGCGGCTCAGGGGCGGAACGCCGGAAGCGTAGTTGCAGCCGTCACCAAATCGGGCTCGAACAGGTTCAACGGCAGCATCTACGAATTCCTGCGCAACACGTCGCTCGATGCCGACGGGTTCTTTCTCAACCGGGCAGGCATCGCCCGCCCGCCCTATCATCGCAACGTGTTCGGCGGAGATCTGGGCAGACCGCTGTCGAAAAACCGCGCCTGGTTCTTCGTCTCGTACCAGGGAACGCGGGAAGTGAACGGCACTTCTCTTGAGAACTCGCTGGGAACGGCCTTCGTACCCGGCGACCTTTCCAATGACCGCTCCCTGACCGCCCTTACCGCTCTGGCCGCCAGCTACGGCGTTCCGGCTTGCGGCAACGCTCCCTCTCCTACCGGCTGCTTCAGCCCCACGGCGCAAGCGCTGCTGCAAGCGAAATTGCCGGACGGCGGCTTTGTCATCCCATCGGCGCCGCACCCCGTGCCGGTCCCCGCCGGCGGAACGCCGGCAGCGCCGGTGGCGGTTCCGGTGGTAGCGATTTCGCTCTTCCGCGAAGATCAGCTCAATGCCAATCTCGATGTCGCCTTGTCGCGCGCCAATCGTCTCTCGGTGAAATCCCTCGGCGCCGACAACCCCGAAACGCAGGGCCTCTACAATTCCTTCGGCACCGGCAATGCCCTCCCGGTCGCAGGTTTCGGATCCACGGGCAAATTCGACCAGCGAGTGCTCGCCGCCGACGATACGCACGCTTTCAGCGGTTCGCTGCTCAACGACTTCCGGTTTGGCGTGTCCGCTATTCCCACCAACTCCGTGCCGCAGGAGCCGTTCACGGCGGCGCAAATCGGCATCAGTTCTCCCTTGGGACGCCAGTTTCCGGGCATGCCAGAGATTTCCGTTGCCAATTATTTCGACCTGGGCGCCTCGCCGTTCTCCGACAACCGTGCGGCGGAAATGGACTACACCGCCTCCGACACCCTGGCATGGCACAAGGGGCGGCACACCCTGAGGCTGGGAGCCGAATACAAGCATCATGAAGTGGCAACCGACTTCAACCTCTACACGCGCGGCCAGATCTTTTTTCTCGGCCTCTCCGGCGACCCCTTCCGTGACTTCCTAGGCGGATTCTACGACCTGGGCGGCTTGAGCATCATCGGCTCGGGAGTGAATAATCGCGACGCCTTATCGTACGACTTGACGGGCTTTGCGGCCGATACCTGGAGAATTGGCGATCGCCTGACGCTCAACCTCGGACTCCGCTACGAATACTTCAGCCCTTTCACCGAAGCGCAGGGGCGTTACATCGGATTCGATCCGAGCCTCTTGAAAACCACCGCGATTGCGGGGTTGCCGCCCGGCGACAACGTCGCCATCACAGGCGGATTCGTCCAGGCCGCCAATGCGGCCTCGCCCGTCCCCGGTATTCCCGAGACGCGTTCTTCCATCGTTCTTCCCGATAAGAACAACTTTGCTCCGCGCCTCGGCATCGCGTGGCAGCCATTCTCCGGCTGGAATCGCTTGGTTGTCGTGCGCGGCGGATACGGGGTTTACTATGACAAACCCAACTCGCGGTATTTCAACTACCAGCTTCTCGCCTTCCCCTACTACCTGTTGGGGCAGGGCGTCGCGACTCCCATCGCCGCGCCATTCGTCCAGGTTCCGCAGCCGAACCAGTTTCCGCTGGCGGTGAATTCACCGGCATTGTTCCCCTACGGCGGTCCGCCCGCGTTCCTCCCCGGCCCCACCGGAACCCTGCAACCGGTCTCCGCGTCAGGCATCTATCCCGACATCGGCGACTTTCGCACGCCTTACGTCCAGCAATACAGCTTGGGGATTCAAAGCGAACTCGGGAACGACTGGGTGGCTGATGTGAGCTACGTCGGCTCCAGCGGACGCAAGCTCCTCCGCCTTCGCGACGAGAACCAGCCCACCGCTCCCTCCGCCAGCGCCGTTGGGCTGCTGAGCCCCGGCTTGTCCAGCCTGGTTGTCGAGGGGTTCGGCTTCCACCTGGCCCAAATGTCCGCCAACTCCATCTACAATTCCCTTCAGGGCAGTCTGTCCCGGCGTCTGGCGAACGGCCTCCAGGGCCTCATATCTTATACCTATAGCCACTCGCTCGACGATTTTTCCGGCGATGCCAGCGGCACCAGCGATGTGAACGCGGTCCCAGGCAACCAGGCCACGCTCGACAATCGCGCAAGTTCCGACTTTGATCGCCGGCAGCGCTTCGTGCTCAGCGGCGTTTATAACCTTCCGAAACTGTACCGCGGCTCGTCCGGCCCGGCCGGGGATATCGCCAACGGTTGGACGCTCTCCACCATCGTCACCATACAGAGCGGTACGCCTTTTTCCGTTCTTACGAGTTCGACGGCATTTGTCAATGCGCGGGCCGACTGGAGCCCGGCGCAACCAGATTGCGAACCGGCCGGAAGCGGCGGTGTGGAAAGCCGCTTGAATGCCTACTTTAACGTTTCCTGCTTTGCGCCAGCGACGGCGCCGGGCGACTTCGGAACCACCGGGCGGAACATTTTACGCGGGCCCGCCCAGAGCGATGTCGACCTTTCGGCAATCAAATCGTTCGCGCTCGCCGAGCGGACCAGGTTCGAGTTTCGCGCCGAGTTTTTCAACGCCCTGAATCGGCCCAGTTTCGCCAACCCGGTGAATTCGCTCGCCAGCGCCAACGTCGCGCAGATCGTCGCCACCTCGACTGGGCCGAGAGTGATTCAGCTTGCGGCGAAGGTCGATTTCTAACGGGGTTCGGCTTCTTACTCTCACCCAGTGACCCCGGCGTCGTCAGGCGGAAACTGAAGACGAAACGTTATGTGGTGATATCGGCCGCCATTTCGGGTTATCGGCAGCGGCCGTTCTGTGCGCATCCACCAATAGGGCATTTGCTTCTGTGGGGACGGGCTTTCAGTGGCATCAGTAACTCTGACCCGATCCCGTTCAGAATGAGGCCGACGATGTGAGGCGTTTGCTTCGTACCGCCAACGCCAAGAGTCCCAGCAGTCCCAGTGCCGAGCATAAGACACTGCTGGGTTCTGGTGTTGTCGGTGTGAAGGTTGCGGTCGAGCCCCAGTTATCATACGGAGGTCCGATGTATGCATAACCATCTGCAATCGATCCGCCGGTGAATCCGATGATCGAAAAGGGCGGGTCTGCGAGTCCGTCGCTGGACGTGGCCTGCCAAGCAAAAATTACTCTGTTATTGCCCATTACCCAGCCCGCATCGTACTCGCTCCAACAGGTTGCAGGGTAGCCTGCCTCGCACGGCCCGTCTTCGGCGGATATGTTTGTGGGAGCACCAGTGAACGGTGTGCCACTGACACCATTCGGCGTGTTGTCAACTGCCAGATACGAGTCCAAGACGGTGCCTGTCGTTGTGTCAATCGTGACCGTACTGCTGGGATCAAAATACCAGGAGTAAGGCTCAAAACTCCCCGAGACAGTGAATGTGACAATGATGTCTGCGTTTGCCGCGCCAGCGAATGCGAGTACGAAGGCTGCGATTGCTAAAATCTTGCGGCCGCTGAAATCCCTTGCCGCCGCCTTGGTCACCGCTGGCTGGCTCGGTCTGCTGTTGCTAACCAAAACACGCATCGCGCTGAACTCCTATCGATAGTGGGCCGGCGCTTCTGGCCATTTTCATCCACCCGCCCGCTGGCCCCAGTTGGCGCCGGCTGGAAGGAGAAGTGATCCACAGGTTGTAGCGTCCCTCTACGCAATAAGGCAGGCATAGTGTGCGATGGATACTATTAAAGACTCAACCCCATGACCCTCGAACAAAGCACTGATTTTTCAACGCCTTACGGGAGTACTAAGCTTTGATCCTGAGGGGTCTAGATCTATCATGACAGTACTGGGGGAAAGCCAGGCTCGTCGGCTTTCTGCTTGATCGCATCCACGCACCCTACGTCGCGGCAGTGTTCTTTCTCGCGCCCCTGATGGGAATCGTCGTGCTGTTGACGACGCTGCGAACGGAAGGGGCAGCATTCGGTACAGTGCTGGTCGGGATCGGCTGACGCCAGCCACGTCCCGATGCTGGCCAGGTGCCCCCTATCCCTTGGCCGAACACACCGCATACGCCAGGTTCAATGGCAACGTCCACCACAACTGGATCGGTGATTGCCAGAGTCGTCTGGCAACGCTGCGAAGGGAATAGAAGCGCTCATTGACGTAACGAAATCCCGCCAGCAGTTCGGCTACGGTCATCTGCTTTGGCTGGAAGACCACATCTATCCGGCCGTTGTACTTTCGCCAGTCCCTGGTCAGGATACGTCCTTCGACTTCGAGCCTTCGGAAAAGCGGCGTACCAGGATAGGGTGTCAGGATGTTGAAAGTCGCATTCTGTATGCCCGTCTCCTCAAGGAACTGAAGAGTATCTTTGAAGATCTCCGGAGTGTCAGAGTCGAACCCAAAGACAATCCCGGCCTGAACGGCTATCCCGTGCGCATGGATCCGATCGACAATTCGGGAATAGTCTTCTACGCGGTTGAAGCCTTTGCGAACGCTATCCATACTCAATTGGGAGATCGACTCCAGGCCCACGAATAGCTGCTTGCATCCACTCCGGGCCGCTTCATCCAGTAGCTCGTCATCTCTGCCCACGTGGATGCTGGCCTGGCTGCTCCACCACTTGCGATAAGGGGCGATCGCACGAAACAACTCCCTCGCATACTCCTTATCCCCGGCGATATTGTCGTCCCAGAATATGATCCTTTTCCCTTTGAAAGAGGCGTATTCCGCCGCAACCTCGGCGACGGGCCGCCTGCGTAATCGGGAACGTCCGGAACTCCGTTGAAAGTCGCGACCCCTGCGTAACCCACTCTACGACGCCTTCCTGCGTTTGACAACCTCTGACTTAGAGGTGGTCAGGACCTCCAGTTCTCTGATGAGCGGC
>Ga0187876_1000963_pt1 | contig 26811 bp, 36 predicted proteins | sample June2016WEW_17_4_FD_133000 | JGI IMG/M metagenome (GOLD analysis project Ga0187876, IMG submission 133000) | Peatland microbial communities from SPRUCE experiment site at the Marcell Experimental Forest, Minnesota, USA - June2016WEW_17_40 | ecosystem: Environmental > Terrestrial > Soil >...
CACATTTCTCTCTCCGTGGCAGCGTAACGATACTCTCTACCTCGACAGACGCTCGCACAGCCTACCCCACTTGCGGTATTCATCGGCGTGGGCTGCGGACGCTTTGATAAAGGTCCGTGTCTTCTCGCACGAAGTGTGGAGAGATATCCGTTAGTCTCGGTGCCGCTCACGCCGTGTGCTCACGCACGATCTCGTGGGTTCCGTCGGGGTGCACGACATACTCGTAGCGCCGCCGCTCGGGTGTTTCCATAAAGAGCTTGCCCGAATCAAGACCAGCCCCGCCGTAGTATATGGGATAGCCCGCGTCGAGCTGCTCCTCGGCCACACGTCGTACGCCTTCGCAAATGCGGCGCGTCAGTTCGTCATCACCCGCAGGGTATGGCTGCGCGAGCTCACGCAGCAATGATCTGGCATCTTCTTCGTGGCCTAGCGGATATCCCACTCCCTGCCGAGTAGCAGCGCCTGTCTCATGCCGCTCTTGCCCGGGCGGCAGGTGGCCGTTCAAGCTGTCGGTATGCTGCTCGCTCTGTAGCTTCTCTTGCATTTGCTCACCCGACCAAACCACTTGCTTGCCAGTACGCATGTATTACGGTGCTACCGGGACGGATGAATGCAATTCACCCCTACGCCGATCCCATACGGCCACCACTGCGGCGACGGTGTGCTGCCTGTGGGCGGGTGCCTCTCCGCAGTCGCAGGCTCGAACACAGGGCGACAATTGTAGCTGGCGACCCGCTCGCATTATCGCACAATCCGGGGTTCCGGTGGCTGCTGCAATGACAGGTCACCTATCGAGGCCCACTCGTGCTAGCCCGCTGCAGGCCGGTTTCGGCCCAAATGGCGGAGGAAGCCGATATGGCGTTATTGCATGCTGAGAGGACCGGACCTCGTGCATTGCATCTCCGCCATTAACCTCCGAGGGACAGTCTCGCCATGTTTAGCGACGAGATGTTTCGCCCCCGTACCGTTGCGTGGCCGGCGCGGCTAGCCCTGCGGCTGACCACGTGGTGGGCATGGGTGCGGGAACGCGTCGACGTCGAAGCCGTCGCGCACGCCGGCCAGGCTTTTCTCGCCAGCCGCATCCTGCTTGCCGTCGTCACGTACATCTACTTGACGGGCACCCTGGAGCCGCAAGGCCTCCCGGTGTCCGCGCATTCCTGGTGGAACGCCTGGTATCAGTGGGACACACACTGACCTATGGCCTGAACCCGCGCTACCTGGGACGAGCAATCTGGATCGTGCTGATCCCCGCCGGCTGCGCCGCTTTTGCCCTGTACCTGTACCTGCGCTTCGGCAATGCGCTGCTGTTTGACGTGGTGCAGCGCGCCTGGCACCGCACCACCACCTGGCCCTGGGTTGGCCTGGTCGACACCGTGAACAAAGTGCGACTCGCGCACCTAACTGCGTACATCGTGGCCCACAATCTGTACGAGTTGCTCGTGGTTGCCGGCTTCGCGCTGCTCACGATACTGGGCTGGCGGCGGCTGCCCCTCTCATTCAGCCTGTACACCGTCGCCACGATGCTGGTAACGCTGGTCAACCCGGATATCCTGGATCACTACTACCTGCCACTACGATCCAGCTCCCGCTTCGCCCTGGTGCTGTTCCCCTGCTTCATCACGCTGGCGGTGGCGGGCAGGCGGCAGATAGTCGACCGGCTCTACCTGGCACTCTGCCCGGCGGCCCTGGCGCTCTTCACCGTGGTGTTCCTGCAGGGTGGCTGGGTGGACTGAGTTTCAGGAGCTGCAGTCGGGCAGTTCATCTATGCGCAACCAGGCATACTGTAGGTGAGTGGGACGCGATGTCCCCTGATTTGGAGAGGGATCATGGTTGAGCCGAGTGACTGGAATCGAGCGATCATTGAGGAGTTCCGCGCCAACGGCGGGAAGGTTGGTGGCAGTTTCGCGGGCGCTCCCTTGCTGCTGCTGACTACGACCGGTGCGAAGACCGGCCGTCGTCTCACTACCCCAGTGATGTACCTGCCCGAGGGTGAGCGCATGTACGTGTTCGCATCCAAGGCAGGCGCGCCCACGAACCCTGCTTGGTACCACAATCTCGTAGCGCACCCCACGGTGACGGTCGAGGTCGGCACCGAGACCTTCGAGGTCAGGGCAACCGTGATCACGGGCGAGGAGCGAGACCGGATATATGGGCAGCAGGCGCAGCGCTATCCGGGGTTTGCCGAGTACCAGACGAAGACGACACGCCGGATTCCGGTGGTCGCGCTAGACCGTGTGCACTGAGCGGGTACGCGCATGAACGCCGTACTTCGCCATGCCCTTCGATTCTTCGCTGCCACGGCGCTTGTCGCGCTGCTCCCTACTATGGGGGCTACCAACTACCCGGTGCAGGGTTCGAGCAGCACGGCCGGCGTACCGCGCACCGACGCTGCCGGCATCACCTGGCTTTGCCGGCCTGGGCTGGCGAATGACCCCTGCACCTCGAATATGGCGAGCACCGCCGTGCAGGCCAATGGCTCGACCACGATCACCCGCCTCGCGCCGGCAACCAGTCCGGCCTTCGACTGCTTCTACGTGTACCCGACCGTCAGCCGCGAGCCGGCCGTGAATGCCGATCTGACGGTGCAGCCGGCCGAAACGGCTGCAGCCGTAGCTCAAGCATCTCGCTTCTCCCAGGTATGCCAGGTGTGGGCGCCGATGTACCGGCAGTCGACCCTGCTCACGCTCTCCTTCGGCCCCGCAGCCGTGGCGCGGGCCACACCTGTTGCCTACCAGAGTATGCTCGCCGGCTGGCAGGACTACCTGGCCCACTACAACCAGGGCCGCCCTATCATCTTCATCGGCCACTCGCAAGGCGCTGCTTTGCTCATCGACCTGCTGCGTAGCCAGGTCGATCAGACTCCCGCGCTGCGCCACCTACTGGTCTCGGCGATTATCCTTGGCGGCAATGTGGTGGTGCCCACCACCGCCGGCGCACAGGGGAGCTTCCAGCATATTCCCGCCTGCAGTGCCACGGCGCGGGTTGGCTGCGTCATTGCCTACTCGTCCTATCCGAGCCAGCCGCCCCCTGACAGTCTCTTCGGACGGCCGGGTCAGGGCGTAAGCAACCAGTCTGGGCAGACGACAACGTCCGGTGTGCAAGTGCTCTGCGTCAATCCGGCAACGCTCAATGCCAGCAGCGGGCCGCTGGATACCTATTTCCCCGTAGCCGACGTGACTACCCGTGGCGTGAGCGTGACCACACCCTGGGTCGAGTACCCGAACCTCTACACGGCGCAGTGCGAGCACGCTGGGGGCGCCACGTGGCTCAACGTGACGGCAAGCGCCGTGCCGGGCGACCCCCGATCGCGCGTGACCGAGGCAGGCGGGGCCGTCTGGGGGTACCACGTCGCCGACGTCAACCTGGCACTCGGCAACCTGGTGCGCGATGTCCAGCAGCAGGAGGTGGCCTACCGGGCCGCCTCGTCGTGAGGCCGGCCTATCTCGGGGCTCTTCCGTCAGCTCGCCGCTTGGATGGTGGTATACTATGATACCTGGCTACGCCTTGACTCAATGATAGCATAATGCTATCATCTTCTGGTGAACAGCAAACAGCGGGCCACGCTCGCCAAGATCTTCGAGACGCCTACGCGAGCGGACATCCGGTGGGCGGAAATCGAGGGTTTGCTGGTCGCCGCCGGTGCCGGCATCATTCAGGGGTCGGGATCACGGGTAAGCTTTCGGCTAGGATCGGCGCGCGCTACGTTCCACGCGCCGCACGGACAGCATCCGACCCATCAAGCAACGGTGGAGGATGTCCGAGAGTTCCTCACGCGTGGCGGCGTTACGCCATAGGAGCAAGGAGACGCCGATGCTGGATTACAAAGGGTACATGGCAGAAGTGCGGCTCGACCTGCGAGACGGAGTCCTGTACGGCCGCGTTGTGGGCACCAAGGACATCATTACGTTCCATAGCGAGCGCGCCGATCAGCTGCAGCACGAGTTTGAACAATCGGTAGACGCCTACCTCGACGCCTGTGCGCAGTGGGGCGATGCACCAGAGAAACCTGCTGCTGGCAAATTCCTGATTCGTACGACGGCTGATAGACACTCTCTCATCTCACGGGCGGCACAGGAGGCGGGCAAGAGTGTGAACGAATGGGCGGAAGAGGCGCTCACGAGTGCCGCGCAACGCCTGCTGGCCAGCACTCCTGAACACAGCCGGGTGCCGATCGAGATACGTTCGCCGGGACCTACGGCGTAGGGAGCCGTATAGGCGGACGCGAGCGTGGTGCTATGGGGCGAACAGTGCCGCGAGCGTGTCCAAAACGTTCTGTTGAGTCGCGGCATCGATAGTACCCAGAAGCCGCACGAGCCGCTGCTTGTGCACTGCCCGAAGCTGGTCGAGTACAATCTCGCCGCTCTTGCCTTGAAACTCGCAGGCCACCCGCGTGGGGTAGGCACGTCCGCGGGTGGCCATCGGGGCGATAATCACCGTGGCGATGGCGGCGTTCATCTCGTCGGGCGACACCACGAGCCCCGGTCTGGTTATCTGCATCTCCGAGCCCACCGTGGGAATCAGGGAGACGAGATAGACCGAAAACCGGCGGGCTACCATTGCCATTCGGTCAGATCCCACTCGCTGGGCGCAAGGGCGTCGGCGTCCAGGAGCGCATCGTCGTGCTGGTCTGCCATGGCGCGAAAGGCGTCGTCCCAGCCGGTTCGCGGGTGCTGGGCCGCCGAGATGACCAGGCGGTTGTCTACGAGCTGGATCTCCACGGCGTCGCGCAGGCCGGCCTGTTCGACGAGCGCCTTAGGGATGCGAATCCCTTGCGAGTTGCCAATGCGAATGAGGCGGGTATGGACCGCGTGCGCCATGGCTTTCTCCCGCAAGCGAAGTGCGATGTTGCTTGAGGTAATTACATTGTAGATCCTGAGGCATGACCGGTCAACACACTAAGGTTGTAGCAGCGACACTATATGTACAGGTTTTTTCAGCGAAAACTGTGTTTTGCGGTTAGGGGATGAGCAATGCGCGTGACCACACCTGGTACCTATCTCACCCAGCTGACCCGGCTGCCTCGGGCCTTCCCGGTAAACTGCTATCTCGTGCGGGAAGACGACGGCTTGACGCTCGTCGACACGGCGCTGCCCGGCAGCGCGCGCGGCATTCTGGCAGCCGCGCAAAGGCTTGGACTGCCCATCAAGCGGATCCTGCTGACCCACGCCCACATGGACCACGTCGGCTCGCTCGATGCCCTGCACGCGGCGCTGCCCCAGGCCGAGGTCCGTATCTCCGAGCGCGACGCCCGCTTCCTGGCCGGCGACCGGCGACTCGAGCCCGACGAACTGCCCGGCAAGCCGAAGGGCAGCTGGAAGACGTGCACCACGAGGCCGGCGGGCTACTTGAAGGATGGCGACCGCATAGGCTCGCTACTCGTGGTGCCGGCGCCCGGGCACACGCCCGGCCACATGGCCTTCATAGACACGCGCGACGGCACGCTGATCGCCGGCGACGCCTTCCAGACGCGTGCGGGCATCGCCGTCAGCGGCACGGTGCGCTGGCTTTTCCCATTCGTAGCCATGGCTACGTGGTCCAAAGCGCGGGCGCTGGAGAGTGCATTCACGCTGCGGGACCTCAGACCTGCGCGATTAGCGGTGGGCCACGGCGAAGTGCTGGAAGCGCCGGCGGAGGCCATTGACCGTGCTATCGCCGAAGCGCAGCGCCGCCTTGGCGTGCAGCAACTGCAGCATGGCACCTGAACACTGCGCACCTCGAAGGTTTCGTAGCGTCTGCATACAATGCCCCCGATAGCTTCTTGGCGAGCGCTTGGTAACGTGCCATCATAGACACATGAACAGTAGGCAGCGTGCCACGCTGGCAAAGATCTTCGAGACACCGACACGCAAGGATATTCTCTTTTGGCCGCGTGAGCAACATCAAGGATGTTGTGACGTTCGAGGGCAGTAGCGTTGAGGAGATCCGGCAAGCCTTCCGCGATTCAGTAGACGAGTACCTGGAGTTCTGCGCGTCATTGGGTGAGGTACCCGAGCAACCCCAGCCTGTGCGGGCCGCGAGTTAGGCACGCGTCAAGGCACCAGTCTGCTGGCGATGCTGCGAGGCAGCCGGCTCAGGTGCTCTGGATCGCTCCCGAGTACTGGCGCCTGCTGGCATGTACCATTACCCAGAATGCGCACACAGGGGGACACGCGTAGCGCCTCCCCTGCGTGACCCTGCCGGCAGGCGCGTATCGGTGAGCAGCCCGGCACAAGCCGCGGGAGGTGTGGGACGTCCAAAGACTTGACCCCGCGCGAACAGTTGCGCAACGTGGCGCTGTTCGCGCACGTCGACGCGGGCAAGACCACGCTCACCGAGCAGATGCTGTTCCTCTCCGGACGGACGCGTGCGCTGGGCAGCGTCGATCTCGGCACCGCCCAGACCGACTGGCTGGACGTCGAACGGGCCAGGGGCATCTCGGTGCGCATGGCGACGACTGTCATTCCCTGGAAGGGCGCCACGATCAACCTCATCGATACTCCCGGCCACATCGACTTCGTGGCGGAGGTCGAGCGCGCGCTGCAGGCCCTGGAGGGTGCCGTGCTGATCGTCTCTGCGCCCGAAGGCGTCCAGGCGCACACGGAGATGATCTGGCAGACCCTGCGCTCCCGGAAGGTGCCCACGCTCCTGTTCGTGAACAAGATGGATCGCGCTGGCGCAGACGCCGACACCGTGCTGGCGGAGATCGCGAGCCTGACCGACCGGGACGTGATCCTGCAACAGCCACACGGCGCGGCAGAAGCCTTCAGCGCCGTCACCGCGCTGGACCACGATCGACTCGTGGACAGGTTGGCCACGTTCGACGGCGCCGTGCTGGAACAGTACGTCACATCCGGCAGCGTGGCGCCGAGCTACCTGCACGAGCGGCTGCGCGCTGCCGTGGGAGCCGCGGCGGCCTTCCCGGTGCTCTTCGGCTCGGCCAAGCTGGGCATCGGCGTGGTCGAGCTGCTGAATGCCATCGAACAGTACCTGCCCTCGCCGCCACCCGGCGCGGTGGACCGGGCTGCCTCGGGGGTCGTCTTCAAGCTGGATAGCGATGCCGCCATGGGCCGGGTCGCCTACGTCCGGCTCTTTGGCGGACGGGTGCGAGCGCGCGATCTCCTGCACAACGCCACACAGGGCTACGACCGCAAGGTCACGCAGATTCGCAAAATGTACGCTCAAGCCCACGAGGATGTGAGCGAGTTCGCCGCGGGCGACATCGCCGCCGTGTGCGGCCTCGGCCCGGTGCGCGCTGGCGATGTGTTGGGCGACCCGGCAAGCGTGCCGCGGCCATCGGCCATGTCCATGCCGCTGCTCAGCGTGCGGGTGCGCCCCACGCAGCCGGGAGACTTCCCGCTCGTGCTTGCCGCGCTGCAAGAGCTGGCCGACGAAGATCCTCTGCTCGACTTGCAGTGGATACACGATGTGCGCGAGCTCCACATCAAGGTGATGGGTGTCGTGCAGGTCGAGATCCTGCAGAGCCTGCTGCAGTCCAGATTCCACCTGGACGCGGTGTTTGACCCGCCAACCGTGATCTACCGCGAGACGCCTGCACGCGCGGGCGAGGGTTACGAGGCGTACACCATGCCCAAACCCTGCTGGGCTATATTGCGGTTCCTGATCGAGCCGGGGCCGCGCGGCAGCGGCCTGACCTATGCGGCGCACGTCCCGGCCAATCGACTCTTGCTGGCGTACCAGCGGGAAGTGGAACGCCGGGTGCCCGAAGCGCTCAGGCAGGGCTTGCTTGGCTGGCAGGTCACCGACCTCAAGGTCTCCCTGGTGGACGGACAGCACCATCTCGTGCACACGCATCCGCTCGACTGGAGCATCGCCACGCCGATGGCCATCATGAACGGCCTGGCAGCCACGGGCACCACCCTGCTCGAGCCGCTCTACCAGTTCCGGCTGACGGTGCCGGAGGAGTTTGGCCGGAAGGTGATGGGCGATCTCCTGCGCATGCGCGCCAATGTCGAGAGCCAGAGCGTCAACGGCGGTCGCCACGTCGTCGAGGGGCACCTGCCCGTGGCTACCGCCGTGGACTATCCCGCTCAGCTGGGCATGCAGACCGGCGGTCGCGGGGTGCTCGCCGCGTGGTACGGCGGCTACCAGCCGGCGCCCGGCGACGTGCACCAGACACGAGCACGCATTGGCGTCAATCCACTGGATCGTGCCAAGTTCATTCTGGCCATGCGAGGCGCGCTCACACCACAGTAGGTTTTGGGTCACCCAACCCACGATGGAACCCGCCAGTAAGATTCGTGCTGCACGGTCATCCAATAATCAGGTAGTGTGAATCAGGGTCACGCAGGGCAAGCTCGAAGGAGGCAAGGGTGTGATACACCACAGATACTTGATCGTGGGCGGGGGCATGGCAGCGGCGGGGGCCGTGCGCGGCATCCGCGAGCGCGATGCGGATGGTTCAATCGGCCTGATCGGCGAGGAGAGCGATCCACCGTACAAGCGGCCGCCGCTCTCCAAGGGGCTCTGGAAGAGCGGCAAGATCGACCGCATCTGGAGCAAGCTCAACCACCAGGGCTTGACGCTCTACCTGGACCGCACCGCCGTCTCCGTCGATCCGCGCGCGAAGCAGGTTACCGACTCGGTAGGCGCCGTCTACGGCTACGACCGCTTGCTCCTGGCTACCGGCGGCACGCCCAGGCGCCTCCCGTTCGGCGAGGACCACATCATCTACTTTCGCACGCTGGACGACTATCGCCGCCTGCGCCTGCTGGCCGACGAGCGCCAGCGGTTCGCGGTCATCGGGGGCGGATTCATCGGCTCGGAGATCGCCGCCGCATTGCGCATGAACGGGAAGGAGGTCGTACTGATCTTGCCCGACGATGCAATCGGCGCGAATCTCTTCCCCCTCGACCTGGCAGAGTTCGTCACGGCCTACTACCGCCAGCAGGGCGTCGACGTGCGGACGGGCGAGCTGGCCATGGGACTCGAGCGCCGGGGCGATCAGTCGGTAGTGCTCACGGACGGCGGGCAGGAGATCGTGGTCGACGGCGTGGTGGCGGGTATCGGCCTGCTGCCGAATATCGCGCTGGCGCGAGAGGCAGGGTTGGCCGTGGCGCAGGGTATCGTCGTGGACGAGCAGCTGCGCACCAGCGATCCGGATATCTTCGCGGCTGGGGACGTGGCCTGGTACCCCGATCACACCCTGGGCAGGCCGCGGCGCGTGGAGCACGAGGATAATGCGAACACCATGGGCCGGCACGCCGGGCGCGCGATGGCCGGGGAGCAGGCGCCCTACCGCCACCTGTCGTTCTTCTACTCGGACCTGTTCGACCTGGGCTACGAAGCAGTTGGCAGCCTGGGCCGTGGGTACCAGACCGTGGCCGACTGGAAGGAACCCTACCGCGAGGGCGTGGTGTACTACCTGCGCGCGGGGCTCCTGGAAGGCGTGCTGCTGTGGAACGTGTGGGGGCAGGTGGCGGCGGCCCGCGAGCTGCTCGTGGAGGTGGGACCATTCCAGGCCAGTGACCTGATTGGCAGGCTGCCGCAAACGGACGAACCGGCGCAGCCTTGAACAAGCGGCGAATCTGGTCTGACCAGGTTGCCTCGGCTGGATCTACCAGGGTCGCTCTACATCATGGCATAGGGTGGCGGCAGGTCATTCTTCCGCGAGCCAGGCAACCACGTCGCGAATGACCTGCGGATCGACATGACCCGGCTGCGCGTAGGCAGCAGGCGTGGCCAGCCCGACCGGGCTGCCCGCCGGCACCGGAATGAACGGGTGGAAGAGGTTGGCGTACAGCTTGAAGAACTTGTCCTAGCTACCTCGCTCCGCCCGCCATCTCTTGATCCAGCCCGCGTGCGCCGCCTCGTGCGAGCTGCGCAGGCCCGCTTCGCCGTAGAGCGATCCATCCAGGCCCCGCAGGGTCGCGGCAGCGATTGCTTCGAGCAGCCGCTGCCGGGAGGTCGCCAGCTCCCAGCGCACCTGGTCGAGCGGCAGGCCGCGCCGTAGCTCATAGCCGAGCGCGTTGAACGCGGCATCCTGTGCCTCCGTCATGCGCCAGGCGGAGTCGTGCCCGGCCGAGATGCGCGCCACTTCGGCGGCGCGGATATCGTCCCACAGTGCGAGGTGCGCCAGGTGGTCCTTGACCGACCAGCCGTCGATCGAGGGATCGGTCATCTGCTCGTCGCTGAGCCCGCCGATGGCGGAGAGCAGATCTCCCCGCATCTGGGCGTAGTGCTGCAGCAACGCGTCTCTATCTTCGGCCATACTTCCTCCTGCATCGCTCGCTGTCGTGGGCTACAAGACTATGCCATGATGGTAGCAGGCATGCTATATTCATCGCTCCCGTGGAGCGCCGGCGATGGCCCTACTTCACCACGCGGAACGAGAGGTGGGTCGCGCCGGGTGTCTCGAGCGTTCGCAAGTGCTCCAGGTGGATGGGATCCGAGCCAATATGATCGAAGAGGCGCACGCCCTCACCCAGCAGCACGTGGGCCACGTTCATGTGGAACTCGTCGAGCAGACCCGCCTTCAACGCTTGCTGCACCGAGCTCGCCCCATGCAGGGCAATGTGCTTCTCGCCGGCGATCGCCTGTGCGCTCGCAATCGCGCTGGCAATACCATCGGTGACGAAGTAGAATCGCGTCTTGCCCTTCTGCTCCGGTGCGCGCGCCTGCGACTGCAGGACAAGCACCGGCCAGTCGGGTGCCGTGCCATCCGGGAAGACCCACCCCTGCTCACCGTAGATCTGCGCGAAGCTCCTGCGCCCCATGATCACGGCGCCGAAGTCGCCGAGCGGATCGCCCATGACCTCATACAGGCGGTCCCAGGCGTTGGTGAACCAAGCGAAGACCTCCGTCACGTCGTCATTCTTGTCCGCGATGAACCCATCGAGCGAGACTGAGAGGCCAAACATGACTTTGCCCATGGTGCTCTCCAATCTTACGACGACCCAACGCTCACTTCGTTCGTTGTAGCACACCGCCTGGTAGTTGCCGCCGACGCTGCACATTGGTCAGGCGCCATTGGGTATGCTTCATGACGGGCGTTCCGGTGTCAGCCCGGGCTGGCACGAATGTATGGACCGAGACCAATCGTTCACTGTGCGAGGAGTGAGTCCTGCTATGTATGACGAGGCGAAGGACCTTATTGACGCCTTGCGAGCCACGCCCAACAGCCTGGAGGGGGTGCTGCGCGGGGTGACACAGGAGCGCGCCCAAACCGCGCGGGGTGGGGACGAGGGCTGGTCGGTCGTCGAGGTCGTCTGCCACTTGCGCGACGCGGAAGAGCGCACCATCGAGCGCGTGCGCGCCATGCGTGACCAGGCTAATCCGTTCCTGTCCGGTTACGACCAGGAGCAGTGGGCGCGTGAGCGGCACTACGCGCGGGCAGATCTACGGGAGGCGCTGGCGGCGTTCATCCGCCTGCGCGCGCAGCATGTGGCGGATCTCGCCGGGCTCGATGCGGCGGGGTGGGCACGCACGGGCCGGCACGAAGAGCAGGGCACGATCACCATTGCTAACCTGGCGATCCACATCGTCGCCCACGATGCCATCCACTGCGCCCAGATGGCGCGGCAACTGCACGGGTAGGCGATGCTATACCTATCTCGCCCAGGTGCGAGAAGGGCGCCAGCAACCCTACCTGGCAGGTGCCCTTCGACTGGCCTGGTCGCTGCGCTCGGCAGCGTCCTGCGCCTGCCTGTAGAGCCCGTCGGGAAGGTCTACCTGGATAGAGTGCGTGGTAGCCATGGCAAGGGCATCCTCTCGAGATGGAACACATCTACGGAGTGAACACCGCTCCTCGGCCACTTCAGAATCGTGTTGAGCGACTTTAGGCCCCCGCGACCGCCTCAATGAGCGCTTGCAGGATGTTGTCCGGATCGGACAGAATGGCCATCCCGTCCGCGACGACCCGCCGCGTGCCGGCGTCGACGGGGTCTATCCGAGCCCAGTCGACGGTCGTGATGCCGAACTCGACCTCACGGCCATCCGCATAGTAGACGCGCTTTGAGCGAAAGAGTAGCATCTCGCCATGCAGATTCGTCCTGAGACTATCGCCGACTACCCTGCAATCGCGGACCTCCATGGCCGGGCCTTTGGACACCGCGCCGGCGAGGCATCGATCGTAGCGCTGCACCGGCAGCGGCAAGTCTATGACCCCGAACTATCGCTCGTGGCCGAGAGCGATGGCCGTACTGCCGGGCACGCACTCTTCTCGCCCCACCGGCTGCGCCTGCTTGACCAGACCGTGCCGGCGGTGAACCTGGCGCCGATTGCGGTCGACCCACGGTACCAGCGGCAGGGTATCGGGGCGCGGTTGATCGGCGAGGGGCACGCGCTGGCCGCGGCAAAGGGCTTCGCCATCAGCTTTCTTCTCGGGCACACAAGCTACTATCCCCGTTTTGGCTACCACACGCATGCCTACGGCATCGCGCAGGTGACCGTGCGCTCGGACGCGCTCGCAGGAGAGCCGTTAGAGCTACGTGCACCGACAGCCGAGGACACCCCGGCGCTGCGATCCCTTTGGCGGCACGACGAGGCGGCGGTCGACTTCGCACTGGATCCTGGTCCAGATCTCCTCGACTGGCTCAGTCCCAACCCGGCGGTGCGAGCGGCCGTCTATCTGTACCAGGGCGAGATCGTGGGCTTCACGCGCGTGCACATTGCCGAGCCCGCGCAGCCGAGGGTCTTGCTTGCGCGCGATGGTGCGATGGCCCGAGCCCTGGCGCAGCGGATCGCTCGCGATGCTGGCACGCCCGCGCTGGTCTTGCCGATCCATCCGGCTGCCGGGTCGGCCAGCGGGTTTCCGCAGCCGGTTTGCCGGACGCAGGCAGCGGCGATGGCCGCCAATCTGGCGCCGAGCCCGCTGGACGACTATCTCGCCCAGGTGCGAGAAGGGCGCCGGCCGCCGGGACGCCCGATCTGGCCGGTACCGTTCGACCTCGCCTGATCACGAACGATTCCCTGATGATCTAGGGGCCGAGTTCCTCCCCAGCCAGCCGGCTCAGCAGGAAGGTGCCGTCGGGGTTTGGTGTGAGAAACTGCCGCGTGCCTGGATGGTAGCTGGTGGGGCGGCAGCTCCGGTCTTGGTGCAGGAGCTCGCCGGTGGATACGTCCCAGACGGTGGTGCCCGAGCGGGGCGAGCAGGAGTGGCGGTCGTGGGGCGTGCTATGATCCTCGATGGCGGTGCCTGTGCTGGCACAGATCCGGGCCGCAGTTGGGAGCCCGCCCGCACGGCGTGCGCGCGGTGGCTTCGCCTCCCCCAGGGTGGGCGGCACTCCTGTAAAGGTGTGAGCGTCGTACGAGGTAGTAGATCAGTGGCGAATGGCTGACGACAACGGTGCACTCCTGGCGGATCCGTCCTCGCTGCTTGGCCAGCTGCAGCGTGGGCGCGGGGCGGGCTTCCTCGGCGCGCTCGCTGCCGACCCCAACGAGGTGAGTCCACAACTCCTCACGTGCATCCTGCACGATCCCCGCTTTGACGGCCAGCTCGAGCGGCGCGCTGAGTACTACGCCTGCCTTGCTATCCACGCTCGCCTGCCACTCGCGCCATTGCAAGACTATGTCCAGGCTCACCCTGGACAGCTCCAACGCGATTGCTTCAGTCTTCCTTTCGGCGTCCTAACGCGCATGGCGTGCTGCGGTTGCGGTGATGCGGCCGCGATCCTCGTGCGCTACCTGACCTATGGGGCGGAGTGGGCGGAAGCGTTGGATGCCATCGTCCGTAGTGGCTACGCCGGCCAATCACTCGCGGATCTGGGAGGCGTCATCCTGGCACGCTTTCCAGATGACGCGGTTCTGGCTGCCGAGATCGGGCGGAGTGATGTCACGATGGCGATATGGGATCAGTGGGCTGCAGTCGAACCGCGCGTCGCGCCGATTTTCGCAGGCGCACTGGCAGCCTTCCACCGCCCGCGCTCCAGTCCCTCCGAAGCGGGCATCCGCGCCGGCATCGATCCCACATGGGATGTCGCTACCCTGGTGTCCCGCGTCACGCACGACGCAGTCGCCGTCTATTACCTCTGCCACAGTCCGGACATTGAACCTGATGCGAAGCGCAAGATTGAGCAGCGCCTTCGGGCAAGCGCTCCGTGACTGCAATCCATCACGGGAGCATCGCCTTGGTCGCACACAAATCCGTGCGACTGCCGGCTGTACCCGGACACCGCCGCGATGGGGACCCAGCGGACAACTCCCTATGATGGTTCCTGAACTGCCGTTGCCGCGACCTGTTGTCCTGGGCCAAGCACCCGCACGATGGCAATGTCCGCCTCGCCGGTTTCCGCGCGCAAGTCGGCCACAACACGATAGATCAGCGTGTAGCGCCAGCGCGCAAGTGGACGTTCGCGCACCCCTGCGACATCGTGGCTCGCATGCCCGGTGTAAGGAAGGCGCGCCAGCCCTTCGGCTGCACGCATCAGTGCTCGCACCACGCGTTCAGCGTGGGCTGCGCTGTCTCTGGCAATATAGCTGTGGATAGCCTGCACGTCGTCAACCGCCGGCTCAGACCAGCGCAGCGCCATGAGAACTATGCGTCCTCAGCGAAGCCGACGTCATCGGCACCCAGCATGCCGCGTTCTTTCAGCAGCGCAACCAGCGCGGCATGCTCCATGCCTCGTCCAGCGCCAAGAGCCTGATCGCCCTCCTGGATAAGCGCGATGCGCTGTCGCTTCGCCGCGAGATACTCGTCCAGCGCCTCGATCATGAGCTCGCTGCGACTGCGGCCGCTGAGCTTGGCCAGTTCGTCGAAGCCGAGTCGAGTCTCTTCCGGCAGGCGCAGGCTCGTTGCAGGAGTCATGGTCATCTCCGTCCGTAGCACGTTTGTCGTACGTTCTGAGCGTAGCACAGGGTGAGCGCATCCGCAAGGCGCTACCGCGCATCCCCCGCGCACACCACACCCGTCTCGTAGGCGAACACGACTGCCTGCACGCGATCGCGCAGGCCCAGCTTCGGCAGGATGCGCGCCACGTGGGTCTTGACTGTAGCCTCGCTCACGAACAACGTGTCGGCGATTTCGGCGTTGCTCAGTCCGCGGGCGATCAGCTTGAGCACCTCCAGCTCCCGCGCCATGAGCGAAGCCAGCGCCCCGTGCGATACCGTGGGCGTGGCAGGCCGTGCGAAGCGCTCGACCAGCCGCCGGGTGATGGAGGGTGCCAGCAGCGCGTCACCGCCGACCACCAGCCGTACCGCGGCGATCAGGCCCTCCGGCGAGAGATCCTTCAGTAGAAAGCCGCTGGCGCCGGCACGCAGAGCCGCGAACACGTACTCGTCGAGGTCAAAGGTCGTGAGCATCACTCCCTTGCAGCCGTCGCCGCCATGCTCCAGGATCCGGCGCGCCGCCTCGAGGCCGTCGAGGCCCGGCATGCGGATGTCCATCAGCAGCACATCCGGACGCTGGCGGCGCCAGGCCGCGAAGGCTTCTTCGCCGTCGCGCGCTTCGGCCACGACCTCCATATCTGCCTGCGCGGAGAGGATCAGGCGAAAGCCGGCACGCACCAGCGACTGGTCGTCGGCAATCACAATCCGAATCCTGGCGTCGCTCACAGCTCGCGACCATCCAGCGGCAGCCAGACGCGCACGGCGTAGCCTCGCCCTATGCGCGGACCCGCCTCGAGGGTGCCGCCGTAGAGCGCCACGCGCTCTTGCATGCCCAGCAAGCCACGACCGTGCCGCCCGTTGCCGCCTCCCGCGCATCCGTCCCCTTCGTCCAGGATCTCCAGCTTCAGGTCGGCCTCCCGATGCTCGAGAATGACCTCTGTCGGGGCGAGCCCGGCATACTTCAGCGCGTTGGTGAGCGCCTCTTGCACCACGCGATAAATGGCCAGATTCAAACCTGCGGGCAGAGCGCGCGGCCGTCCTACCACGCGCAGCGTCACCGGAAGGCCCGCTTCGCCCACGCGCTTGACCAGCGGCTCGATGGCCTCTACACCCACGACGTTCATCTTGTTGAACGCGGTAATCGCCGGTTTGGGTCTGGTGCTGGTGCTGGTCGCCCTGGCCGGCGTATTCAACACCGTGATCCTGACGACGCGCGAGAAGACGCGCGACATAGCCATCCTGAAGGCGGTCGGCATGGAGCCGCGGCAGGTCGTGACCATGGTCGTGTCCTCCGTGGCGCTGCTGGGCTTGGTTGCAGGCGGCCTGGGCATCCCGCTCGGGCTCGAGCTGCATCGCCGGGTGCTGCTGCTCATGGGGCAGGTCGCCTCGGACACCGGGATTCCACCCGCCTTCTTCGACCTCATCGGCCACCGCACGCTCCTGCTGCTGGCGCTGAGCGGCGTGGCCATCGCCGCGCTGGGCGCCTGGCTGCCGGCCAGGTGGGCCGCCGCCGGGCGTGTGGCGGAGGTGCTGCAGGCGGAGTAGTTCTCCTGGGAGCGCGGGCGACCCACCCTGCGGGCGGGTGCCCCGGCCCGCTAGGTACTCGCGCCATCGTAACGGGATGCGCCGACCCGCCGAATCAGACCTTGCAGGTGCGCGCACCAAGCGTGCAAGGATCGGCCGATGGTGTACAACTTGCCTGTGCCGTACAATGTGCGCAAAAGGACGTATTGAAGAACGAGGAACCGAGCCATGGCACAGCCAAACCCACAGCCAAGAGAAACGTATCGGGGCACATGGGCTCAGGTGCTCGGTCGCAAAGACGAAATACCTTACTCGTCGGAAGTTGAGGTCAGAGTGTTCGATTCGAAGCCGGTTCCCGATCCCACTATCGCCTTGCTTGAATCGTGGATCGCTGAGGCTCCGACCACTCAGCACGCGATCCAGGAGGCCGAAGCGGATCTGCGTGAGTTCAAGCGGAATATGAACCTTTCGCGTAAGGTTGCTGGCTCTCGTCTGCACTATCCGGAGGTAGAGTGAGCCAGACGGTGTTTCTCGACGCTGGCCCACTCGGCATTCTGACCAATCCGAAGCGGTCGCCTGAGACTGTGCGCATATTGACCTGGGCGCTGGCCATGATTCGTGCTGGGCACCGCTTCGTCGTGCCTGCTATCGCCGACTATGAAGTGCGGCGCGAACTGCACAGAGCGGCTAAGTCGAACGGCCTGGCTGCGCTCGATGCCTGGAATAGTGCGGTGCCGGACCGCTACCTGCCGTTGTCTGATTCCGCCTTGCGTCGTGCCGCCACGCTCTGGGCAAGTGCTCGCAACGCCGGAACCGCTACTGCCGATCCGAAAGAGCTGGACGCCGACGTGCTCATTGCCTCGCAGGCACTTGATATGGGATTGCCAAGCGCGGAGTTTGTCATTGCTACGGTGAACGTGGGGCACCTCGCCCTGTTCGTCCCTGCCATGCAGTGGGAAAGCATCACGCCGTAGCGCGTGGAAGCATTCAGAACCATGTTGAAGAGTGACAATTTCGACGAGTACTGGCGCCTCGCCCTTGAGTTCCCGCTGATTCCCATCCGCGACGACGTTCATCTCGAGCAGGCACTAACAATCGTGGATCGGCTCACGGCCCACGCTCAGGCTGATGTAGGGGCACAGGCATATCTTGGTGCGCTTGCCGACCTGGTTTACGTGTACGAACAGCAGCACGTCACCTGGCCACGGGTGACGGGTGTCGAGGTACTGCGCCACCTTATGGAAGAGCATGGGCTGACCCAGTCCAACCTCGCACCGCTCTTTGGCGGGCGTTCCGTGGTGTCGGCGGTGCTCTCCGGCAAGCGCCGTCTGAACCTGGCACACATCACACGACTAGCTGCCCGCTTTGGGCTGCCGGTCGACGCGTTCGTCGACGAGGGCGCTGCGATGTAGCGGAATATGAACCTTTCGCGTCAGGTTGCTGGCTCTCGCCTGTATAACCCGAGGGTGGAATGAGCCACACTGGACCTGTGTCGCTCATGGCGAGTAGCATACATTCAGAGGAGGACAGCGCATGGATAGATTGATGCGTGTTCCGCCAACTGAAGATCGCGTTATCACGACCGCACCACAAGATCGCCTGGCGCGCGCCGGCCAGGAGGCGCTCGCCGGCGCCGCCGTCACGATTGTCGGGGTTCTGGCTGCGTCGCTGATTCTGAGCACGGTCATTTTCGCGCTCGAGGTTGGCGCCGCACTGGTGGTCATCGGCGCAATCCTCTGGTTCTTTGTGTTTCGGCGGCGCCGGTAGCAGGCTGGGACGGGCTGACCCCGGGGTGCCGGGACAGTGCACGGCTACTGGGGCGTCGGACCGGTGCACATACTGGTGCGACAGCGCGCGTGGCAATCGGAATGCCCATGCGCCCGTGGTAGCACATTGATCGTGATGAAGGATCGTCCCATCGATATCCTGGGCCTCGGCGTCACGACCGTCGACGACTTCCTCTATGTTGCCGGCTACCCGCCGCCGGACGTGAAGACGCGGGTGGTGCGCCGCGACCGGCAGTGCGGTGGCCTGACCATGACGGCCCTGGTTGCGGCGGCCCGCCTCGGCGCCCGCTGCAGCTACGCGGGCGTGCTGGGCGATGACGAGCTGTCTCAGATGGTCGTCGATTGCATGCAGCGTGAAGACATCGATACCGGCTTGCTGGTGCGACGTCCCGGCGCCCGGCCGGTGCACGCCACCATCGTGGTCGACCTGCAGACCCAGACCAGGAACATCTTCTACGACCCGGCCGGCGCCGTGGGCGCCGACGTCGCCTGGCCGCCTGCCTCCGTCGTCTGCTCCGCCAAGGTCCTGTTCGTGGATACCTACGGCATCGAGGGCATGACGCGCGCTGCCCGCATAGCCAGGGAGCACGGCATTCCGGTCGTCGCCGATTTCGAGCACGGCGAAGCGCCCGGCTTCGGCGAGCTGCTGCACCTCGTGGACCACCTGATCGTGTCGCGAGGCTTCGCCTGTTCCTGGACGGAGAGCCCCGATCCCGAGGTCGCGGCAAGCCGGCTCTGGCACGATGGACGCGACACCGTGGTGGTCACCGACGGCGATCGCGGCGGCTGGTACGTGACGCGCGCGTCGGGACTGATGCCACGTCACTACCCGGCGTTCGAGGTGAATACGGTGGATACCACCGGCTGCGGCGACGTCTTCCACGGCGCGTACGCCGCTGCACTCGCCCGCGGCCTGTGCCTCGAGGAGCGATTGCGCTTGGCTACCGCCGCTGCCGCGCTCAAGGCGAGCAAGCCCGGCGGCCAGGCCGGCGCGCCCACCCTGGCAGAGGTGGAGGCGTTCGTGAGCGACACCCTCGCCGGGCGCCCCGTGTTCTCACTTGACGCGCATCACGTAACGTCCTAGAGTCCATACGTGGGGTGGTGCAGGCAAGGGCACGGACTGCCCGAACAAGGAGGTCGTAACCGATGATCGCCGAACAACGAATACGCCGGCGCATGAGCGTCGACGAATGGCGGGCGCTGGAACGCACGAGTGATATCAAGCACGAGTACATTGATGGCTACATCTATGCCATGGCCGGCGGTACGGAAGCCCATGCACGCATTGCTTTCAATGCACTCACGGCACTGGATGGCGCCTTGGGGGCTGGGCCCTGCATGGCGTACTCTTCAGACATCGCCGCCCGGCTGTCCGAGAGTCGCTACACCTATCCGGATGTGGTGGTGACGTGCAGTGGTACAGGCGTCGCCTCGCGAAGCAACACCGAGCTCAAAGCGCCCCGTGTGGTGTTTGAGGTGCTCTCAGACTCTACGGAACGCTACGACCGCACGCGCAAGTTCGGCTACTATCGCCAGTGCGAGAGCCTGGAAGAATACGTGCTGGTGAATACGGAAAGCCAGCTCGTTGAGGTGTACCGGCGCACGGACGAGGGGTGGGGCTTGTTCCGCATGTACGGCCCCAGCGACGCACTGGAGCTGACGACGCTCGGCGTGCGCATCTCTGTCGCCACACTCTACGAGCGCACCGATGTGCCCGAGATGCCGGAGGACTGATCATAGCGACTCCAGAGGCGATCATTGCCACGGTTATCGCGGATCTGCAGAGCGAATTCGGCGGCGATCTGCTCGGGGTCCTGCTCGCCGGCTCGCACGCACTTGGCACTCCGCTTCCCCAGAGCGACATCGATCTGTTCACCGTGATCCGCCCATCGTGGCGACAACGAAGAACCCTCTTCATAGACGGCGTGGAAGTCGAGCTCTTCCTCAATCCCGCGCAGCAGGTGCGGGCTGAGTTCCGCGATCCCGACGCCCCCGCGACCATAGCGATGTTCGCGCAGGGACGCATCCTCCTCGATCCGGAGGGCGTCATGCAGCAGCTGGTCGAGGAGGCGCAGTGCATCTGGCAGCGCGGCCGTCCCGGCGTGGTGCCCGAGACCTACGCGCACTACTTCATGCGCTATGCGTGCGTAGACCTGCTCAAGGATGCGCAGGATCTGCTGGATCTCGACGAGGCCGCTGCTGTCTGGGCCATGTACACGGCGCTCCAGTCTGCTCTGACCGCGCACTACCAGATTCAACGGCGCTGGCCGGTCAAGCCCAAGTATCAGCTGAGCGACCTCGAGCAACACGCTCCAGACCTTGCGCTGCTCGTCCGCCGCGTGCTCAACGGGCAGTCATGCATCCACGAACGGTTCGCGGCCTTGGAAAGCCTCGTCGATGGGGTGCTCGCGCCGGCAGGTGGACGACTGCACGAGTGGAGGAGCGTGCCGGAGAATGTGGCTGAACGCGCCTCAGCAGTAGGGCAAGATGTGCGGTGCTAGGTGACTCGCCTCACCATGTGGGTGGAGATCTCTGGTACTCTGAGCCGAGGACGGTGCACGTGCGTCTGCTTCGTCGCAACCAAACTGAAGAGTCGGCAGGATCTGCATCGAGCCGCACGCTTCCGGGAGCGCGGGCGTCCCGCCCGTCCCCTGAGCCGCACTAGTGCATGTTCAAGCGGCCTTTTTTGATTTGGGTCGTAGCGTACTTTCGGGTTTGAGCGGCATGACGAGGTGGGGGTGATGCGGACAGTCGTAAGTGGCACAGACCCGGTCGGCCAGTTCGCCACTGGCGAGCAGGCGCTTCGGCTCCGCCACGCGCTTTTTGCCATGCAACCATTTCGGCTCAATCGGGTTCAGCCACGGACTTTTCACGGGCAAGAAGGAGACAAGGAGCCGCACGCCCTCGCCGGACTGCTTGACCTGGCGGTTGTGGGCACGCAGCCAGGTGCGGACGATCTGGCTCTCGTGCCAGGAGGCATTGTCCCAGACCAGCAGCACGGCCTGCTTACCCAGGGCTGCCGCCTGCTCGACACACCAGGTGAGGAAGTCGATGGTCACCGCGCTGACCGGACGCCCGTCCACGAAGCGCAGCCACATGGCCTCCGTCCAGCGGTGCTGCTCATCCCGGTAGCGGGCCAGCAGGCCATAGCAGGCGAGGGCCTTGGGGTCAGGATCGTCACGTGCGACCGTCTGCTCGACCAACCGGAGCGGCCGGTCGTCCTCCTGCCAGAGGTACAGGGACGGCTGCGCCAGACGGCTCCACCAGACTTCGTCCTCAAAGCCGAGGAGCCAGTCCGGACGCTGGGCCGCCAGGCGGATCAGGCGGTCGCGCCGCGCTTTTTTTCGGGCGTACTCCGGGTCCGGGCTGGTGATCCAGTGCTTGGCCCGCTTCCAGCGCACGCCCATGCGCGCCAGGGTGGCGCGGATAGTCTCGCCACTCACCCGCCAACCGGTCAGGCCGCGACGATAGGCTTCTTCTGCGGCCAGGTCCAAGGTCCACACGCTGGTGGGATAGCCAAACTCGCGCGGCGGGTGGTGCAGCAGGTCGCGCAGGGCCTCCGCTCCCGCGCTGTCAAAACAGCAATGGAGGGTGTGATTGCGCGACGACCCGCGCTCGAGCACCTGCAGTCCCCGCACGTTGAAGGCGCGGATGATGCCGCGTACAGCCTGGCCGCTGAAGCCGACGCGGGGCGCAATCTGGCTGACCAGCGTGTCGTCCGCACTAGCCAGGAGGATTTGGGCCCGACGGAGGACAAAGGCGGCAGGCGAGCGCAGGGCGGCCTCCAGGGCGCTGCGCTCCGCGACCGTCAGTGGTCGCACGTACAGTGGTGGTTTTCCCATACTGCTAGGATGCCACAAATCAAACTACCCCAACTGAGAAAGCACTAGCTAGCGGCTCCATCGCCAAGACGTGACGCGCGGGTTCCATCGCGGCTTCACAATAGGAGAAGTAACTGATCATGGCTGAGAAGATTCCTCAAGAGTACCTCGACCTTCTGCAGAAACCTGCGTTTGCGCACCTGGCAACGATTATGCCCGACGGCTCGCCGCAGGTGACACCCATCTGGATTGACTTCGATGGCACCTACCTGCTGGTGAACTCAGTGAAGGGCCGCGTGAAAGACAAGAACATGGTCGCGCGTCCCCAAGTGGCAGTTGAAATCGCCGATCCGGACAACCCCTACCGGTACCTGGCGATACGGGGACGCGTGGTCGAGATCACCGAGGACGGCGCCGATGCCCACATCGACAAGCTGAACAAGAAGTACAGAGGTGTCGACGTGTATCCTAACCACACGCCCAGCGAGACACGCCGCATCTACAAAATCGAGATTCAGCGGGTCCTGGCCTACAGCTGAACCGAAGGAACGGCGTGATCCGCTTTGACCGTCTGGACAAGCATCGCAATGAATGCCGGCGAGGTGCCGCAGCAGCCCCCGACGAAGGTGGCGCCGGCTTCGAGCAGGTGCGGCACTGCACGCGCGAACTCCTCCGGCGTCGTGTCGTAGATGGCCTGCCCGTCGACGAGCCTGGGCAGACCGGCGTTCGGCTTGATCCAGATCGGCAGGCTTGAAGCGGTGCGCAGGCGACGGCAGATTGGCACGTAGCCTTCAATGCCCAACCCGCAATTGGCCCCGATCGCCGCGGCGCCCGCGCGGGCAAGCTCTTCCGCGGCCTGCTCGGGCGTCACCCCCATCATCGTGCGATCCTTATGCTTGCCAGACTCGAAGGCCATGCAGGCCACCACCGGCAATCCTGTCTCACAGGCAGCGGTGACTGCCACCCTCGCCTCGGTCAGATCCGACATGGTCTCGACCACCAGCGCGTCCACGCCGCCGTCGCGCAGAGCCTGTGCCTGCTCGAGAAACGCGGCGTGCAGCTCCGCCTCGCTCGTCTCGCCGGTCAGTAGCATCTTGCCCGACGGCCCGATGGAGGCGAATACCCAGGCGCGGCCGGCGCCGGCCCTGCGCGAGATCCCGGCACCTGTCCGATTGATCTCGACAGCCCTGTCTGCCAACCCGTACCCACCCAGTGCCAACCGGTTGGCGCGGAAGGTGTTGGTCAGAATGACCCGGCTGCCGGCCTCGACATAGCCGCGGGCGACTGCCTCCACGCGATCCGGGTGCAGGATATTCCACCTATCCGGGAGTTCACCAAGCGGGAGTCCGCGCGCCTGGAGCTGTGTACCCCAGGCGCCGTCCGTGATCACCGGCGCTTGGTCCAGGAGCTGCTGCCACTGAAACGTCATCTGCATACCGACCTTCCACTTCGCGTCTTGGTGCTACTACCACAAGCACTATACCGAAGCTACGGCGGGATCTCCAGCAGCGGCACGCTTCCGGGGGCGCGGGCGTCTCGCCCGCCTCTGGTCGTGCTACAAATGATTTCCATCGCCATGCCACACCCAGCCCTCGCGCTCCCATTTTGCAGGTGTGCCTCAGCGCGTGCCGGGAATAGCAGAGTTCGATACCATAGTGCATGCTAGTCACAACCCGCTTTCCCGTCGAAGGTGGGCCTTCCCACCCTCTCCCACGACCAGCAGACGGCGGCAATCCCGTTCACGCTCGGCGTGGAGACCTCCTCGGCGGAATCGCACCGCATCGTAGCCCGCCTGCAGAGCGCGCTGGCGGCAACCACTCAGCGCCTGGCGCTGCCCGGCCTCGAGCCGCTGCTGGCAGGCGACTCCGCGTACACCACTGACGAAGCGGCGCAAACATCGGGCGACTTCGACTTCATGCTGATCTGGATCAGCCTGATTATCATCCTGCTGGTCCGCAGTCTGTCCGCGCCGCTGTACCTGCTGGCGACCGTGGCCCTGACCGCGGCGTCGTCTCTGGGCCTGACCGTGCTGATCTTCCACGACCTGCTGGGCCAGCAGATCTACTACACCACGCCCGTCTTCACCTTCGTGTTTCTCGTGGCGCTCGGCGAGGACTTCAACATCCTGCTTATGAGCAGGATTCGTGAAGAGGTCCAGCAGCATGGCCTGCGTGCCGGCGTGGCCCGGGCGGTGGGCAGCACGGGCGGCACCCTCTCCAGCCGCGGCCTGATCATGGCCGGCACCTTCAGCGTATTCTTGCACATCCCGCTGACGATCATGCAGCAGATAGGCTTCGCCATCGCCGCCGGCGTCCTGCTCGACACCTTCGTGGTGCGCCCGCTGCTGGTGCCCTCCATCGTCGTGATCCTCGGCCGCTGGAACTGGCTTACCCCACGCGGCGCCACGCCGCTGCCCGAGCCGTGCAGGGCAGAGGAACATATGGCCGTGGCCTAGGCGGAATCTCCCCATGCCGCCAGCCACCATGTGAGTGAAGGAGTCAGCCGGATGGAAAACGCACTCGCACGTGGCCGGCGCCCGGCCTGGGAAGCGATCGCCCGGGGAGACGCCACCGGCTGGTTCGGGGAGCTGCATGCCACGGTCGAAGGCGATGCCCGCAACATCCAGTGCGCCGACATGGAGCCCAACCCCGGCCTTGTAGCCTGGTTGGATGGGCGCGGTGAGCCTGCGACCGGGCAGCGCGCCCTCGTCGTGGGTTGCGGACTGGGCGACAATGCCGAGCTACTGAGCCGGCGTGGCTCCGCGGTGACCGCGTTCGACGTCGCTCCCACGGCCATTGCCTGGTGCTGCCGCCGGTCCCCAGGGTCCAGCGTACAGTATGTCGTCGCGGACCTCCTGCAGCCTCCCGAGGGCTGGGCGGCTGCCTTCGATCTCGTGGTCGAGATCCAGTAGCCACCAGTCCTGACGGGGCACTACGAGTTGACGCACTCAGCAGTACCTGCGTCTGGGACGCTATATTAACAAGCGGTACATTAACGGTAGGGAAGGTGACTTCGCGTGGCGAAGCAGAAGCACGAGGTCAGAGATCCCATTCACGTCTTTATACGAGTCTACGCCTCAGAACGCCTCGCCATCGATTCTGCACCCATTCAACGCCTCCGAGACATTCATCAGCTCGCGCTAACTTACAAGGTTTATCCGGGCGCCACGCATCGCCGCTTCGAGCACTCCCTTGGCGTCATGGAACTTGCGGACCGGGTATTCGATGTCATCTGCAGCAACCAGACGGCCTACAGCGCCGCAATCCTCCCCGGCCAGGATCTTGAGCAGTCAAGACGGATTCTGCGCCTAGCCGCACTCTGTCACGATATTGGCCACCTTCCATTTTCGCACGCCGCCGAAGGTCTCCTCCCGCCCGGTACCAAGTTGCTCGAGTACTGGCAGGAGCGAGTGCAAAGCGTCGAACCGTGCATCGGCTTCATCACGCAGCACGTCGGCTCGATGGGAGTATCACAGCTCGAGAGGCTGACCACTGCGTTGCACGTTAGCTGGGAGCTTGGACCCACGGCCGACGCGGACGCTCGCGCCAGGCGTGTTGTGGAGCTCAAGCCACACGTCCGTCTTGACGACGCCGCTCGTGCTGTCGCCGACATCGATAGATACTCGGCTGAGTTCGGGGCGCTTGCTGAGGGGTCGTTAGTCGAGCCCAGTGTGGCACAGATGCATGGCGCGAGTTAGCGAGGTGCGGGATCGTGTACCCCTGCGGGTCGCGACCGCCCTCTTTGGGCGTAGACACGCAGGTGCGCGCCCTCACGCCGAGTAACTGCCGTCGTGGCAGCGCCCCCGCTAGCCCGCCTTGATGCCGCCTTAGCCGCCCGTGCTCCCGCGTCGCCGAAACAGCCCGCCACGTGCCCGCGCCCTCCCCAGCCCATCCAACAGGCCGCGTACTGTGGCGGTGTCTGGATGGTCCCGCCCCAACCGCTGCTCGCGGATGACCAGGGCGCGCAGCAGGCAGGCACGCGCGGCAGCAGGATCGCCCCGCGCCGCCAACACTTCCGCCAGGCCGACCAGGTCCGTCGCCACCTCCGAGTGATCCACGCCATAGTGCGCCTCGTCGATGGCCAGCACCCGCTCGAAGCAGCGTTGCGCTGCAGCGAAGTCCCGCTCTACCGCGAGCACTTTTCCCAGCCGGTACAGCGTAACACCGACCTGCGGATGCTCCGGCCCCAGCGACCGCTCCTTGATGGCCAGGGCGCGCTCGAACAGTGGCCGGGCGGCGGCGTGCTCGCCCATGGCCTGCAGCAGGTAGGCCAGGTTGTTCAGGCCGGCAGCGGTGTCGGGGTGGTCGGGGCCGAGCTGCTGCTCGCGGACGGCCAGGGCGCGCTCGAGGAGGGGGCGAGCAGCGGCGTACTCGCCCATGTCCTGCAGCAGGAGGGCCAGGTTGCTCAGGCCGGCGGCGGTGCTGGGGTGGTCGGGTCCCAGCTGCCGCTCCCAGATGGCCAGGGCGCGCTCGAAGAGGGGGCGGGCGGCGGCGTACTCGCCCATATCCCGCAGCAGTCCGGCCAGGTTGTTCAGGCCGGCAGCGGTGCTGGGGTGGTCGGGTCCCAGCTGCCGCTCCCAGATGGCCAGGGCGCGCTCGAGGAGTGGGCGGGCGGCGGCGTACTCGCCCATGGCCTGCAGCAGGAGGGCCAGGTTGTTCAGGCCGGCAGCGGTGCTGGGGTGGCCGGGGCCAAGCTGCCGCTCGCGGATGGCCAGGGCGCGCTCGAAGAGGGGGCGGGCGGCGGCGTGCTCACCCATGGCCTGCAGCAGGGTGGCCAGGTTGCTCAGGCCAGTAGCGGTGTCGGGGTGGGCGGGACCGAGCTGCCGCTCGCGGATGGCCAGGGCGCGCTCGTAGAGGGGGCGGGCGGCGGCGTACTCGCCCACGTCCCGTAGCAGGAGGGCCAAGTTGTTCAGGCCGGTA
>Ga0187876_1000973_pt1 | contig 26616 bp, 21 predicted proteins | sample June2016WEW_17_4_FD_133000 | JGI IMG/M metagenome (GOLD analysis project Ga0187876, IMG submission 133000) | Peatland microbial communities from SPRUCE experiment site at the Marcell Experimental Forest, Minnesota, USA - June2016WEW_17_40 | ecosystem: Environmental > Terrestrial > Soil >...
CCGACGTGGTGATCCAGCATTTTATTGATGGCGTCGGCTACGGTCGCTTCCAGCGGAACCGCCGCAATTTCCCGGTCACAAAGTTCCAGCACACTCATAAATACCCCCTCCCGGCTCTGCCTAGCATCTCGAGCGTGGGCCCAACCTGAACCAGAATTCGGGATTGATGAATTATGCTCACGGCGGAGCTGATGTCAAGGGAATTGAAACGAAATTCGAGAAATCTTTGCTTCGCCCCAACCGAGAGCGGGAATTGCGGCCTCTTCTCGTTGAACTCACCGCTTCGTTTCCTGGCTGCCTTCGCTCTTGAAGACCCTGCCGTCTTTCATCACGAACTGCACGCTTCCCAGGGCTTTGATATCCAGCAGCGGGTCGCCGCTCACCGCGATGATGTCGGCCAAGGCTCCGGGCGCAACAATGCCGAGTTTCCCATCCATGTCCAGCATAATAGCTGCGCGTGAGGTTGCGCTCTGAATGGCTTCCATCGGCGGCATGCCCAGCTCAACCATGCGCGGGAACTCCTGGGCGATTGGCTCGCTCCAGGGAATTCCGCCCATATCCGTTCCAAAAGCTATCTTTACTCCAGCCTTCAGTGCCTTCTTGAACGACGGTTCGTGCAAGGACACCCGCAAGCGATCGCGCCGTCCGGCAGGAGTGTCCGCCGGAGCCCAATCGTGGTAGTAGGCGCTGATCGTCGGGACGTACCATGTGCCTTGTTTCAGCATTTGGGAAATCGCCGCGTCATCGAGATCGAGGCCATGCTCGATGGAATCGCACCCACCATCCAGCGCCCGATGCAGGCCAATGCCGCCATAGGCGTGACACGCGACCTTCTTGCCCCAGCCGTGAGTCTCGTCCACGATCGCCCGCAACTCGTCGACCGTGAGCGTGGGCTGTGAGACTAGCTCGCCATTCTTGCCCACCCAGGAACGGTGCGTCATGTAGACTTTGATCCAGTCGGCGCCGTGGTCGAGTTGCTCGCGTGCTGCCTTGCGGGCTTCTACCGGACCGTCGACAAGCTGTGCGCCTTTGGGCATGTCGAGCTCGGGTGCATAGCCCTCCAGCGGATAGCCGCCCGTGGTCGAGATGGCGCGGGTCGAGATAAAAAGGCGCGGTCCCGGAATATAGCCTTGCTCGATGGCCTGCTTGATACCCACATCGCCATAACCGGCGCCTTCGGTTTCTACGTCGCGCAGCGTAGTGAAGCCTTGTTCCAGCGCCCGCCGCGCCGCCACGGTGGCCCGCGCCGCGCGCAGGGCGAGGGGCGCATTCAGGATGTTGGCGTCGTATCCACCCTGAGCGGGATCTTCTCCCTGCAGAAAAATGTGCGTGTGGGAATCGATGAGCCCCGGCAGGACCGTGGCTTTCGACAAATCGATTACAGTCGCGGCGGAGGGAATCTTGGCGGTTGCCGAATCTGTAACACTCTCGATTCGATTGCCGTGGACAACAATCACCTGATCGTGCCGCGGCTTGTCGGATTTGCCGTCGATGAGCGAGCCTGCGCGAATGGCGGTCCACGATTCAGAGGCTCGATTGTCTTTCTCTTGCGCGGCCGCAGAAACGGCAACGACAAGAAGTAGCACCCACCCATAGTTCTTCAATTTTGTCCCCTGAAGTTGCCTAAGAGTTTTACGAATTGTGGAATTCTACTCCTCCTTCATCCGAGATAAGCATCGGCCTCGATCTCCACCAGAATCTCGGGAGAGATCAACGCGCTCACCTGGACCATCGAAGTTGCAGGCCGAATCTCGCCGAAGAATTCCCCATGCGCCTTGCCGACCTTCTCCCACTGCGCAATATTCGTCACATAGATTCGGGTGCGCACCACATCCTTCGTGGTGGCTCCAGCCTTCTTCAAAGCGCTCTCAATATTCTTCAGCGTCTGCACCGCCTGGGCGTAGACGTCTCCCACGCCCACAATCTTGCCATCCGGCCCAGTTGCCGTGGTCCCTGACACGTGCACGTAGGGGCCTATCTTTACCGCGCGGGAGTAACCCACAATCGGTTCCCAACTTGTGCCGCTCGCGATGTTTGTTCGTCCCATTTGTTAATCCTTTCCTATCAACTTCATTTTATTCGCTGCTAACGCAATGGCATTAGCAGCCATGAAGCGAGTGTGCCAACAAAAATTCGACGGCAAACCTAGCTGGGGATCAAGTCCTCGAATCATCAGCAAAAATGATGCACTCGATAAACAAAAGTCACTTGCTTTTGTCGAGTGGCTGGGGTAACAGTTACCCAGCAACGTTGGAAGTCCGTGTGCAACACGGATTTCAGGGGGCCCCAATAGATGATTCCCGAATCGCATCCACTGCGGCAGCTTTTCCAGGAATTGGTTGGTCGCCACTATGCCGAGGAAATCGGCATTCGCGACCCGCAAGTCGTCTCCTATGTGTCGCATTTGCTGACCGAGTTCTGCGAGGAAGATCAATTGTTCAAGATTCACGACGTTGCCGACCGTCCCTTGACCGACTTGGGCGAGATGCTTCTCGAGTCCGATCCCATCTACGGTCCCGCGCCCTCGTTCGATCGTGAACGCCAGGTGCGCAAGCACATCGGAGATTACGCGTTGTTTTTTGCCGGGATGTTTCCTGAGAGCATCAACCACATCAGGCTGCGCCGCCATCGGCTCGAGAATTTTGTGGAATGGATGAAGGCCGGGAAAGAAAGCTATTACATCGTGTCAAAGTTCGAGCACTTCGAATACGCTAAAGTAGCGCCCTTGTTCGCACATCTTTCGCGCGAATTCGAGGGCTGCGTTTACGGACTCAACATGGTGAAGAACGATCTGCAGGAGATGCAGCATCCCATCGCACGGCGGGACAAAGAACTGCTCATGTAGGTTGCGCCGCCCTAACTCGCTTGACTTTTACTTGGTCAGGTCGGGACGCCCGCCGATCCGGTAAAAACTGAGGGCTGCGTTTCCCTGGACCAGCGTGCGGGTTTTTCGCAGTGATCCGAACTCCCCGCCCGGATCAAATTTCTTTTCATGTTCCGCAATTACCAGCGACATTGCCCACACCAGCGATGAGTCAGCCAGAGCCACAAGGGTCTGTTGGTAAGCTTCTTGCATCCGATAAGGCGGATCGAGAAATACGACGTCGGCGGCAACATGTTCCCGCTGCAGGCGCCAAAGGACTCCAGAAAGATCCTCTCGCAAAATTCTGTATCCTTTCGTGATTTCCAGGCTTTGCAGGTTTTTCTCGATCAGGTGTGCGGCACGAGCGGCGGTCTCCACGAAGAAGACTTCCTTGGCTCCGCGGCTAAGTGCTTCGATTCCTACTGCGCCAGTGCCTGCAAATAGATCCATCCACACGGTGCCTTCCAGTGCCTCCGGATTACCTGCGGTGAGCACATTGAAAAGCGTCTCGCGTAACCGGTCGGAAGTCGGGCGAATATCTGAGCCAGCTAACGAACGCAGAGGACGCCCCCGGTATTTGCCGGCGATCACGCGCATGGCTCTGTACCTTCGGGTACCGAGGCCAATATATCCGACCATGTAAAATAACTATAGTAGCCAACAACCTTATGAGAAGTTTCTCTGTTCACGTCGGGCGCCTGTTCGGAGTCGAGGTTCGCATCCACCTGACCTTCTTGATCCTGCCGTTGTTTGTCTTCTGGACGGAATACAGCGTGCATCCCTCAGCCAACGGCCCGCGCGACCTAGCACTCGTGGGCATCGTGCTGGCCTGCGTCATGGCTCATGAAATCGGACACATGCTTGTAGCCTGGCGCGCTGGTTTGATTCCCAAAGCGGTCATTCTTCTTCCGCTGAGCGGCGTAACTGTGTTTGACGAATCGCACGCACAGCCTGCGGAATCCGCTACGGCAGCCTGGAAGCGCGACGTCCGCATCGCTCTCACCGGACCACTGGTGAATCTCGGTTTTGCCGCGATTGCGGCTGGCGTAATCTACGCTACTGTTCCTGGAGCACACCTTTGGGAATGGCCTTTCCTGCAGTCCGCCAACCTCCCGCGCAGCCTGGTATGGGCCAACCTTTACCTCGCTGGTTTAAATCTTCTGCCCGCATACCCTCTCGATGGAGGCCGCATTCTACGCGCCTTCTTTGCGCGCAGCATTGATCCCGCAGCGGCCACCCGCCGGGCGGTCTCCATCAGTCACGCCATGGCAATGCTCTTGATGGTCGCAGGGCTTTTTAGCAACACTTGGCTGACCATGGTCGGAGTCATTATCTTTTCGGCTGCGCAACTGGAAGAGCGGGCAGTGATTTTCCAGTCAGTATTAGACAATGTGCGTCTGGAAGAAGTGATGCTGACCGACTTCGCAACTCTTTCTCCGGCAGATACGCTCGAAGACGCATTGGATAAGGCTGTCCATTCCCTGCAAGATGATTTCCCGGTCGTCCGGGGCAGCGACATGGTGGGAGTGATTTCCCGCCAACGTATTCTGGAAGCGCTGCGCGTGGAGGGCAACGGCTACGTTCAGGCCGTAATGAACAAGCTTTTTGAAGTGTCGATCCGCCAGGAGTCGCTGGCGTCTGCCTTCCGCAAACTCACGGCGCGCAATCTCAGCATTATTCCAGTCGTCGAGGAAGAGCGACTGGTGGGAATTGTCACGTTGCAGAATTTAATGCACTCGATGGCCCTGCTGGCGGAGAGCCGCAAGCTGCGACGGGACGAGTCGAACTCGTAGAAGCAAGCGGGAGCACCTGCTTCAGCTACTTCCGATTTGCGATTTCCAATTGCCGATTGAGTCGCGTAAAGGATTGAAATCGGCAATCTAAAATAGCCGCACCGCTTTAGCCTGCCGGACCGCGGGAATTTTCTCCAGCTTCCTCAGCACATCGTCCGGTACGCTGCCATCCACGTGGACTACAGCGATGGCCTCGCGCAGCTCTGAAGATGCGTCCACGCCACGGCGCCCCAACGAAAAGTCCGCGATGTTGATTTCGCCTTCGCCCAGTATTGTACCCACCTTGCCGATCACGCCCGGCACGTCGCGGTTCCGTAGGTAGATCAAGTTGCGTTCCAGCGGCGCCTCCACGTCGATACCATCGATGTGCAGCAGCCGGGGCGCCGTCCCGTGCAGCACCGCGCCTTTCACCATGTGCTCTTCCGTTGAACTCTTGAGAAAGACGGAGAGCACGCTCCCCGCGCCGCCGGTTGAGGCCTTCGCCTTATGTGCCTCATGGATCCGAAGCCCGCGGAGATCAGCCAGGGACGCCGCATTCACCAGGTTGGCTTTTTCCTCCAGCGCCTGGTTCAGGATGCCCTTGACCGCCGCATTGCGAATCAGCTCCGTCTTCCACTCCGCGATGTGGCCACTGTAGCGCAGCGAAATCTCTTCCATCGACCCATCGGAAATCTGCGCGAGAAACGCTCCCATACGTTCCGCAAGAACGATGTAGGGCTGCATCTCGGCGTACTCTTCGGCAGAAACTGAGGGCACATTCACCGCGTTCTGAATAACTCCATGCTTCAGGTATTCGCGAACCTGTTGCGCAATCTGCACGCCCACGGCTTCCTGCGCCTCATAAGTGGAACCGCCGATGTGGGGAGTGAGGATAAGATTCTCCACTGCCTGCAGCGGCGAGTTCTTCAAAGGCTCTTCGTTGAAAACGTCGAGCGCAGCGGCCGCAACGTGACCTTGTTTCAGCGCCTGCGCCAAATCGCCCTCGTTCACCAGTTCCCCTCGCGCGCAGTTCACCAGCCGCACGCCCTTCTTCATTTTCTTGATGGCGCCTTCGTTGATCATGCCCGCAGTCTGTGGCGTAAGGCCAACGTGCAGCGTGATGTAATCCGCCGCAGCGTAGAGCTCGTCCAGGCTCACCAAACGGATGCCCTGTTCCTTGGCCACTCCAACGGAAACGAACGGATCATGCCCGACGATTTCCATTCCGAAAGCTCGCGCCCGCCGCGCTACCTCCATGCCGATGCGGCCGAGCCCAGCAATGCCCAGCGTCTTGCCTCGCAACTCCGTGCCTTGCAGCGATTTCTTCTCCCATTTGCCAGCATGCATGAGCGCATCCGCGCGGCAAAGATGTCGAGCCATCGCCAGCATCATGCCCAGCGTCTGTTCGGCCACGGCTACGGCATTCGCGCCGGGCGTGTTCATTACCGCGATACCTTGGCGCGTGGCCGCATCCAGATCGATGTTGTCCACGCCCACGCCTGCGCGGCCGATGACGCGGAGTTTCTTAGCATGCGCCAACAGTGCCGCATCCGCCTGCACCGCCGAACGCACGATCAACGCGTCGGCAGACTCCAATTCCGCCTCCAGTTTGCCCGCGAGCTGATCCGCGGTTAAAACAATCCATCCCGGTTCTTTAAGCTGCTCGATCGCGGAAACCGAAATCTTTTCCGCTATGACGATTTTCACAGATGCACTCATCGCTTTCTTGAGACCTCACCGGAGAGTTTTAACGCGAAATACGGGCGACAAAACCTTGACACACATTTGACGCACCGCTGACACACTGACCTCTCTTCGTTCATAGACTCCACGAATGGGCCAACGCCCAATGGAGGAACAACATGAAAAGATTTTCAGCAGTATTGCTAGCCGCATTGACGGCGTTCACGCTGGCGTGCGGCTACAGCTCGAAAGCCACCACTCCTGCAGTGGCCGGAACGATGCCAAGCATTGTCGAACTCGCCCCTGACAGTACCAATTCAGGGGAACCTGCGTTCATCCTGACCGTCAACGGCAGTAACTTCTCGACGAACGCGACCATCAACTGGAACGGCACGGCCCAAACCACAACTCACGTGAGTGCAAACCAACTGACTGCAGCCATCGCGGCCTCGGATATCGAAACCCCCGCAACCGTCCCAGTCACCGTAACAAATCCGGGCACGGCCGGTACGGGCGCATACGGCAGCGGTGGCACACTGGCGGAGACTTCCAGTGCTATGAACTTTACCGTCAACTAGAATGAGGACCGTTTCCCGCGGTCCTCAAGCTTCTACCAGTTGCGGATTTCTGGACAGCCCACGCGCGTACACTTCCTGAGCCGCTCGCAACGCTGTGCCATAGTCGACAGCTTTTCCGGTCACGCGGGCGAGAACATGTTCGAGTGCGCCCAGAATACCGATCGTGTCCAGATAATCGTAGTAGCCGATGTGCGCGATGCGGAACAGTTGGCCTTTCATCTCGCCTTGGCCGTTGGCGACAACTGCATCGAAAGACTCGCGGAATTCTTTGACGATCTTTCCGGAATCAATTCCGTTCGGCGAGCAGATGGCCGTCAGAGCAGCCGCAGGTGAAGCTGCGTAAAGCTTCAATCCTAGGGCCTGCGCTCCTGCGCGCGTCATCTCCGCACAGAGTTCGGCATTATCGACAAGTGCTTCGCGCCCCTTGGCCAAGTCTCCATTTCCCATTTCGCGGATGAACTCCAACGCCGCTCCCATCGCCGCGAACAGCGAGGTCGCCGGCGTGTAGGCCGATTCGCCCTTCGCCGCCGACTTGCGCTCCTTGCGCAAATCGAAGTAGTAGCGCGGAGAGGTAGTCGCATCCATTCGCTTCCACGCAAGCTCACTCACCGCGCAATATGCAAGTCCTGGCGGCATCATTAGCGCCTTCTGCGACCCGCCGATAATCACATCCACCCCCCAGCCATCCACGTCGAGATGGGTCGTGCCCAGGCCGGTGATGGCATCGACGATGAGCAACGTGTCATCCTGTTCGTGCACGACTTTTGCGATGCCTCGCACGTCATGCCGCGCGCCAGTCGAACTCTCTGTCGCTTGCACAAATACTGCGCGCACTTCGGAAGTCAGCTTCTCTCGAACGTCATTTAGCGAGAACGTTGTGCCGTAAGGCGCGGTCAACACTTCCACATTGCAGCCGAAGGCTTTGGCCAGCCCCGTCCAGCGCTCCCCGAACTTCCCGGCCGTAAGCACTAGAACTTTATCGCCTGCCGAAGTCAGATTCGACACCGACGCCTCCATCACGCCCGTGCCCGAACAAGCCAGCACCAGCACGTCGTTCTTGGTGCCGATGAATTCCTTCATGTCCGCGAGCACGCGCTGGAACAGTGCGCGGAAGTCGGCGGTGCGGTGGTGCGCCGTAAACGACGCCATGGCCGTTTGGGCCGCCGGCAGCAGCGGCGTTGGCCCGGGAGTAAAGAGACGATTTTTGCGCAGCATAGTGGGAGTCCTTATCAAAGGGATAATCTATTAGTTTACCGGACCCGCGCCCCTTGACGCACGCGCGCAGCCATGGCATTTCACCAGAGCTTGACCTTCCTCATTGACTGGCCAAAACTCCGCGGACATCTGCGTGGGAAGAAGCAGCACCATCCGCAGAGGCTTTCAGCGCCAGGGCAATGTTGCAGGCCCAAGCCGCAATGTCGTTCCAGTCGCGGAAGTCGCCATCGGGAAGAAGCGCATCGCCAGGCTTAGCAAATAACTTGAAGACCAGTCCATGTGTGAACCCCAGCTTGTTACGGTCCAGCGCGCCGAAGAAGACCCGATGGTCCCGAGGGTGAATGGCTTCTCTAAACTCCGCGATCTCCTTAGGTTCCGTAACTGTGAGTAGGTCCCTGCCCTGAGCATCTTTGGCCTCCGTGCCCAGCGGGCCGCTGCTGAACAGCCAGACCGGCCGCTCGGCGAGAACGGCGTAGTTTCGCCGCACGAAATTCGTAGCTTTCTTCATCCAGTGGAAGTAATAGGCAGCGCTTCCGATCACGCAGGCGTCGAAGTCCGTTGGATCACCGGCATCCTGTACCGGCTTCACCGTGGCTTCCAGCCCGTGCTGGCAAAGGATCGCACCGATGCGCTCCGCGATTCCTTCCGTGGCCCCGTAACGGCTTGCATGGACAATCAGGACTCGCATGTTCATCACCTCCCACGATGTATCGTGGTCTCGAGTCAGGACCGAAAGCTTCCTTGCCCCGCGCGCCCGGCCCACCAACGCAGATTACGTTGCTTGCCTCTCCGCCGCCGTGATGTCAGTCACACGCCCATGGTCCATTCAAAGTCCCTCTGCCGCACCGTCTATAATCCCCTCATGAGCCTGATCGAACAAATCCAGCAAGACATCACCGCCGCCATGAAGGCACGCGCGGAGCAGCGCCTCTCCACCCTGCGTATGGTCAAGACCGCGCTCAAGAACCGTGAGATCGAGAAAATGGCGCCGCTCGATGAGAAGGAATCCCAGGCCGTCCTCACGACGCTGATCAAGCAGCGCAAAGAGTCCGTCGAACAGTTCATCAAGGGTGGACGCCAGGAGATGGCCGACAAGGAAGCCGCCGAAATTGTCCTGATTGAAAGCTACCTGCCCAAAGCCGCCGGCGAGGGCGAAGTGGTCGCTGGAGTGAAAGTCGTGATCGCCGAGATGGGCTCTCCCACGCTGAAAGATATGGGCGCGGTGATGAAGAATGCCATGGCGCGCTTCTCCGGCTCAGGCATGCGCGTCGATGGGAGAATGGTCAGCGAGATTGTGAAGCGGGAGTTGGCGGGGAAGTAGACAACGCGCCCAGGCCTACTTCGCTACGGAGGGTCCTGCGAGCCGGGCGGCAAATTCGGGGCTGTAGGACTTGATTGAGTCCGCAAAGTTATGTTTCATTTCGTCACGCGTTGCCTCTGGCCAAAGGTTAAGGTCGGCCATGGCGTCGTCGTACTGATGACATAGAACGTGTTGCTGAGCGCGTGAAAGAAGCGCGCTGACGGTCTCTTCAACCTTTTGGTCTTCGCCGATAGCGACCTTCTTCGTCGACTTTAGGTTTGCAATGTTCAACGGCGTCAGCACGCGAGTCCAAACGTCGTAATCTTCGCCGCCGGGGCTTAGAATCTTGCCACAGAAGTCAGGCGTCGCGTCCACCAATTTGCTTCCCTGCACGCGATAGACCCGCTCCGCAAAGGGTGCATCGACGCCGCCGGTGTATTCGGTTGTCCCTCCAACGCGCTCCCAGATAATCGTCTTTCCGTCTTTATCTTTTGCGAAGTTGACTGCGGCACCTGCGCCGACGTCAAAAAGCTTGTGCGGCTTTGGCCACAGAGAAATAACGTTGTAGATCCAGCAGCAATGGGCACCACCTGCTTCATCCGTCATGAACACAACTTCGGGCTTGCCATCGCCATCAAAGTCTTCTCCGGTGTGGTCTTGGTCGAAGATCACCCCGAATCCCGTTGTTCGGAACACTACTCTTCCCGCGGCATTGTAGATCGCAGCTGTGCATTGATCATCGCCCCCGCCCTGGGCGTTGCGCGCAGGACCGAGTGAGATCTCGTATCCGTCCCAGAGCTTTTTCTTGTACGACTCAGTCGTTCGTGGGTAGTTGTAGCAGGCAATCTTGCCGTCGTCCTGGGTGTGGCAGAGAGTCCCGGCGAGACATATACCCGCAGTGAGGCCCATCGCCAACCTTGGCATAGCGCGAATCCTAAAACAGTTCAGCCAGCGCTCCAATGTTACTATCGGGTCCCTTTGCTTCTCTGCATTTCCCGATACGCCTCGCTCTTCGAAATGCCACGCTCCTTCGCCACTTTCTTTAGCGCGTCTTTCTCGTCGACCTTCTCTTCCGCCATGATCTGCTCAACCCGTTGGCGAATCGAAGGACGGGCGGGGTCGCCCGTCCCAGCACGAGCTTCTACTTCCTCTGCCTTCCCGATTAGCAACGTGATCTCGCCCTTCACTCCGTCGCGCGACTTCAGCGTCTCCAGCACCTCGCACGCACGTCCGCGCAGAAACTCTTCGTGCAGCTTGGTCACTTCGCGCGCGATCACAACATGCCGGTCTTTTCCCAGTACCTCGACCACATCGGAAAGCGCCTCCACAATCCGGTGCGGAGCTTCGTAAAATACCAGCGTCCGCGGCGAAGTCCTGATCGCTTCCAGCGCCGCCCGCCGCTCTCCGCGTTTTGCCGGAAGAAATCCACTGAAGCGGAACGAATCGGTCGGCAGTCCGCTTGCAACCAGCGCCGCCAAGAACGCCGACGCTCCCGGAATCGGCACCACCGGCACGTGATGCCGAATAGCCAGCGAAATCAGCCGGAATCCTGGGTCAGAAATTCCCGGCATGCCCGCGTCCGTCACCAGCGCCACGCTCGTGCCTTCCTGCAAATCTTTCACCAGTTCCGCCGCTCGGGTCATCTCGTTGTGCTCGTGGTAACTGACGGTGCGGATCGTGATGCCGTAATGGGTGAGTAACTTCTGCGTCTGCCGCGTGTCTTCGCAGGCGATCACATCCACTTCCTTGAGCACGCGCAACGCGCGCAGCGTGATGTCTTCCAGATTGCCGATGGGCGTACCGACAAGATAGAGTGCCGGACGCGGCGCGAGCGCAGACAGCTTGTTCTTTGGTTGAACGATTTTGGACTCGGCGCCCTTGGGCTCGTCCAGTTTCCGGCCTGCATCCTTCATGGCCGGAGTCTACCACCGCAGCGCCCTAACTTCTTGGGTCCTGCAGCGGTTATGCTATTTGTAGGCAATATTTTGTTTACGGAGATTGTGAGTGACCGCCAACGATTTTCGCCGCCTGGCCCTGGCCCTGCCCGAAGCCATCGAAAGCGCTCATATGGACCATCCGGATTTTCGCGTACTCGGGAAGATCTTCGCTACCCTCGGCTATCCCGAGAAGGGCTGGGGAATGGTTAAACTGACCCCCGAGCAGCAGCATTACTTTTCGAAAGCCGAGCCGGAAAGAAGGCGACGAAATCAGCATTTTGGAGTTTGCAGCAACCGAATACGGTCGGAAAGGTAAAGTTCTCGCGAGTGAGGACGTAAAGGCAACCATCAGCAGCATCGGAATCAACAAGTGCGCTCGTGAAAGTGGATTTGATCGCAAGAACTTTATTAGAAAACTAGTTCGAGGAATTCCTGTGAAACGCAACTCGTACACCGAATTTGTGCGCTGGCTTGGAGGTTACATTTCAGGAGTTCAGGTTAAGGAATCGGGTCAATGAGTGACATAGAGATTTTGCAACAGCTATCCAGCTAGCGGACACGTTTAGCCACGACTTGAGATTGCTTCGTGAATCACGATTGCTTTGAGACACTACCGGCGTTAGCGAGTCGGAAGCTCTCGACAGCGCTATCGGCAGGATCTGTGCGTCACCCGTGTCCGCTTGGGAACTACCTCTTGCTAACCTGCGACTTTAAGACCTCCGGCGGGCCGACATCTGGGGGCATTTCTCCCGTCAGAGAATTCAAGAACGCTTGCAGATCGCTGCGCTCCTGCCCCGACAAGAAGTCCAGCACGTGAATCTCCTTGTCCAGATTGGGATTGGAGTTACCTGCTCCGATATAAAAGTCGATGACCTGCTTCAGATCTTTCAGGCTGCCATCGCTCATATAGGGCGCCCGCAGCGCAATATTTCGCAAGCAAGGCGTTTTGAACTTCGCTTTGTCTGCTTCGTTGTGGGTTACGGCGTATAGACCGACATCAGTAAATTCTCCCGCGCTTACGCCGACCCCTACATTGTGAAACTGGTTATCCGTAAATAGGGCGTACTTCTCCCCCACCGTGTGACAGGAGGCGCAATCACCTTTTTCCTTCGAAGTGAACACAACGTATCCGCGCTTTACCGCTGCGTTCACCGCGTTTTTATCATGTCCATATTTCCAGCGATCAAAAGGTGAGTTGCCGCTGATCACGGTGCGCTCGAAGGAAGCAATGCTCTTCTCCACCATTTCATAGGTAATCAGTCTCGGACCCCAGGCTTCGGCGAATTGTTCGCGATAGCTAGGGTCGGCATTAAGCCTTTGCTCGACAGTTATCAGCGTATTGGCCATCTCAACCGGGTTCTGGACTGGGCCTTCCGCTTGGGTCTCCAGGCTGGGAGCACGACCATCCCAGAACTGGACCTTGAAATACGCGGCATTCACTACCGGCGGAGAGTGGCGAGTTCCGGTTTTCTTACCCACCCCTTCGGAAACCGGCCTGGAATCGGCAAAACCGAATTGCGGACTATGGCAAGAGGCGCAAGAAACGCTCTTATCCAGCGAGAGAATCGGATCATAGAAGAGACGGCGACCCAGCGCGATGGTTTCTGCAGTTGGAGGATTATCGGATGGAATCAGCACAGGTGGAAGCCCCAGTGGAGCTTTGATCTGCACTGCCTTGCCGACGGGCATCACTGGCGCGGCTGGTTGATTTCCGCCTTGAAGCAGCAGGCCAGAAGCAAGGACTGCGATGAGGATGACGAGGAAAAATCTGGCCGAATTCATAGGAACCTCCAAGGAATGGAGACTCCGGCTTTCGCTTGCAAATAATGAGTTGTACGACCGGCAGACTAAATTGCTCTGAAGCGCCGGAGCCTGACGGGTTCTGAAGTCTGCAGCAACACAATCGTAGTCCGATTCGGCGGACCCAGTTGGTGATGCTAATCACGCTTAGCGGTGACATCACACTTCGTGGTTGATGTTGGGAACTTGGGGCTGCCTACGTTTGCAGAACCCTAAAGAAGTCGCATCAATCTTCTAAGCGGTGCCTCTCCAATGGCAGACCGCTCGACGAGCGAAACCGATTCGGGGGATTTGAGTGCTATCGCGATTTTACGTGAACTATCCTTTTGAGCCACCGCCAACTCCATCGCTTTCATTGACTTGCCGTCGCATCGCGCCTACCATTACACGACTTCATGATTGGCCAGACCATTTCGCGCTATCGCATCGTCGAAAGAATCGGCGGCGGTGGTATGGGCGTAGTTTACAAGGCCGAGGACACCGAACTCGGCCGTTTCGTTGCGCTCAAGTTCCTGCCCGATGACGTGTCCCAAGACGCGCAGGCGTTGGAACGCTTCCGCCGCGAAGCTCGTGCCGCCTCCGCTCTCAACCACGCCAACATCTGCACCATTTACGACATCGGCAAGCATGAGGACCAGTCGTTCATCGCCATGGAGTTTCTGGACGGCCTGACGCTGAAGCACCGCATTGCCGGGCGACCGATGGAAACCGAGTTAATTCTGTCGCTCGCTATCGAGATCGCCGATGCGCTCGATGCGGCTCACTCCAAAGGTATCGTGCACCGGGACATTAAGCCTGCGAACATCTTTGTGACCGAGCGCGGACATGCCAAAATTCTTGATTTTGGTTTGGCTAAGGTGTCCGCAGCCTCGGCAAAGGCATCGGTCGAGGCTACCGCAACAGGCACAGGTGATCCCAACCTGACCAGTCCGGGTGCGGCGGTTGGCACAATCGCGTATATGTCACCGGAGCAGGCGCGAGCGAAGGAGTTGGATGCGCGCACCGACGTGTTCTCGTTCGGCGTAGTGTTGTACGAGATGGCGACTGGGCAAGTCCCTTTCCGTGGCGAGAGCACAGCGGAAATTTTTGAGGCCATTTTAAACCGTGCTCCCGTCACTCCGATAAGGCTGAATCCGAATTTGCCTTCCAAACTTGAAGACATAATCAGTCGCGCTTTGGAGAAAGATCGCAATCTTCGCTATCAGCACGCTTCTGATATGCGAGCTGACCTGCAGCGACTGAAGCGGGATACCGACACGGGCCGCATTGCAGCTGGCAGTTCCGGGGCTCAGCCGGTCGCGCAGACCGGCGAAGTGCAAGCGCCCTCGGCTACAAGCAGTTCGGTCGTGGCACGGTCCTCAGGCTCGGTGAATCTTGTAGAAGGGCCGCTCCGAAGCAGAGCGAACTCGTGGAAGGTTGTGTTCCCCGCTGGCGTTGTCGTGGTTGCACTCATTGCTGGTGGTCTCTATCTCCGTTCGCGACGCGGTGCTCACTTGACTGAAAGGGACTCCATCGTTCTCGCAGACTTTGCCAATGGCACCGGGGATGGGACTTTTGATGACACGCTCAAGCAGGCGCTTTCGGTCCAACTCGGGCAGTCACCTTTTCTGAACATTCTCTCGGATGAGAAGGTAAATGAAACATTGCGTCTGATGGGCCGCTCGCCCGGGGATCGGCTGACGAAAGAGGTGACGCGGGAGGTATGTCAACGGACGGGTGGTACTGCAATGCTCCTCGGCTCCATTGCTCAGGTCGGGGACCGCTACGAATTGGTTCTCAAAGCAGTGAATTGCGCGACTGGCGACACTCTGGCAAGCGCGGAAAGCGAAGCCACAGACAAGAACCACGTTCTTGACGCTCTCGGCAAAGTTGGAGTTTCGATGCGTGAGAAGCTTGGCGAGTCGCTAGCCAGCATTCAAAAATTCGATACCCCGCTCGAGCAGGCCACGACGTCTTCGCTGGAGGCATTGAAAGCTTTTTCCGATGGGCAAAGAGCTCGTTCATCCAAAGGCGCCGGCACTGTCGCTATTCCCTATTTCAAGCGCGCCATTGAGCTCGATCCAAATTTCGCTTTGGCGTCTGCGGATTTAGGGATCGAGTACACGAATCTCGGCGAGATCGGGCTCGCCAGCCAGTATCTGCAAAAAGCGTATGAACTTCGCGACCGGGTAAGCGAGAGGGAGAGATACCACATTTCTGCTTTCTACTATCTGAATGGAGTCGGTGACGTCGAAAAGGCTCGGGAGCAGATGGAACTCTGGGCTCAGGCCTACCCTCGCGATCCGCGGGCGAGCCTCGATCTCGGATTTGTGTATGGTGCCTTGGGTCAATACGAGAAGGCGGAGGCTGAAACGCTTAAAGTTATCCGTCTCACGCCCGACGATGGCACAGGGTATGCGAACCTACTGGGCATGTACGTTTCCCTCAACCGCCTGGACGAGGCGAAGAGCCTTTACCAAGAAGCCGCACGACGTAACCTGACTGAAAACAGCATCCTGCACGCCAACCGTTACTGGCTTGCGTTTCTTGAGGGGGACTCCGCAGAAATGGATCGGCAGACAGCCTGGGCTGCGGGAAAGGCGGGCAGCGAAGATTTTCTTGATGCAATCGCTTCGGATACCGACGCCTACCATGGGCGGCTGCTGAAGGCGCGCGAACTCTCTCGGCGTGCCGTGGAGTTCGCTCTCGCCAATGACCAAAAAGAAACCGCCGGAGTCTGGCAGTCGGCATCAGCATTGCACGAAGCGCTGCTAGGCAATCGAGACCAGGCGCGTCAAAGGTCGGTTGCTGCTCTCGAACTTGCGTCCACGCACGACACGCAAATTCTTGCGGCACTGGTCTCTGCACATGCCGGCGATACAGTAACGGCTGAAAAGCTAGCCAATGAGGTTGAGAAGGCATTTCCCAGCGACACTCTTGTGCATAATTACTGGCTCCCTGCCATCCGCGCATTGGTCGAACTTGAACGGAAGAATCCGGCCAAAGCGGTCGAACTCCTCGAACCGGCGTTGCAGTATGAATTCGGCACGGTCTCCAGCAGTTTTTGCGTCGCCGCTCCTTTAAGTCCTATGTATATACGCGGCGAAGCATATCTCCAATTGCATAACGGTGTCTCGGCGGCGACTGAGTTCCAAAAAATCACTGAACACAAATATGTAATCGGTAATTTTCCGCTAGGCGCGCTCGCGCATCTCGGCCTGGGGCGTGCGTACGCCCTCACGGGTGATGCTGCTAAAGCTCGCGTTGCCTATCAGGATTTCTTAGCGCTTTGGAAGGACGCCGACCCCGACGTCCCCGTCCTGAAAGAAGCCAAAGCCGAGTACGCGAAGCTGCACTAGCAGCGTGGCGATCTTCCAACCATGCCCGACCTGCTTGCACAAGAATTGTCAACTGACGCTATCAGGCGTTTACACTCATCCTAGCTTGCTGCCCACTCAGAGGTTACCGTCGCACGAAGCGAGGATCAACGACTACGTCGAAGTCTAGAATTTATCGCGTAATCCATAGCGTAGTTTCAGCTCGGTAGAATGCCCACTCGAATAGTTCCAAAAGCCACAATCTGCTCTGGCTCATGAATCCATCGATTAGTAGCCAATACTGTGAATCTATCAGTGCATTCAGGCTGTGCGGATCGTAACGAACCAACGAACCTAGCCAGAAGAGGATTGTGTAGTAGACCATCAATTGGGGCATGACCAGGGGCAATCGAGACTGTAGTGGCAAGAAGTACTTTAGTCTCTTTTCGTACGCCAAATGAGCAAACGCATTTAAGGCCAAAATATCGCCGTGCAATGCTTCCAGCACCAGCTCCCGTTGTCCAACTTTCTTCGGTGTGGCGGACTGAAAAGCTCGCATTTCTTTGTCGCTGGATTTGACCTCGATGTATCCTGAGCGGGGGGTCGAAATCGGTCCTATCAATTCTCTGGCCGATATGCGAAAACCATTCAGATCAGCACGCCCACCCGAGAATCGAAGCCATGCTTCCGATGTTGCCTTGTCGAGTAGCACATCAGGTTGTTCCATGTCGACCAGCATTAGCGATCTGCCAAACGCTTGGCTGCTTTCGATAGAAACCTCTGGGCAATATGAGAACAAATCTCTGATACGCAGTCTCGTCGGGTTAGCAGCAGGGCATGCACGCTCAGCAACGGCCTCCCACAAAACGTGCCATACTCCCCTTCCAGTTATAGACACAACTTCGACTGCAGGGTCAACAAGCTTCTGAGGGTCTGCCCTCCAACTGATACCGTGGCGATAGCACTCGTTGTGTGTATGAAATCGTGGCTGTCGCAATTCACACAGCCCCTTGGCGAGATTAAGAAAAGAGTAGTAGTAGATCAGTGGTGCTGTGTTCGGTTTCGCCGCGACAGCTGCCTCATAGAATTCATTCGCCTGCCGAATGTAGAGTTTCAGGTTGCGAGCAACATCTTCGCGATCTCGTTTCTTCCCAATCCCGTGGACTCCACCTGCTATTCCCTCGCCAACATTGCGAGAACACAAATGACGGATCGACGCCCAAATGACGGTTTCAGGGTTACCGAGTGTGCCTTCGTTGCTTACTGCGGGATAAACGTGGAAATCGACGGAGTCGCCCTCACGTGGCTTGGCCAAAGGCATTGAATAGACCTTTTTCCATCTCAGGCTATGGCAAGAGAACAACCCCCCGCAAGGAATAAAGTGCAACCGCCTGGCGGGCAGACCTCAACCAGGGGGAGGGAGCATTTTGCCGTCGGTATATACCACCCCTGTCCTGAATTGACGCAATCGAACCTGCGCCCCTAGAATCATCTCGAAGGAAAGCTTCCCTCACAATTGTTTCAGAGCCCATGCCTCTCTACGAATATGAATGCGAGAAGTGCGGTCACCGCTTCGAGAAAATCCAGAAGTTTTCCGACAAGATGGTGAAGAAGTGCCCGGAATGCGGAGGCCGCGTAGAGCAGATGATCTCCGCGCCCGCCGTGCAGTTCAAGGGATCGGGCTGGTACGTCACCGACTACGCCAACAAATCTCACGCCACGGCGTCCGATGGTGGAGGTTCAGACGCGAAGAAGGAAGAGAAGTCCAAGTCGGAAGATTCATCCAAGACCGATTCTTCGAAGGAAAGCTCCGCCAAGGAGACGTCATCCAAAGGTAACTCTTCGAAAGAAGATTCTAGAAAGACAAGCTCGAACAGAGTAAGTTCCTCTCGGAAGCCTGACAAGAAAAGATAGCAAATGCTGGCGAGTTTTCGGGCTCTGCTGGCTTCCTACTTCAGCTCCTGTTCAAAGTGGTCTTCAATCATGTGGAACAGGTGATCCCGCGACTCGCTTCCCGCGATGCTGTGGGTTTTATTGGGATAGATCATCAGCCGGAATTGTTTACCCGCATTGATCAGCGCGTTGACCATCTGCACGCTGTTCTGAAAATGCACGTTGTCATCGCCGGTCCCGTGTGCAATCAACAGCGCCCCGTGGAGATTCGTCGCCGCACTCGTCACATCGGATTCGCGGTAACCCGCCGCGTCGTCCTTGAGTGGCCCCATGTAACGCTCGGTGTAGATGGTGTCGTAGTTGATCTGGTCGGTCACGGGAGCCACCGCAACTCCGGCGCGGAAACGTTCTGAGTGGGTCATTGCATAAAGCGTCAGCGAGCCGCCATTCGACCATCCCCAGATTCCCATGCGATCTTGATCGAGTTGAGGGTACTGCGCGAAAAGCTGATCCAGCGCAGTGAGCTGATCTTTCAACTCGATCGCGCCAAACTCGTGGCGAATCGCCGTCTGGAATTTGCGGTCGCGTCCCGGTGTGCCGCGATTGTCCACTGCAAAGATCGCAAACCCCTTCCGCGCCAGGATCTCATCAAACGGATTCGTCGGTTCTTTCAGGACCATCTGCGCCGCTGGCCCTCCGTAAATGTTAACGATGAGCGGAATCTTGCCGCTAGCTGGCGGGTCTGGCGGCAGTAATAGACGTCCGTAAAGCCTGCTCCCATCTTCCGCCTTGAACTCCAGGAACTTTGGAACTCGCAGTCCGTACTCCGCCACTTCATCGCGCGCCTCCCACACCGGTGCACACGACACGCCCACTGAACACAGCGAGATGCGCGGGGCGGTCAGCGGCCCCTTGAATGTCTGCTCAAAATGTTTGCCATCCTCGGAGAACTCTCCGGAATACATTCCCTCATCGTGCGTGAGCTGTGGCAAGGCAGTTCCATCCAGCTTTACAGAACAGATGTGCTGCTGCCGCGGATCACCCGGGTTGGCCAGGAAAAATACCGTGCCCGCCGTTTCGTCCACTCCCTCGATTCCCAGCACCTCAAAGTCACCGTGTGTAAGCTGTCGTTCCAGTTTTGCGTCCGCCCCTGTTGGGTTCTGCCTATCGAAGCTGTAGAGGTAGAGATGCATGTGCCCGTCACGCCAACTCGGCCACAGGAACGCGTCGCTGGACTTCAGGAAACGAACCTCCACATGATCGAAGTCGATCCAGGCGCCGGGCGTGGTCTCTGTCAGAACGATTCGTGACTTACCCGATTTCGCATCGACAAAGTACAAATCCATCTTGTCCTGATTGCGATTCAAAACCTCCGCCCACACCACTCCATCGCGCACCCAGCCAAAGCGCGGAATGTAAGCCTCCGCGTCGTCAGTCAATGAAATCCAGCGCACCTTGCCTTTGTCGGCATCGACCACCCCCAGCTTCACCCCAGGATTCGCATCCCCGACTTTCGGATATTTTTCGTTATCCACCGTCGGATGCGTGGGGATCAAGTTGGTGATGGGATAAGTTGAAACCTTGGTCTCATCCATGTGCAAAAAGACAATCTCTTTGCTGTCGGGCGACCAGAAATAATTGCTGCGCACCGCTAGCTCTTCGGCATACACCCAATCGATATCTCCGTTGAACAGATCGTCTTTCGTATCTTTCGTAAGTTGTTTTTCGTCCTTCCCGTTCACGGGCCGAACGTAAAGATTGTGCTTGCGCACGTACGAAACATGGCTGCCATCAGGAGAAAACTTCGGGGCGCCACTGGGATCAGCCGCCGAAGTAAACTGCACGGCCGTGCTGGTCGCCAAATCGAACAGCCAAAGCTGTCCCTGCGAATCGAAAATCAGATGCTTCGAATCCGGGGCCCACAAATACGCCGCGACGTGATACCGCGTGAGCCGCTCCTTCTCTCGTTCATCTTTCACTTTGTTGTAGTCGGGCGCAAGCGAGGCCAGCTTGGCCGCGCTGACCAACACCTTCTTCTCGCCCGTGGCCACGTCCACATACCACAATTCACCGTGCTCCCCTTCATCGTCGCGCTGCAGGTACGAGAGCTTGGTCCCATCCGGACTCCATTCGAAGGTCTCCGGGCCCCGTCCACTCAGGCCGCCGGGCGCGTAAATCGCCTCAATGGTCAGCGGCTTCACCGGCGAGGACGATTGCGCCCAACACGGCGTCACCCGCCAAAACAGAAGAGTGACAGCAACCAGCGTAGAGACAGAAAAAAAGCTTTTCACGATAAAACCCCAGAAAGCGGAAGTGAAGGCAACGCGGAATGAAAGAGTTTACACCCGAAACGGCTTCCCGTGGGCGCTTTCACTCGCCCCTCCATGCGAAACCTGCATTTCCGCGTGTTAGAATCAAACCTGAGTCGTCTCAGGATGCTTCCAGAAATAGAAAACCTGTTGCACCTGCAAGATGCGGACAAATCAATCCGCCGCCTGCAGGACGAAATCGCCGAACTTCCCAAACGCGTCGCTGCCATCGAACACAAGCTCGCGGACACCAAACTCCAACTGGAAAAGGCTCAAGCCGCTGTCAAAGCTGACGAAGCCACCCGCCGCAAATACGAGACCGCCATCACCGACGCCCGTGGCAAGATTTCCAAGTATCGCGATCAGTCTCTCGCCGTAAAAACCAACGAACAATATAAAGCCTTGTTGCAGGAGATCCAGTTTGCGGAGAAAGAAATCGCCGAGAACGAAGACAAGATTCTCGAGTTGATGGTCAATGCGGACACGCGTGACAAAGAAGTCAAAGCCGCACAAGCCGACTTGAAATCAGAAGCTGCCGAGATCGAAAAAGAAAAAGAAGAAGCCCGCCAGCGCACTGCCGAGGACGAAAAGCAGCTAACCGAATGGCGCGCCAACCGCGACCAAATGAGGGCGGGCGTGAATGAAGATCTTCTGCGGCACTACGAACGCGTGTCAAAATTTCGTGGCAGCGGCATCTCCGAAGTGCGCGAGCACAAATGCATGGCCTGCCAGGTCATGCTGCGTCCGCAGACCTACAACGATGTCCGCACCGGACAGCAGACTGTGGTCTGCGATTCCTGCCAGCGCATTCTGTACTTCAATCCCGCCAACGAAATGCAGGCTCTCGAGCCGGAACACAAACGCTCTCGCCGCCATCATCCCAAAATTGACGCGTCCCAGGCCTGGTATTACCGCGCCGAGTTTGCCGATGCCGGCGAAGTTTTCCTGTGCCTTAGTAATGTCGCCGGCCAAGCCACCCGCCGCGTGTTCGATATGGGTACCGGGCGTCTCATAGGCGACATCCTCATCCGTGAAGGCGATTACCGTCATGCCTTCCCGGAAGACATCACCGGCGCCATCCGCCTCAACGGAAGCTGGTCGGAAACTGAAATGGAAAACTGGGGCACCGAGATGCCCATGACGGCCCTCGATTCCCTTCATACCGATCTCGAAGCCGCCCGCTTCGAAATGAGTTCCCGCACCTCTGCGAAGTCCGACATACCTTCCACCGTCCCGACGGGACAGGTCGCCAGCTAGCAAAGTCCGTGTGGGGAGCCGCCCTCGGCTGTCCGGGCGTGCGGAGCTCGACTTCCTGGGCAGCATACGAGAACTGGTGCGTTTAAGATTGCTTCATGTCGAAGACGTCCGCAATCTTTCCCGTTCCAGCAGTAAAGGTTTCTCCCCGCGGCGCAACCCGTCTGAAGGAGGGCCACGTCTGGGTCTATCGCTCCGACATAGTCTCTGCCGGCGGAGTTCCACCCGGGTCGATGGTTGGGGTTATCGATCATCGTGGTCAGTTTCTCGGCAGCGCGCTCTACTCGAGCTCGTCGCAAATCGCCATCCGACTCATTTCGCGCGAGTCCGTGGCCGATTTCCCGGAGCTACTTCGTCAGCGCATCGCCGACTCAATCGCGTATCGTGAGCCGATTATCCGCGACACGAATGCCTATCGCGTCATCTTCAGCGAGGCCGATTTCCTCCCCGGTCTCATTGTCGACCGCTACAGCGACATTCTCTCCGTGCAGATTCTCACCCAAGCCATGGATACCGAAATCGTACGCGCCACTTTGATTGCAGAGTTGACTGAGAGGCTGCACCCCGCTGCGATCGTCGAGCGTGTAGACCCTCGCGTTCGCCAGCTTGAGGAACTACCGCCGCGCCCATCCAGCCTGCTTAGCGGCGAAAAGAGTTCCACAACTTTCACCATGAACGGCGTGCAGTTCAATTTCGACGCGCTCGAAGGGCAGAAGACCGGAGCCTTCCTCGACCAGCGCAAGAACTACGCCGCCGCCGCCCAATACGCCCACGGCAAGGCCCTCGACGTTTTCTGCTACCAGGGCGGATTTGCCCTTCATCTGGCCACCCACTGCTCACACGTCGCCGGCATCGACAGCTCCCGGCCTGCGCTCGAAGTTGCCGACCAGAACGCCGCGCTCAATCGGCGCGAAATCGAATGGATCGAAGCCAACGCCTTCGATCTGCTCAAGGACTACGCCGCCTCCGGCCAGCGCTATGACACCATCGTTCTCGACCCTCCCGCCTTCGCCAAATCGAAGCGCGACCTCGATGCTGCCCTCCGCGGCTACAAGGAACTCAACCTCCGCGCCCTCAAGATGCTCCGCCCAGGTGGAATCCTCGTCACCTGCTCTTGCTCCTACCACGTTAGCCAGGCCAACTTCCTGGAAATGCTTGCCGGCGCTGCCTGTGATGCTCACCGCGTACTCCGTCTGATCGAGGTTCGAGGACAGTCTAATGACCACCCAATCCTGCTCAACATCCCCGAAACTGCCTATCTAAAGTGCATCATATCTCATGTAAGTCAATGAAAATACAATATAAACAGTACTTGACAATGATACACTCATATTTTATGCTCCCTTTACAGTAACTAAGGCATCGAATCTAGTGATTGAGGCCCATCAAGGTGAGTAGATGGGCTTCTTGCCAAATTTCAAGCCAGATTCATGAAGGAGGATTTTCACCATGACTGTACTAACCCGTTGGGAGCCTTTCCGTGAGTTTTCCACCCTGCAGGACCGGATGAACCGGTTGTTCCGCGAGTCCTTTGACGACACCGGCCGGGATGAGTCCCTGACCGCATCGAGCTTTGCCCCCGCCGTCGACGTCTATGAGGACGAGCACAAAGTTACTTTGAAGATCGAAGTCCCGGGCATCGAAGAGAAAGATATTGATGTCCGCATCGAGAACAACACCCTCACCGTGCACGGCGAGCGCAAGATCGAGAAGGAGGAGAAGGAAGAGAACTATCGCCGTGTAGAGCGCCAGTATGGCAGCTTCACCCGCACCTTCACTCTGCCCGCCACCGTGGATTCCGAGAAAGTTTCGGCAAACTATGACAAAGGCGTGTTGAAGATCGCCCTGCCCAAAAAGGCCGAGGCCAAGCCCAAGCAAATCAAGGTCAACGTCGGCAGCGACAAGGCCGGTGATAAGACTCTGGAAGCCAAGGGTCCCAGCAAGGCCGCGTAAGCGGGCACTGCTCATGTGAGGACAGCCGCCCTCGGCTGCCCAGTCGAGCGCAGCTCGACAGTCTACAATCGACGGGAGGCGGCAGAACTGGCTGCCTCCCGTTTTGTTGTAGCCCCGGCGTCCCGTCGGCTGTCGTGGCGGCGACCTCGCCGGCACACTTATAACTGGAAACTAGAAACTGGAGTTCATCATGCCCATACGTTGGGAAAAATTCACCGTAAAAGCGCAGGAAGCCGTCCAGCGCGCGAACAACCTTGCTTCTGAGCACGGCAACCCCGAGCTGATGCCGGTACACCTGCTAGCGGCTTTGCTGGAAGACAAAGAGGGGATCGTTCCGCCCGTGCTCGAAAAAATCGGCATCGGCCCGCAAGCCGTTCTCAGCGATCTCTATCGCGATATCGAAAAGCTTCCCAAAGTTTCCGGAGAAGCGACGCAGGCAACGCTGTCGAACGCCGCCAATAAACTGTTGGAGCAAGCCTTCAAAGAAGCCTCCAATTTCAAGGACGAATACGTCTCCACCGAGCACTTGCTAGTGGCCATCACGCATCTCAAGCAGGACTCGGCCCAGCAGATCCTCGCCCGTCACGGCGCAACGTACGACGCGATTCTGAAAGCCCTGACCTCCGTCCGCGGCTCGCAAAAAGTGACCGACCAGAATCCCGAAGCCAAGTACCAGGCTCTCGAACGCTATGCTCGCGACCTCACCGAGCAAGCCCGCCGCGGCAAACTCGATCCGGTCATCGGCCGTGACGAAGAAATCCGCCGCGTAGTGCAGGTTCTTTCTCGACGTACGAAAAATAATCCCGTGCTCATCGGCGAGCCCGGCGTCGGCAAGACCGCCATCGTCGAAGGCCTCGCTCAGCGCATCATTTCCGGAGACGTCCCTGAAGTTCTCAAGAACAAGCGCGTGGTCGCGCTCGATCTCGGCGCGATGTTAGCCGGAGCAAAATATCGCGGCGAGTTTGAAGATCGCCTCAAAGCCGTCCTAAAGGAAATTGAAGACTCTTCGGGGCAGGTAATTCTGTTCATCGACGAGCTTCACACTCTTGTCGGCGCCGGAGCCGCGGAAGGCGCCATTGACGCCTCCAACATGCTCAAGCCCGCGCTCGCTCGCGGCGAACTGCGCGCCATTGGCGCCACCACGCTGAACGAGTACCGCAAGTACATCGAAAAAGATGCCGCCCTCGAACGCCGCTTCCAGATTGTTTTCGTGGGCGAGCCCAATGTCGAGGACACCATCGCCATCCTTCGCGGTCTGAAAGAGAAGTACGAAGTGCACCACGGCGTCCGCATCAAAGATTCCGCGATCGTCGCCGCAGCCACGCTCTCGCATCGCTATATCTCCGACCGCTTCCTGCCCGACAAGGCGATCGACCTCGTCGACGAAGCTGCCGCCTCGATTCGCATCCAGATCGATTCGCTTCCCACGGATATCGATCAACTCGAACGCCGCGCCACGCAACTCGAAATCGAAAAACAGGCGCTGAAGAAAGAAGAAGACGCCAACTCTCGGGAGCGTCTGGCCGTCATCGAAAAAGAACTCGCCGGAATCCGCGAGAAATCCAATGCTCTCAAAGCCAATTGGAAAAAAGAAAAAGATCTGATCGCCCGTTCCCGCGAGCTGAAAGAAAGAATCGAGAAGCTCAAAATCGAAGAGCAGACCGAAGAGCGCAAAGGCAACCTGCAGCGCGTCGCAGAAATCCGTTACGGATTGTTACGGCAAGCCGAAGAAGAATTAAGCCAGCTGTCCGCCAAGATTGACGGCAAAAGCACCGGCGCCCCACGCATGCTCAAAGAAGAAGTGGACGAAGAAGATATCGCACGCATCGTCTCCAAATGGACTGGCATTCCCGTCTCGAAAATGCTCGAAGGCGAAGTGAAAAAACTGGTCACCATGGAAGAGCGCCTGCGCCAGCGCGTCGTCGGCCAGGACCAAGCTCTCGAGCGTGTCGCCAACGCCATCCGCCGCTCTCGCGCCGGGCTCAGCGATCCCAAGCGCCCGATTGGGTCATTCATTTTTCTTGGTCCAACCGGTGTCGGCAAGACAGAACTGGCTCGCGCCCTCGCCGAATTTTTGTTCGACGACGAACGCGCGTTGCTTCGCATCGACATGTCGGAATATATGGAGAAGCATTCGGTCGCGCGCCTCATCGGCGCGCCTCCTGGATACGTCGGCTACGAAGAAGGCGGGCAGCTCACCGAGCAAGTTCGCCGGCGGCCTTATGCAGTCGTGCTCTTCGACGAGATTGAGAAGGCTCATCCCGATGTGTTCAACATCCTGCTGCAGATCATGGACGATGGTCGGCTCACCGACGGCAAGGGCCGCGTCGTGGACTTCAAGAACACGATCATCATCATGACGTCGAATCTCGGCTCAACTTACTTGCAAGCCGAAAACCTGCGTACGCCTGAAGAGTTTGAGAAGGCAACTGAACTGGTGATGAACGCGCTGCACGGGCACTTCAGGCCGGAGTTCCTCAACCGCGTCGATGACATCATCGTCTTCGGTCCGCTCGGCAAAGAGCAGTTGGTCAAGATTATCGAGCTCCGTTTGGAAGATGTGCGGCGTTTGCTCGCCGATCGCAAGATCTCGATCGAACTCACTGACGCTGCGAAAGAATTGCTCTTCACTCAGGGTTACGACGCCAACTTCGGCGCGCGTCCGCTGAAGCGTGCCATTCAGAAGCTGGTGCAGGATCCGCTGGCGCTGAAGATTCTGGATGGAGAAATTTTGCACGGCGATCACATCGTGGTGGACGCTGA
>Ga0187876_1000974_pt1 | contig 26612 bp, 25 predicted proteins | sample June2016WEW_17_4_FD_133000 | JGI IMG/M metagenome (GOLD analysis project Ga0187876, IMG submission 133000) | Peatland microbial communities from SPRUCE experiment site at the Marcell Experimental Forest, Minnesota, USA - June2016WEW_17_40 | ecosystem: Environmental > Terrestrial > Soil >...
ACCGATATCGTCGATAAATGCTGCGAGGCTTGGAACAAGCTGGTTGAGATGCCGTGGAAAATCATGTCCATCGGACTGCGAGATTGGGCACACCAATGTTGATCACTGCAGGTTGGTATAAGTGGGTATTTATTGGCGCTTCCGGGTCAATATTTTCGAGATGTAACCGTGTGATGGGGGTTCCGTGCGCTGGGTTGAGGCTTTTGTTTCCGCGATCGTCATCATTGTTTCCGCGGAATCGGCTGGCGCTCAAGGCGCGCCGCAAGCTGGCGGCGCATCCCTAGGGGATGCAGCCGATGCGAACGCCCTTCCCGAGATCGTCATCAATACGGCGTCGCCGTACCAAAGTAAAATCAACGATTTCGACCAGGCGCGGGACAATGCTCTGGCCCCGAAACTCGGCGCAACCTCCTACACTTTGGACGAGAAGGCGATTCAGGCCCTGCCGCAGGGCGCGGATACGCCAATCGACAAAGTGCTGCTTCAAGCGCCCGGAGTGTCCTACGATTCCGCGGTGAGCAATCCGGATTTCCATATCCGTAACGAATATGCGAACGTTCAATACCGGATCAATGGCATCTTGCTCCCCGAAGGGGTTTCGGGTCTCGGGCCGGTTCTGGAGACCGGATTTATCGGCAATTTAAATCTTTTGACGGGCGCGCTTCCCGCGCAATACGGGCTGCGCACGGCAGGCGTGGTCGATATTACGACGAAAAGCGAATTCGCGCCGGGCGGCAGCGTGAGCCTTTACGGAGGCAGCCTGGGGACGATCTCCCCGAGCTTCGAATACGGCGGCAGCAGCGGAAACACGCAATATTTCGTCACCGGCCGGTTTATGAATAATAACGAAGGGCTCGAGAATGCGACGCCGGCGGCCGATGCCATTCACGATCATACGACCCAAGGCAAGTTCTTCGGTTATGTCTCGACTTTGCTCGGCGACTCCAACCGTTTGAGCTTTATCACGGGCACATCGGTGAGCCAGTTTCAGATCCCCAATGTCCCTGGCCAGACCCCGTTGGGGGATTTTGGCGGCCTCGCGGTTAATTCCGCCACTCTCAACGAAAACGAATACGATAGTTTTCTCTTTAACATTTTGGCGCTGCAGACCAAGGGCGTAAATTTCGACACGCAGCTGTCGCTGTTCTCGCGCTATACGTCCGCGCATTTCGTTCCCGATATTCCAGGCGATCTCGCCTTCAACGACGTCGCCTCGAATGTTTCGCGCGTCAGTCTTCTCAACGGGAGCCAGTTCGATGGTTCCTACCGCTTGAACGATGTGCATACGTTGCGCGGCGGTGTTGGGGTCAGCGCCGAGGAGACGCAGGTCAATAATACATCCATCGTCCTGCCGCTCGACGCGTTCGGCAATCCTCTGCCGACCCCTGTTACAATCACGGATTATGATGCGAAGCTTGGCTGGAACATCGGCGGCTATGTCCAGGACGAATGGAAGATTACGGACAAACTGACCCTAAATACAGGGTTGCGGTTCGATCAATTGTATCAATTCGTCACCGCGAACCAGCTCAGTCCGCGCGTGGCGCTGGTCTATAAATTTTCGGAAAGCACGACGGTGCACGCGGGATATGCGCGCTATTTCACGCCGCCCATGCAAGCCCAGGCGACACCTTCGAATCTTAGTCTGTTCACCAATACTACGCAGCAGCCGGTGGTTCCTGGCAATGATCCCGTGCGCCCGGAACGGTCGCATTATTTCGATGTTGGTGTGGATCACAAGCTTTTCCCCGGCTTCGACGTGGGCGCCGACGCCTATTACAAGATCGCCACCAATCTGCTCGACGATGGGCAATTCGGCCAGGCGGTGGTTCTGACGCAGTTCAATTATGCCGAGGGCTATAGCGAGGGAATTGAACTCAAGGCCAAGTATCAAAACGAGGGGTTCAAGGCCTATGCGAATTTGTCGACCAACCGGACCAAGGCAAAAGATGTGATTTCAAACCAATATCTTTTCACCGATCCCGTTGAATTCGCTTATATCGCCAACAATTATCATTTCACCGACGATGCGCAGTTGATCACCGCCTCGGCGGGGGCATCGTACCGCTGGGACAAGACATTGTTCAGTTTGGACGGCATTTACGGTTACGGATTGCGCACCGGCTTCGCCAATCTCGATCATCAACAGCCCTATGCGACATTCAACCTCGGCGTCTCTCACGAGTTCGATGTCTGGTCGAACGACAAGCCGCTCACGGTCCGGTTCGATGTCGTCAATCTCATGGACACGGTTTACGTTCTCCGCGATGGCACCGGCATCGGCGAATTCGCGCCGCAGTATGGGCCGCGCCGAGGCTTGTTCTTGAGCCTGTCGCAGAAGCTTTGAGAGTGGCGCGGTGCTTTCGACTTGGGCGGGCAGAATTTCCTCAAACCGCCGCCCGTCCCGGATCAAACGGCCCGAAGCCCTAAATATTGCGCCATGGGATCGAAATCGCGGTCGTCGTGGAGAAGCTCGTGGCCCTGTTCGATACAGAATGTGCCGATAATCATGTCAATGGTCTTGCGAACAGTGACGCCCCGGTCCCGCAACTGCCGATAATTACGGGCGGCTTGCACCGCTAGAGAATCGCTGATCATGCTGGCGATCGGGAACTGCCGGAGGTTCCGCTCGATGATGGCGGCATGCGCGTCGTCCCGGGCGCCCTGCAAGACTTCTAGCAGCACGATGTCCCCCACGATGATGTCGCTCGGATCGGCGATGGCCCTGAGCTTAGCCACCGCAGGAGTTCCGCTATTGCGAAGATGAGAAATCCAAACGGAGCTGTCGACGACAATCATTCCGGGCGAAAGCGCGTCCGGTCTTGGGGCGTCCGGCCTTGGCGCATAGCATCGAGATCGCCCTCCCAGCCGAGACCGGACAGATTGTCGAGTGCCGTCTTTTGGCGATGCCGCTGGACGAGGCGGCGTAAAGCTTCCTCGACGGTTGCCTTCTTGGTCGGGAGACCGGTGGCCGCCATGGCTTCGGCGACAAGCTCGTCGTCGAGATCGATATTGGTGCGCATGACGGCCTCAATGTGTATTGAATTAACGAGATATACACATCAAATTATGCGCCGGCAAGGCCGGCTATGCCTAAATCTACCGTCCCGGCGTATCCATCGACGAGATCACGTCTTCCAACGTGTCGCCCGGTTTGCTCTCCGCTCCCGGCTTGTCGATGAAATTCACGGGGATTCCCGGACGTACGAGATGGGCGAGTTCCTCAGCGTTCCAATTGGTCAGGCGCACGCAGCCGTGGGAATGGGTCTTGTCGATCTTGGTCGGGTCCGGCGTGCCGTGGATGCCGAAGGTCGGCTTGGTGAGCGCGATGAATACGCTGCCCACGGGATTGTTGGGGCCGGCGGGGAGCGTCAGGCGCTGCGTATTCGTGCCTTGCTGGAAGTTCTTCTTGGGGTCGTAACTATAGGTGGGATGCCAGGCGACGGCACGCACGGCATAGGAGCCGGAGGGCGAGGGGAGTTCCTCGCTGCCGATGGTCGCGGGATAGGCGGTGACGAGATTGTCCTGGGCATCGTAGGCCTGCACCTGCCCCTTGGCCTTGTCGACATCGATGCGGGCGATTTGCGAGACCAGCGGCAGGCTCGAAACCTCCGCTACGATGATCGTCGTGCCGGCGAGGCCTAGATCCGCTTCGGGATTCAGCGCTTGGAGAAAACGCTTGTCCATATGGAAACGCTCGCCGAGCATTTCGGCGGGGCTGTGGTAGCCGGATTCCGGCAGCTTCGCCAAGAGAGCGTAATCGGTGGGAAGATCGGGATAGAATGGCTTGGCGGCATCCTCCGGCGTGATGACGTAAGTGCCGAGGACAGGCCCGGCCGTATCGCCGCCGAGCGCGTCCCAGACCGCCTGGCTGAGTTTGCCATCCACCGGCAGCCCATGCGTCGTCTCGAAAACGCCGATCGCTTTGGTGAAATTGCTGCCGTAGCGGCCGTCGATGACGCCCGGAGGGGCATGGGCCCGATCCAGCAAAATCTCCGCCTTGAGGACGACGGGATCGACGGCTTTCGATTGTGTCGAGACGGGGCTGAAGCGGACAGCCGCCATTCCTTCCGGGGTCAGCGCTACCTTGCCCGATGCCGCCAATGCGCGTGCGGGCGAGGCCGCGGGTGGCGGCGGATCCTGAGCCTCATGCTCCAGGAGATCGGCAATGGCGGCAGGCGAGAACACGCGGATCGCAGGGGCGGCGGGCTTGGTGTCCGGCTTGGTCTCCGGCCCGGCGAGTGCATCGGCGATCGGATCGGCTTCAGGCGCGGGGGTGGGTACAAGCGTCTGCGCCGTCACCCCCCGCGCCAGCATGAGCGCGGCGGCCAAAGCGAGGGACGCCGGAAGAATTCGAGCCAACTGAGCCTCCAAGCCCGGAAACACCTGAGCTGCCAAGCTCAAGGAATCATCGTCGCAAAGGATTACGTCTTTGCCTTGGCGAAAGCGTAGCGGCTCATGGTAAATGTTTTGGTGCGAAGGCGCGGTTTATGCGGCGCTCAGGGCAGGGACGGAGCGAGGGCACCGGCGTCGCCCTGCTAAACAATGGCGAGAGAGACGGGACTCGAACCCGCGACCTCCGGCGTGACAGGCCGGCGCTCTAACCAACTGAGCTACTCCCCCGCGAAGCTGTTGCCCAGCGAGAGGTGCCGGATACGAGACCGCGCCCGGCAAGTCAAGGACGATGATCGTTTTTGCCCAATTTCCTGGTTCTGGTTCTGCTTTCGAGAAGCGGCGGCGCCGGTCCGCCGGGTCTAACCGCCCTACAGGTTCGGCACGCCCAGCCGCCATTTCTTGATCTCGGCGCGGGTGAGGATATGGAGCTCCTCGGAGGGGATCTTTTCGGCCCGCGCGATCAATTCCGGGCTCACCCCCATTTTGCCGGTGTAGCTCGAAAGCAGGCCGCGAAGGCCGCTCGCCGTGGCACGGTCCTGCTTTGTGCTCAAGGCGGTGACGTCGGCCCCGTCGACGGTGAGGAACATTTTGTGGATTCCCACCTCGCTTTCCGGCGGAATCACGCGCTTTCGCGCGCCGATCAACGCGTAGACGCAAGCCGAGAGGCATTTCGCGGGGGTGACGCTGGCCTTCGCCCCAAGAAAGCCGCTGGAGATTTTGGCGACCACCGCGGCGGCGCCGATTTTTCGTAACAAGGTGCCGAATTCCATCGAGGCCAGCACGATGCCGCCGGGCGAATCCAGGAACACCACCGCATGCACGCCGCTGCGGCTGTTCTTCTGGAGAAAATCGAGGAACATTTCGGGGGTGCGTTCGCTAATATGCCCCGTGGCGGAAATCACGCTCTCGCCGCCGTAGTTGACCGTCTCGAAAGTCATTTCGTCCTCCGCCCGCGCGCTGGAGATGGGCGAGAGAAGAAGGATGAGCGCCATGGCGGCCACAGCCGAGCGAGACCGAAGCAAATCCTGGGGGCGCGAAAAGAATGATGCGGCGGTGGGAAGGCGCATGAGACCTCGAGGGGGCGAAGAGAATCGGACTGGATGGTGACCTGGCGCAAGCGTTAACCGGTGGTAAGAATAAGGCTTGCGGGCTCGTACGCAACCCGCTCCTCTGCCGATGAGACCTTTGCGCCACGGACTCCGGCTATTTTTGCAGGAATGATTGCTTGAGCCTTCTCCCGGGCGAATGAGCGGTCGTGTCTTGGTGAGCGCGAAATACCGGGTCGATTGCGCGGCACCGTGATTCTTGCCGGGGTTGTAAGCCTGCGGCATTTCGGCGCGGACGTCCCGAAGCTCAAGGCCGAGATTTTGACGATCGCGGCGGGGCATCCTCGCAATTCCGGCGGCCCCGCCATGTCACCTCGATCATGGCGGACGCCGGGTTACACGAGACCAAAGTAATCTTTTAGACTTGGTAGCTTGTTCTTGCTCACGGGCACCGGTCCCCCCATTCCTGCTGGCATAGCCACAAGCGTAGCTTCGTCGATGCGAATAATTTCAGTTGCATAGCCAACATTAATGATGTGGCTGCGATGGACCCGCAGGAAGAGTTGCGGATCGAGCCGCGCTTCCAGGACGGACATCGAGAGGTTGCAGAGATATTGCTCGTCCGATGTCACGATCTTCGTGTAATGGCCCTGGCCTTCGAAGCGGCCGATCTCCTTGACGTCGATGAGGACGATCCGGTTGCGCCGGTAAACGGGAATTCGCGACAAAAGGCGAGGCGCCGGCGTCCCGGTCAGCTCTGGCGCCTCGGGCGAGGCGATGGTGACGTCGGTAAGGTCGTAGAAGATCATACAAGTTCCGGCAATTCCATTCGCCCCCATCATATGCGAGACCTTGATCATCAGCATCCGGTCGGGGATATTGATCATCATCGCGATCGGCGCATGCGAATGCACGGCATTTCCAGGCGCGGCAGAGGATCGCAGAAGAAACTCGATTTTCTCGCGGCTGCGTGGCGGATGAATCTGAAGGATATTCGACCCGATCAGCGTCCCAGGAGCGATCCCCAGCGTCTCTTGCACCGAGGGACCGAGAATTTGCAACGCCGTATCGTTGAGCGCGGTGATGCGTTGATCGTTGTCGAGCCAGACCATTCCAAGATTGAACTGTTCGAGCTTGTAGTGAAAAGCCCGGTCGCGGAGCGCTTCGAATTCCGAGGCCACCGGGTCGACGTCAAATCTGGTTGATGAGCGAGACATTGGTTTGCCGGGCCTCGATAGGTGTTGGCGGAGCATATCTTCGCCATACGCCGGCTACCCTAAGGTCCGGACCACCGGACGGAAAGCTGGCCAAACGTTGCAGCCTTCCCATTTGGCAGGGCATATCCCGGAAGATGCGGTTCGCCATTTCGAGGGAATCCTTGTGCTGCGCTGCAATAAATTCCTTTGCCCCGAGGGTCCCGCGGACATTTCATGCGCGTAGAATGGCCGCTCGCGCGGCCAAGGCGCTGTTTGGTGCAATACCGCTTGCGGACGCGGTGCACACACGGCGACAGATGCGGCAACTAAAAATCTCCAGCGGAAGAAGCGGATATGCCGCGGTTCCGCCGGTTCTGGCCGGAAAGGCTAAATCGTTTAAGTTATTGGGAGGATATATGATCCCGCGTTCGTTCGAATATCATGCGCCGGCATCGCTGGGCGAAGCCATCGCGCTTCTCGGCCAGTATGGCGACGAGGCCAAGCTTCTGGCGGGTGGCCATAGTCTGCTGCCGATGATGAAGCTTCGCTTCGCCGGTCCCGGCCATCTCATCGATCTCAACAAGGTTGCGGGCCTGAAGGGCATCGAAGTCGCCGGTTCCGAATTGCACATCGGCGCCATGACGACCGAGAACGAGATCATCTTCTCGAAGTTGGTGGCCGAAACCGTCCCGCTTCTGGTCGAGACCGCTCGTCAGATCGCCGATCCGCAGGTCCGGTCTCGCGGCACGATCGGCGGCGATATCTCCCATGGCGATCCCGGTAACGACCATCCGGCGGTCATGCTCGCCCTGAAAGCGACGTTCGTTCTCCATAGTGCCAACGGCGAACGCTTGGTTCCGGCCTCGGAATTCTTTCTCGGGACTTATTACACGGCGATGGAACCCGGTGAAATCATGACGCAAATCCAGATTCCCGTTCTAGCCAAGGGAACGGGTTCTTGTTACGCGAAGCTTAAGCGCAAGACGGGCGATTATGCGACCGCCGCGGCCGCCGTGGTCCTCCGGCTCGATCATGGGATTTGCCGGGACGCGGCGATCGCTTTGACCAATGTCGCGCCGGCCGCCCTTTTGGCGACGGATGCAGCGGCTTCGTTGCTGGGCAAAGCTGTCGACGACGGTGCGATCATGGAGGCGGCCCGCTTGGCCATGTCGATCTGCGAACCGGCCGCGGATATGCGCGGCGACGAGTCCTACAAGACGGCGATGGCCGGACAGATGGTCGAACGGGCGCTTCGGACGGCCGTCACGCGTTGCAGCGCTTAAGGGGAAGATCATGGCCAAGAAAATCGTAGTCAGCTTCTCGCTGAACGGCGCGCCGGCGGATGTGCTGGTCGAGCCGCGGGAGCTTTTGATCCACACATTGCGCGAAAAGCTCATGATCACGGGGCCGCACATCGGTTGCGAAACCTCGCATTGCGGCGCTTGCACCGTCGATCTCGACGGCGTGTCGGTGAAGGCTTGCACGATCCTGACGGTCCAATGCGATGCATCGGAAATATTGACCATCGAGGGATTTGCCAAGGGCGGTCAGCTTCACCCGCTTCAAGAGGGGTTCACCCAGGAGCATGGCTTGCAATGTGGTTTTTGTACGCCTGGCATGATCACCCGGGCCTACCGGCTCCTCAAGGAAAACCCCAATCCGACGGAGGAGGAGATCCGCTTTTGGATGGCAGGCAATCTATGCCGCTGCACCGGTTACCAGAACATCGTCAAGGCAATCCAATATGCCGCCGCCAAGATGCGCGGTGAACCGGTCGAGACGTCTCATCCCCTCATGGCCGAAGCCGGCGTTTAAGAAAGTCTTTGCACCATGGACGCTGATATCAAGGACCTGGACCGCCTCGAAAGGCTCGAAGGCATCGGTTGCTCGCGCAAGCGCCGGGAAGATCCGCGCTTCATTCAAGGCAAGGGCAATTATGTCGACGACGTAAAGATGCCTGGCATGCTGTTCGGCATCATGGTGCGAAGCCCTTACGCGCATGCGCTTATCAAGTCCATCGACACCTCCAAGGCCAAGGCGCTTCCCGGCGTCCATGCCGTGCTGACGGCCGAGGATTTGAAACCGCTCAAGCTCCATTGGATGCCGACGCTCGCCGGCGATGTCCAAGCGGTTCTCGCCGATGGAAAGGTCAGCTTTCAAAATCAAGAAGTCGCCTTCGTGGTGGCCAGCGATCGTTATGTGGCCGCGGATGCGGCGGAGCTGGTCGAGGTCGACTATGAAGTGCTGCCCGCCGTCGTCGATCCGTTCGCGGCTTTGAACCCAGACGCGCCGGTCATTCGTCCCGACCTCGATGGAAAGGAGACCGGCGCCCACGGCAAGCGTCGTCACCACAACCATATCTTCAATTGGCAGATCGGCGATAGGGACAAGACCGATCGCGCTTTCGATCGGGCGGAGGTCACGGTCAAGCAGGATATGCTGTATCCGCGCGTCCATCCTTGCCCGCTGGAAACCTGCGGCTGCGTCGCGAGCTACGATCCGGTGCGCGGCGATCTCACTGTTTACATCACCTCCCAGGCGCCGCATGTCGTGCGGACCGTGGTCGGTCTGCTTTCCAGCATTCCGGAATCGAAAATCCGCATCATCTCGCCCGATATCGGTGGCGGGTTCGGGAACAAGGTCGGCGTCTATCCCGGTTATGTCACGGCGATCGTTGCCTCGATCGTCCTCGGCCGTCCCGTCAAATGGATCGAGTCGCGCTCCGAGAACCTTACGACGACGGCCTTCGCCCGCGATTATTGGATGACCGGCGAACTGGCCGCGGATCGCAACGGACGGATCAGCGCCCTGCGCGTCAACGTCATGGCCGATCACGGCGCCTTCGATGCCTGCGCCGACCCGACGAAATGGCCGGCCGGCATGTTTCATGTCTGCACCGGTTCCTACGACATCCCCAACGCGCATGTTTCGGTGGATGGTGTCTATACCAACAAGTTTCCCGGCGGCGTGTCCTACCGGTGCTCATTCCGCGTGACCGAGGCCGTCTACCTGATCGAACGCATGATCGATGTGCTGGCTCAGAAGCTCGGCATCGACAAGGCCGAGATCCGGCGGCGGAACTTCATCCGCCACGACCAGTTTCCATACCACACTCCCTTGGGCCTGGAATTCGATTCCGGCAATTATGCACCGGCGTTGGAAAAAGTTCTAAAGGCCGTCGATTACGATTCGCTACGCGCGGAGCAGGCCGCCAAACGCGCGGACCCGGCGTGCCCCACATTGATGGGCATCGGCATTACGACCTTTACCGAAATCGTCGGGGCCGGTCCCTCCAAGAGCTGCGATATTCTAGGTATCGGCATGTTCGACAGCTGCGAAATTCGCGTGCATCCGGACGGCTCCGCGATCAGCCGCATGGGCACGATCACGCAGGGCCAGGGGCACCAGACGACCTACGCCCAGATCATTGCCTCCGAGGCTGGGATTGCCGCCTCCCTGATCACGGTCGAAGAGGGCGACACTGCTACGGCGCCCTACGGGCTTGGAACTTATGGCTCGCGCTCGACGCCGGTCGCCGGCGCGGCGATCGCGCGCGCAAGCCGCAAGATCCGCGAGAAGGCGAGGAAGATCGCCGCTCATCTCATGGAAGTGTCGCCGGACGACCTGGAGTTCGATCTCGATCGCTTCAATGTGAAGGGCGATCCGTCGAAGTCCAAAACCATGAAGGAGGTGGCATGGGCGGCGTATAACAACGTACCCGAAGGCATAGAGATGGGCCTTGAAGCCGTCGACTATTACGACCCGCCCAACTTCACCTTTCCATTCGGCGCCTATGTCTGCGTGCTCGATATCAACAAAAAGACAGGCGAGACCAAGGTCCGGCGCTTCTACGCGCTCGACGATTGTGGCACGCGCATCAATCCGATGATCATCGAAGGCCAAATTCACGGCGGCCTGACCGAGGGTTTCGCGGTCGCGATGGGCCAGGAGCTTCCTTACGACGCCGAAGGCAACGTCCAGGGCGGTACGCTCATGGATTACTTCCTCCCGACCTCCGTCGAGACTCCGCATTGGGAGACCGATTTCACGGTGACGCCGTCACCGCACCATCCGATTGGGGCCAAAGGGGTGGCGGAATCGCCTCACGTCGGGTCCATCCCCTGTTTCAGCAATGCCGTGATCGACGCTTTTTGTCATCTCGGCACGACCCACGTGAACATGCCTTACAATAGCTACCGCGTTTGGCAGCATGCTCAGAGCCTAAAACTCTGAGATCCGAAGGCCACGGCCTTTTCAACAAGGCTTGGCAACGGTGCCGGGCGGGCGGCAACAGTCCGCCCGGCGAGCTCGAGTGTCGAGGTGACAGGGAACAGAATGAAAATCGAACTTGAAAGAAGCCTCGCGTTACCAGTTGCGCGGGCGGTTGGATGGAGTCTCCTCGAAAACATTGAGGACATCGCCTCCTGCGTGCCCGGCGCGAAGATTACCGCGCGGATCGATGCGACGCATTACAAGGGCACGATCACCGTCAAGCTGGGGCCGGCGACCGTCTCGTTCCGAGGCGATATCGAGATTGCGACCCTCGACCCCGCGGCGCACACGATCAGAATCGTTGGTCAGGCGTCGGATACGACGGGTTCGTCGGGCGCCTCGCTCGATCTGACGGCAATCGTGAAAGAGACCGGACCCGATAGCTGCGAGCTTTCGGGCCGCTCCGAAGTCACGGTGACAGGAAAGGTCGCGGCCTTCGGCTCGCGTCTGATGGGAACCGTCACGGATCAGTTGCTCAAGGTCTTCTTCGCCAATTTGCTCGCCCGCGCGGAGGAGCGGAAGGCGGCGATGGTTTGCGACCCGGCAAATGCCACGGCCGCGGCGGCCACGCCGCCAAAGGCACCGGCCGAGGCCAAGTTCAATGCGCTGGCCTTCCTATGGGCTGTCGCAAAGGATTTCTTGCTGGGTCTATTCGGCCGGACCAATGCAAGCTGAACGGGACCCGGCCGCGACGGATCGCATGAGCGCGATCGCCGGTCTGGAAGCAGCGCTGAAAGGCGCGGGTTATGTCGTCGAACGCAGTCTCGCTGCCACGATTCTGCTGATGACCGATCTGGGCCGGCCTCTGCTGATCGAGGGCGATCCCGGCGTCGGGAAGACCGAGGTCGCGAAGGCCTTGTCGCAAGTGCAGAAAACCCGGCTCATTCGTCTGCAATGCTACGAAGGGCTCGATACCTATAACGCGCTCTACGAGTGGAATTATCAGCGTCAGCTCTTGGCGATCAAGCGGGCCGAGGCCGGAGGGCAGGCGGCGGCCCTCGACGACGAAGCGCTGTTTTCGGAAAAATACCTGCTCAAGCGTCCGCTGCTCGAGGCCCTTACCGAGGCAAAGGCGCCGGTTCTGCTGATCGACGAGATCGACCGGGCGGACGCGGCATTCGAAGCCTTTCTCTTGGAGCTGCTGTCGGACTATCAGGTCAGCATTCCCGAAATGGGGACGATTACGGCCAAGACGATTCCGCTGGTCGTGCTGACCTCTAACGGTACCCGCGAACTTTCCGATGCGCTGCGGCGGCGTTGCCTCTATCACTTCCTCGATTATCCCAGTTTCGAGAAGGAACTGTCGATCGTCCAGGTGCGGCTGCCCCAATTACCGGCCATCCTGGCGCATCAGATCGTCGAGTTCGCGCAGAGCCTTCGCCGCCTCGACCTGAAAAAGAAGCCGGGCATCGCGGAAACATTGGATTGGGCCTCGGCGTTGCTGGGGTTCGGCATATCGGCGCTGGATGAGGCTGGCCCCGAACGAATCCGGGATTCCCTGTCGGCCGTGTTGAAGACGCGGGAGGATGTGCTCGCCATGGACCAAGCAACGATCAACCGGCTCGTCGCGGCGGCGGGGTAGCGCGATGATGGATGAGACCCTTGCCGCCAGAATCACCGGTTTCGTGGGGACGATCCGCGCGAACGGTTTTCCCGTCGGCATCGGCGAGGTCGAGGACGCCTTGCGCATCGCCGGGAGCGTTGGCATCATGAGGCGCGAGGCCCTGTTCTGGGGCTGGCGCGGTCTGCTTTGCGCCCGTGCCGAAGAGTGGCGCCGTTTCGACGATTTGTTCGATTCCTTCTGGCTGCCGCCTAACCGCCGGACCCTGGTCGAAACACATGCGAGCGGCGGCGGGCGCATCGAGCTCGACATGAACGATGCGGCGGCGGGCGGCAAGGCCGGCCCGGCCATCCAACGCAGCGAAGGCGAGGTGCCGGGCAACGCCGAGGCGAGTTCGGCTAAGGAAGGGGCGAGCGCCACGGAGGTGCTCGACGAAGCCGATTTCCGGTCGTTGATCGACCGCGATCAGACGCGGCTGATCGAGGCCTCGATCCGCCGCTTCGCGTGCCGCCTGCAACGGTTGAAGATACGACGGGAGCGGACGCAGGCCCGAGGCCGGCGTCTCGACCTCCGCCAAACCTTGCGGCGCAGCATTGGTGCCGGCGGCGTGCCGGCCCGCCTCAGCTTCCGGGTCCCGCGGCTGATTAGAGCTCGTCTCGTGCTGCTGCTCGATGTCAGCCGGTCGATGTCGCTCTATTCCTTTTTTTACCTCCGGGTGGCGCGCGCGCTCGCGGCGGAACTGTCCGATGTCCACGTCTACCTCTATCATACGCACCTGACGCATGTGTCGGGGGCGCTCTCCGATCCAGATCCCTGGCGCGCGCAGGAGCGATTGCGATTGCTCTCCGCCGGTTGGGCGGGCGGCACGCGGATCGGCGAATGTCTTGCCGCGTTCAATCGTCTGCATGCCGGGCGCATCGTGCACTCGCGGACCGCGGTGATCGTGGCCAGTGACGGCTACGATACCGGCGAGGCCGGCATTCTTGGCCGCGAACTCGCGGCGCTGGCGCGGCGCGCGCGCCGGATCGTCTGGCTCAATCCGCTCAAAGCGACGCCTGGCTATGCGCCGCTCGCGCGCGGCATGCGGGAGGCGCTTCCGGTCGTCGATCTGTTTGCTGCCGGACACAATCTTGCAAGTTTGGACATGGCGCTCTCGAGCATCATGGAGGTCTTGTGACGGAGGATCTCAAAATATCCGCCGTCGTGCTTGCAGCGGACCAATCCTCGCGGATGGAGGGCCAGCACAAGCTGACGCTCGACGTGGGGGGAGAGCCGATGATCCGCCGCACGGTCAAGGCCGTGTCCGCTATTGCGCCGGTCGAGGCTATCGTCGTGACGGGCTTCGCCGCGACCGGTATCACAAGCGCGCTGGCGGGTCTGCCGGTGCGCTGCATCCATAATCCCAGATACGGCGAAGGCCAACAAACGTCAGTCGCGGTTGGAGTGCGCTCCTTGCGCCACTTTTGCCACGCCGTCATGGTCGTCCCTGGCGATCAGTGTTTGCTGACGCCAGCTCATCTCGCGGATCTCGTATCGGCCTTCCGGCGCGCCGGCGATCGATCCATCGTGGTGCCGTTCCACAAGGGACGGCGCGGCAATCCCGTTCTGTTCGCAAGCCACCATATTCCAGAGATTGCCGCCGGAGGCTTCGCTACCGGCTGCCGTCATCTCGTCGAACGCAATGCGGACAAGGTCGCGCAAGTCGAGTTCGAATCGGATGCTTACGTCGTCGATTGCGACACCCCCGCCGATTACGCGGCTTTGTTGGCTCGCATTGAGGGAGAGGTCAATTGCCCTTCATGACAAAGCACGGCCGGGCCATGATCGCCGCTATCCCGCGAGCTCTCTTGATTGTCGCGCTGGCGGCGCAGCCTGTGATTTCCGGCGCGATCGCCGGCTGCTTTTCATTGCGGTGGGCGGCGGCTGGCGCGGCGGCGATCGTCTGCGGCGTGATGCTGATGCGCTGGACGTGCGGCCGGATTCCAGCAGCCGCTTTCCTGATGTTGGGCGCCTGTGCGGCTGGCATGGCCGTGGGCGGCGCCATGGATAGCCTGTCGCCGCCATTGGGTGGTCTCGCGGCACTTTGCACAAGTGCATCCATGGGGTTCGCCGCCGTCGCGTTCCGCCATGCCGCTGCCTTGCCGGCGATGCATGGCCTCATGTTGCTGGGTGGCGCCGGTGCGATGGCTTTCATCGAATCGAAGGCGAGGCGCGGGCCCGCGAAAAGCCAACGACATCGATGGGCCCGGCTTGGCTTTGGCGCTGCCTGCAACGCGGCGATGCTGGCTGGCATGGCCGTTGGCGGCTGGATCGGTCTGCTTTTATCGCCACCTTTTGGGCTCGACGCCATGCTCGCGATGATGGGCGCGGGCATGGTCTGGGGCATGGCCGCGATGAGGATGATCTGCCGCGCGGGCTCCGCCATCCTCGCCCTTGTCCGCGAAAGCACCTTCTTCAACCGGGCCGCTGGCGCCCCAGATCTCGCGAGGCCGTAACCCGTGGCCGTTCCCGAAGACATTCTGACGATGGCGGCCGGCATGCGGGCGAAGGGGATGGCCTTCGCGATGGCGACTGTCGTCCGGACCGTCGCCGTCACGGCGGCCAAGGCGGGCGCGAAGGCGTTGATCGCTTCGGACGGCTGCATTTTCGGGGGATGGATCGGCGGCGGATGCGCGCGCTCGGCGGTGATCAAGGCGGCAACCGCCGCTTTGGCCGATGGACGGCCGAGGCTCATCAGCGTGCAGCCGCAAGACATTCTCGCGGAGCAGGGCATCAAGGCTGGCGAAGCCAAGAACGGGATCGAATTCGCCAAGACGATGTGTCCGAGCCGCGGCACGATGGATATTTTTATTGAACCTTTTCTGCCTCGTCCGCATCTGATCATTTGCGGCGCCTCGCCCGTCGCGGTGGCCTTGGCCGAACTCGCGTCGAGAATGGGTTTTCTGGTCAGTGTTGCCGCCGCATCGTCCGAACACGGCAAATTCGGTTCCGCTGACCGGATGATCGATGACCTGCCTTCCGGCGAAAGAGCCGACTATATCGTCGTGGCAACTCAAGGCACCGGCGACGCGGCGGCCCTGCGCGCGGCCCTTACTGTCGAATCGCGGTATCTCGCATTCGTCGGGTCGAGACAGAAGGCCGCCGCGTTGAAAGCAAAGCTCGAAGACCTCGGCGTATCCCCGGAACGGCTTGCCAGTCTACGCGCTCCCGCGGGTCTCGATTTGGGCGCCATTACGCCCGATGAAATTGCCTTGTCGATTGTCGCCGAGATGATCGAGGTGCGGAGACTGGGTCAGCGTCAATCCAGCGGATTCCACGCTGGTATAGCCGTTTTGGATCCCTGAAGCATCACGAGCGGCTTCGCTTCCATCACGGACCGATCCACTTTGTTTTTGTGTCGCTCCGCAGCTGGATACCACGGAAATCGCATTCGCCGGTCCCACGCTGAAACGGGCTTACGCCGATCAACCAGACGCCGACGATACGGCTCGGCAAGGGACCGCCGACCGCGGTTTTATAGTCGTCGAAAACCGTCTGAGATTCTTCCACCCAGGTTCCAAGACCCTCTTGGCCGGAGCGGCGTACGATATGGGTCTCATGCTTGTCCCACCAGGGGGATGGGGCATCGAAACGACGTGCCAACCGGCAGACAGCTGCTCCAGAGGTAGGTCAAGTCCTGCCCGTTGTCGAATTCGATCGCCATCGACAGATAGTCGTGGGTTGCCAGCGTGTTTTCAGCCAGCCGCGACGGCAACGTCTTGACACGCCATGACCAGTCGAGCCGGACCGTGTTATCGAGGGGGAAATCCAAAGGACGCTTGAGGATCGCACCGTCATTGATGCAACTGCGATTATTGCAGCACAAACCCGAAGTATTGCGTGGTCTCGTTTCACTAATAATTCGCCTACAATTGTTTATAGCTACTGGGATAGCTATGTTCCGGCGCGAAAAACGTCTTTTTTGGACGTTTCCTTTGAAGCCAAGTTGTATTGGCTAAGCTGACTTCAACCAGAAGGATATGGAAGGCCCCGGACGCGCGCTTGCCATTTTGTGCCAAAATGGGAGAATCGCCGTGCCGGGGAGTCCGGCATGGTGAAGATTTAAGAATGTCAATCTCAGATAATGCCGCTTTTGACCAGGCGCGGCCAATGAAGAACGATCGGCTAAGCCATGGGACATCAATGCTTTTCGGCACGATCCGTGCGAGCGGCTCAAGGCCTTTTTCTCATGTAGCCCCGAGGGAAAACCGGGCCCTCGCTCGAGGCGCTCGCATTCCCTCGCCTAGGCCTGAATGATCCCGGCGCGGCGAGTTGGGACCGCCGGATGGCCCATCATTGTGGCCTTGACCGAAGGTGCGCCCTTTTAGGTTGCGTTCTAAGAAAGCCCGCCCGGATCCCGCAAAAATAATGCGCTCAACTCTTTCGAAGACGTTCTAAAGTAGGGCGATTATTTGCGGCGCAATTGCAGCGGGGTCGCCGCCCATTGCTCGTGGCGCGTGGCGCGCTGCTGGAAATGCGGCCTCCGGATTGTTCGTAAGACATCGAAGCCGCGCTCTCAATCAGTTCTTTCAGCATCTTCTTCGAAAAGTGTCCTACCTTTCTCGCCTGCCCATGGTTTGCAGCAAATCGATTACGATTGCTTCGAGATAGCGCTGGTTCGCGCGGTGCCCCTGACGACATTGGATCCCAACGCGTTTCATTGTTCCTTCGGCCAGGAAGGCAGAGGCTCGGCGCTTTCCTCCGCCTCTGAGAAGTGGCCCTCCCGGACCTATGGCCTTTTGCCAGGTTGAAGCTGCCGGGCGATTTAGGCGGCCTACTCGAGACCTTCCGGGCGGCGGTAGATTTCGATCCGTTGACGATGCACAAAATTCTCGTCATTCGGCCGATCGGCTAATTGCCGGACGAGTGCGCCGGAGATCCGGTCAATGACCGGCCATCGTTCACGTGTTTTCTTCGATTGGGTTGACCTCGATCAACGCCACAAACATGGAAGAGTTTAGAAAAGTAATTTTTAACCAGATTTGGCTCGCCGCTTAAGCATTGAGTGGTTCATTTGGCGCCGGCTTCGTTTCTTCCGGCATTGATGGACAATCGACGGGCAGGGGGTTCGCTATGGCAGTTTCCGATCGCGCAGGAATGCCGGCCAACGGATTATCGCGCCGATCGCTTCTGTGCGGTTCCGCGATTGCAACAGCGGGGACGGCTGTCATCGATGTCGCGCCGGCGTTGGTTTGGCCGGTGGAAGCGGCAGAGGGCAGCGGCCCGCCGGTCGTCGGGCCGGGATCCGTTCCAATGACTCTCACGATCAATGGCGTCGCGCGGATGATTCACGTCGAGCCGCGGACGACACTCGCCGAGGCCTTGCGCGGCCAGCTTGGGCTCACGGGAACGAAAGTCGCTTGCAATCGCGGTGCCTGTTCAGCCTGTACGGTCTGGCTCGATCATGTTCCGGTCCTGTCTTGCATGACCCTGGCCATCGATGCCGGCGCACGCCATGTGACGACGATCGAGGCTTTGGCCGCCGGCGGCACGCTTCATCCGGTGCAGGAAGCTTTCATCGCGCACGATGCCCTCCAATGCGGCTTCTGCACGCCCGGCATGGTAATGAGCTGCGCGGCGCTTTTGGAGCGCACGCCTGATCCAACCGCGGAAGACGTGCAAAACGCGATCAGCGGTCATCTCTGCCGGTGCGGCACGTATCCGCATGTCATCGCCGCAACCTTGGCGGCAGCCAAAGCGCGAAAGGGCTGACCATGGCCGCGGACGTGACGACACGCACCGGGAAATTTCCATCTGGCATCGCGAGTGTAGGATTGGGAGAGGTGGAGCGGCAGATCCCGCTCAACGAGCCGCCGCCCTTGCTACCGAATGCCGCGCTCACTTCGATCGGCAAGTCCGTGCCACGGCAAAATGGACGCGCCCTCGTTACCGGGGCGACCCGTTTCACGGTTGATGTCAATCTTCCCGGCATGCTGCATGGCCGGATCTTGCGTGCGACGCTGCCGCATGCGGAGGTTCGCGCAATCGATGTCTCCGCGGCAGCGCGTCATCCCGGCGTTCGCGCCATCCTGATCGTCGCGCGGCCCGATGATCCCGCCGCCGCGGTCGTTCGATATAAAGGCGCGCCGGTGGCCGCCGTCGCCGCTGATTCCGCAAGCGCGGCGGCGGAAGCGCTGCGTCTCATCCGTGTCGATTACCGGCCGCTTCCTTTTGTCGTCGACATGGATAAAGCGCGCCGGCCGGAGGCCTCGCACGTCTTCGACAGCGCTTCGATGGCTGTGGGAAATGCCTCGGAATCTGCCCTGATTGGGGGGCTTCCGCTCGACGGCAATGTGCGCGGACCGGCCATTGAAACGCGCGGCGATACGGCACAAGGCTTCGCTCAAGCCAGCATTATCGTCGAAGCCGAATATAGCACCCAAGTGCAGACGCATTGCTGCATGGAGCCGCATGCAATCGTCGCCGACTGGCGTGCGGATGGGCTCACGGTTCATATGTCGACGCAATTCACGGCTGGCATAAGACACGAATTGGCGGCGGCCTTTGGTCTGCCGTTGAGCCGCGTGCGTGTCGTCGTCGATGGAATGGGAGGCGGCTTCGGCTCCAAAACCATGCTCGGCAATTATGCCCGCATGGCGGTTGCGCTCTCGCGTCAGGTGCAAACACCGGTGAGTGTTGTTCTCGATCGCTCTGAAGAGCAGATCGATTCCGGCAACCGTCCGGGCACGTGGCAGCGGCTGCGCCTCGGCGCGCGGCATGACGGGTCGCTGACCGCGATTTCCTTACAGAGCTATGGGACCGCCGGAATCGCAATGGGCGCCGGTGTCGGCAATGTCGCGCAAGCGCTCTATTCCTGCGCGAATTTCGAGAGTGCTCAATACGACGTGTTCACCAATGGCGGTCCTGGCTGCGCGATGCGCGCACCGGGCAATACGCAAGGCGCGTTTGGGCTCGAGCAGACGATCGACGAGCTGGCGGAGCGATTGGCCATCGATCCTCTCGTGCTGCGTGATCGCATCGATCCGAGCCCCGTCAGGCGCGAGGAACGGCGTCTCGGCGCCGGGCGGATCGGCTGGTACAAACGGCACGCGCCCGGCGCGGATCCCGGCCCGGTCAAGCGCGGCCTCGGCGTGGCGCAATCTCTCTGGGGCGCCAATGTGCAGATCAATTCCTCCTGCGAGGTGCGGGTGATGCGCGACGGCTCGGTCGAAGTGCTGTCGAGCGTGCAGGATATTGGGACAGGCATCAGCACGGTCTTGGCCCAAACCGTGGGCGAAGTACTCGGGCTTCGACCCGAAGACATTACGATCCGCATTGGCGATACGGATTTCCCCGCCGGGCCGCCGTCCCACGGCAGCCGCACCACGGCGTCCATTACGCCTCCCGCTCGCACGGCGGCCTGGCGCGTTTTGCAAACGCTGTTTCGCGAAGCCGCGCTCGCTCTGAATGCCGCCCCGGAAGACCTCATCGCGCGCGGCGGACAAATTGTGGTTCGCGACGATCCCAGCCGGAGCTTGAGCTTCCGTGCGGCCGCGGCCCGGCTGCGCACGGATCAGATCAGCGCCGTCGCCTCGCGCAGCGATGATTACGCTGGGTTTAGCCGGGTGATGGGCGATGCCGCCCAGGCGCAACAGGATTTGGGCGGCGTGCAATTTGCCGAGGTTGCCGTCGATACCGGGACGGGCATCGTGCGGGTGGAACGCGTGGTAGCGGTCCAGGATTGCGGCCGTCCGATGAATCCGCTGCAGATCGAGAGCCAGGTTCAGGGCGGCGTCCTGATGGGCGTGTCTTTTGCGCTCTTCGAGAACCGCATCCTCGATCAAAACACCGGCGGCATGGTGAACCCGAACCTCGAATCCTACAAGTTCGCGGGACCTCGCGAGACGCCGGAGATCGACGTCATCATTCTTGAAAACTATCAAGGGCAAAGCGCGACCGATGCTTATGGCATCGCCGAGCCTTCCAATATCGCGACAGCGCCCGCCATCGCCAATGCCGTCTATAATGCGATTGGCGTCCGTCTACGTGCCCTGCCCATGACGCCCGCGGCGGTGCTCGCGGCGCTCGGCAAGATTCCGGCGAGGAGTTGACGCCATGAACCGTTTCGCCTTGGCGCGCCCAAGAACAATTGCCGAAGCAGCATCGGTGGCCTCGGCGACAGCCGCCGATGCAATGACGGCCGCTCCCGATGCGATGGCCCGCGGCGAGGCCTCCGTCGTGATGGCGGGCGGCATCGATCTTCTCGATCTTCTAAAAGAAAACCTGCTGACGCCGGGAATGGTGGTGAGCTTGAGGGAGATTCCAGGACTCGACGCCATTTTCGAAGAGAAAGACGGCGGCTTGCGCATCGGTTCGATGGTGACTCTCGCCGGACTCGCCGGCCATTCCGTCTTACGCCAGCGCTACCCGGCCCTCGCCGATGCGGCGCGAAGCTCGGCAAGCCCGCAGATCCGCAACGCGGCAACGCTCGGCGGCAATCTGCTACAGCGTCCGCGCTGCTGGTATTTCCGGGCGGCGGACTACCGGTGCCTGCGGAAAGGCGGCAACCATTGCTTCGCGATATCTGGCGAAAACCAATATCACGCGATTTTCGATAACATGCCTTGCGCGATCGTCCATCCCTCGACATCCGCCACGGTGCTCGTGGCGCTTGGCGCGAGGATCGAATTGACCAATGCGCAAGGCGCGGTTCGCAATGTTCTGCTCGAGGATTTCTTCGTATTGCCGGACAAAGACGTTTGGCGGGAAAACGATCTGAAACCGCAAGAGATCCTGACAGCCATCCTGTTGCCGCCGGTGCCGGCAGGCCTGCGCATGACGCATCTGAAGCAGGGCGAAAAAGACTCGTTCGATTGGCCGCTCGCCGATGTGGCTGTCGTTCTTGATATCGACCGGGAGGGAAGCTGCAGCCGCGCCGCGATCGTACTTGGCGCGGCGGCGCCGGCGCCGCACCGGGCACGTACGGCCGAGGCTGTTCTTGCGGGCAAGCATATCGATGAAAGTCTGGCCCAGGAGGCGGCGCATGCAGCTTTGGATGGCGCCACTCCGCTGGCGAAGAACACATACAAGTTGCCTTTGTTCGAGGTGCTCGTCCGGCGCGCGATCCTCAAAGCTGTAGCTTGAGGATCGCGCGCTATGAACCCATGACCCAGGAGCAAAAAATGATGACACGACGCCAAGCCGATGCCGGAATTCTCGCCAGCGCTGCGCTTGTTGCAGCTTCAACTGCTGCTTTTGCGCAGGAGCCCCAACCGCTCAACCTTCCACCTCCGCGAAGCGAAGGCGGCAAGCCGCTCATGGAAGCTCTCAAGTTGAGACGTTCCACGCGCGAATATTCGGACCGTCCGCTTCCCGCGCAAGTTCTCTCCGATTTGTTATGGGCGGCTTTCGGCATCAATCGTCCGGGCGGCGACCGGACCGCTCCCTATTGGCGCCATGTCATGGTCATCGACATCTATCTCGCGATGGCTGACGGCGTCTGGCTCTATGAACCGAAAACCCATGCGCTGCTGCCCCATGCGAAGGACGATATCCGCGGCTTGACGGGGCTTCAGGATTTCGTCGCCACGGCGCCGCTCAATCTCATCTATGTCGCGCATGGCGAGCGCATGCTGGATGTCTCGTCCGAAGACCGCCGCCTCTATGCCTCGGTCGATAGCGGGTTCATCGGCCAAAACGTCTATCTGTTCTGCGCTTCGGAAGGGCTTGCGACGGTGTTTCGAGGGGCGGTCGATTATCCGAAACTTGCTCACGCCTTACGGCTTCCCGAAGCGCAGTTCGTGACCTTCGCGCAGTCCGCCGGTTATGCCCGCGCATGAGTGACGTTAAAGGAGCCTCGCCGATTTTAGTCGAGGCACGATTATAAGTGTGACCGGCGGCGAGGCGGCGGACGTGTTCAGGCTGGCTTGCACCGCGGTCCCCACCCGGAGAGCGGGAGAAAAAAATGACGATCGAAGACACCAAATTCGGCAGCATCACGATCGATGGGAAGACCTATGAACACGACGTGATCGTGCGTCTTTCGGGAAAGGTTGAGAAGCGGAAAAAGAAGCTGTCGAAAGAGCAATACGGGACATCACACATCATCTCGAAGGACGAAGCCAAGTTCATCTTCGAGGACGGGTGCGATGTGCTGATCGTTGGAGCAGGCCAGGAAGGGAACGTACGCTTGTCTCCAGAGGCCAGCGATTATTTCGACGGCAAAGGGTGTAGGGTCTTGTTGCAGCCAACGCCCGAAGCCATCCGGTCCTTCAACCAGTCGCATGAGAAAAAGATCGCCCTGATGCATGTAACCTGCTGATGCCAACCGGCCAATTGGACCGGCCGCTCAGCCGTGCCGTCCGGCAGCGCCCGCCGGAGGCCCGCATTTCCCGCTTCATTGGATCCCACGCCGGAAAACAGAGACGACATTGAGCCGTCGAGCTTCAGCTTTCTTCAGCTTTTCTTTTCGTAACGTTGTCGCTTCTATCGTCGCGTTTCCTGAACCGTAAGACGGCTCCGTGATCACGGCTGCGCGCGGCGATCCGGCTACGGCCCGTGCCGGTCAGAACATACTGGCCCCGATCATCGTCCCAACGCATCAAATTCGCATGGATCGCCAAATGGCGCATGACCATCGTCTTCGGATCATGAACGTGAGCGGGCGCGACGTCGCCATGCTCCTCGACCTTCTTCAAGGCCTCGATCAGTCTCTTTTCTTGGGCGTCTGTCATTCCGCTGGGAGATGGTGCCAAAGGACGATCCCTTCAAGGGCTGGGCGGGCTCGGGGACAATAAATCGGAAAGATCGAGCCGTGGACAGACCGGCCGAGGGAAAAATGAACCCGGATTCCCCAAGGATTCACAAATTAACGCGATTTCCGGCGCGAGTCACTGGGCTGACGATGTCCCCGCCGGGACGGCGGGCGGGCTGAAGGCGGCTCCGCCGCTCGTCGTCCCCCATGTCGAGGCGTCTGTTCCAAAAATCATCGTGAGGTCTTGATTTGCAAGCGCGGTCAACGGGCCGGAATATATCCAGTTTCCGGCAAAGGGACCAAGCCGTTGGCCGTTATCGCCGGTACACCGCGACAAGAACCGATTCTGCAAGGAGGTGTTTCCGCGCCTCTTGTTCGACATCGAGGCATGACGGATCCGTGCCCACTTCCAAATGGCCGGTCGAGAGCGCAAGGAGGCGGAAATGATAATGGTGCAACCCATCGCCATGCGGTGGGCAAGGACCGCCGTAGGCCGCCTTGCCGAAATCATTGAGCGCTTGCTTGAAACCTTCTCCGCCGCGCGGGCGGCCAGCGCCCTCGGGAAGCGTGGTGTGGTTCACGGGAACATCGTAAGCGGCCCAATGATGCCATGTTCCAGATGGGGCGTCGGGATCGTCGCAGAGAAGGGCGAAACTAAGGGTTCCCGCCGGTGCGTTGCTCCAATGAAGCGGCGGGGATACGTTTTCGCCGTCGCAGGTGAAATGCCTGGGAATTGCGCCGCCGTCGGAAAAGGCACTCGAGTTGAGCCGCATGGATCGTCTCCGTCTTGCCGTGGTTTGATTTTAACGCAGGTGTTGTTCGATAGCGCGTGGCCGGCTGACGCCGAGGGTTGTTCCGCGCTTTACAAGTTCCCCAGGATCCGGCTCGCCGCGGATCCTATTTCTTCAGAGCCTCCACGAACGCCGAGAGACGCGAATTACGACGGCCGGGCGCCGTTTCCCCGGCGGTAAGCGCGCATGTCGCGAGAGGAGCCTTGCCGGCTATTTCTTGCATCTGAGCAAAGGCCGTTGCGCTGCCCCGGCCGCCCATCGTGCAGAAGAATGCGACTTCGGGCAGGCGCTGCTTGTTCGCGGAGAGGTAGGCCCGGACCGGCGAAGAAACCGACCAAGCCCACACCGGCGTCCCGATGACGACCAAGTTAAACGCCGACGGATCGTTCCTTGCCGGCAGGATACCGGCTGCCTGCTTGGTCCCCGCTTCCACCAACGACCTCCAGTATCCAAGGATGCCGGTCCGGTCGCGGGTTTCCAGGACTTCCTCGACGCTACTCTCGAGCGCTGCCGAAAGCGCCTCGGCAATCCGACGTGTCGTCCCGGAGCGCGAGTAATAAACGACGAGAATTTTCGGTTTTTGCATGGCCGCCTCCAGGATCGGGAGCTAGAGCATTTCTCACGAAAGTTATAGGCCGGTGTGATCGAGGAAGTGCTCTAACCTCTTATAAAGAAATCGAGTTCTTATCACTTTGGTGATTCCCTCGAAGTGGAAAGCGCTAAGGTCGCTTAATACTCGCGCGATGCCGGTCTTCGCGGTTTGATCTGGCTGGAGGCCTGGATAACTCATGGCTCTCAGCCAACCCAGCGGACCTCCGGCTCCTGGCGCGGGACGAGTGGCGGCATGGCCTTCGGGCGTCCGGCGATGATTGGGGCAACCGGCACCCACGCGTCGGGAAGGCCGAGCGCCTTCTTCCCGTCCGGCGTGTTCAGGAAGCTCTGCGCGAAACCGATCCAGCAGGTGCCGAATCCCGCGGCGTATGCGGCGAGCATCAGATTCTCGGCAGCCAATGCACAATCTTCGACGATCCAGGGGCCTTCCGCGATCGCCGAAACCAAGATCAGCACGGGCGCGTGGTAGAAGATCTGAAAATCCGGGTTATTGAGCAACGATTGGAAATGGCCGGAATGGGGGCTCGCGGGCATTGTCGCGAGCATATGGGACTTCGCCTCACGCGAAATGCGATCGAGGACGTTCTGGTCGCGCACGACCGTGAATGTCCACGGCTGCTGGTTCACCGCGCTCGGCGCATGCACGGCGGCGGCGATCAGACGGGAGATTGTTTGCTCATCGACGGTTTCGGCTGTGTATTCGCGTACCGAGCGGCGGCCGGCAATCGCTTCGTCGAGATCCATCGCGCCATCCTCCATAAAGCTGCACGCTCGCGCGTGCGTCGCGCTTGCGTTACGAAAATTTGGACCGGGGCGAGATATGCCGCGGCTCGAACATTCCGCACGAAGTTGCGGGCTTTGGTGATCGAGGAAATGCTCTAACTTCTCATAAAGAAAGCAAGTTCTTATCGCTTGGATGAGCCCACCCAAGTGGAAAGGGCTCTAAGGCATGATCAGCACCGGCTTGACGGCTGCACCGGTGACGAGATCCTCGGCCGCCCGGTTGATCTCCTCCAGGGGGTATTCCCGGATGATGCTGTCGATGGGAAAGCGTCCCTGCCGCCAGAATTCGACGAGCCGCGGGATGAGGGTGGCGGGCAGGCAGCCTCCGAAGAGGCTGCCGCGCACGGCCCGGCCAAGCAGCAGCGGGGTCATACCGATGAGGACGCTGGCATTCGGAGCTCCCATCGCGGTCAGGGCGCATGTGCCACCGGGGGCCAGGCTGTCGACCGCTTGCCGCACCGCTGCCGGCGCAGCGGTGGTCTCGACCGAGAAATGGGTGCCGGACCCTGTCAGGCCGCGGATCGCCTCGACTGGCTCCAACCCGTCGGGATCGATCGTCGTGGTCGCCCCGAACGCCTCGGCCAATTCCAGCCGGCTGGCCCTGGTATCAACAGCGATGATTGGGTGACATCCGGCGAGCCGCGCCGCCAGGATCGCGGCAAGGCCGGCAGCCCCCACGCCGAAGACCGCGATGGAATCCCCCGGGCGCGGGTGGAGCGTGCCGATGACGGTGCCGGCACCGGTTTGCACATTGCCGCCAAGCGCTGCCAGGACCGGCCAGGGAATCTCTCGTGGCACGCGCACGGCGTTTTCCTCACGCGCCAGCGCGTAGGTCGCAAAAGAGGACTGGCCGAAGAAGGCGCCGGCAATCCTCTCGCCGCCGCCGTTCAGGGGCGAAGAGCCGTTGGGCCGGAAACCAAAGAAATTGCGATCGAAGATGTCCGGGCCAAAGGGCCAGCTTCCCCGGATATTGGCGGTTCCGGCTTTGCCGGGTAAAAAGGTCAATACGACGTGATCGCCGGGGGCCACTTTCGTCACGCGGGCGCCAACGCGTTCGACCCATCCCGCAGCCTCCCGTCCCAGCACGGCTGGCAACGGAGTGAGCAGTTCACCGTCGCGCGCGCGCAGGTCCAGATGGCTCACTCCCGCGGCCTGGATACGGACGAGGATCTCGTCGTCGTGTGGCTCATCCAGATCGAGTTCCGCAATCACGAACGGCTCGCG
>Ga0187876_1000975_pt1 | contig 26553 bp, 17 predicted proteins | sample June2016WEW_17_4_FD_133000 | JGI IMG/M metagenome (GOLD analysis project Ga0187876, IMG submission 133000) | Peatland microbial communities from SPRUCE experiment site at the Marcell Experimental Forest, Minnesota, USA - June2016WEW_17_40 | ecosystem: Environmental > Terrestrial > Soil >...
AGGTCGTGGCGTTGGGTCTCAAACTCAAGGAGCTGGTCATCATTCCGGAGCTCGCTACTGCGCCCTCCCGCTGAACTTCTGCCAATTTCGGCAAGAACCTAGCTATGTAGGTACTCACGGTCGCGGCTCGGATGGGTTCCTCACGGAACTTATTATCGCAAGCGGCGCGAAATCGCTTGTAAGAACCCCTTGCCAACGGCGACTATCTGAAGTGTGGGGGAACCGAGCCAGGACGAACGATATCACCAGGCGGCGGCCGAGTACGGGGCGGCGCTGGAACGGCTGGCACGGGCGTACGAATTCGATCCGGACCGCCGGCGCGATTTGCTGCAGGAAATCCACCTGGCCCTCTGGCGCAGCTTCGCGCTGTTCGATGGCCGCTGCTCGGCGCGCACGTGGGTTTACCGCGTGGCGCACAATACGGCGGTGAGCTACGGCATCGGCCGGCGGCGCTCCGGCGACCGCAACCTGGTGAGCCTGGAGGAGGTCGAGCTCACGCTGGGCGACCGCGACGGGGACGAAGCTGCCGGGCGCCGGCACGTACTGGCGCGACTGACGGAGTTGATTCAGAGTTTGAAGCCGCTCGACCGGCAGGTGATTCTTTCTTACCTGGAAGGGATGGACGCCTCCGCGATCGGCGAAATCACCGGCCTGGCAGCCGGCAACGTGGCCACCAAGATTCACCGCATCAAAACCGTGCTGGCCAAGCGGTTCTCTCAAGGAGCGGATTATGCCGAATGAACCGCAGAACGAACTTGGCGAAGCCTGGCGGAACCAGCCGGGGGAGAACATCACCATGCCACTAGAAGAAATCCGGCGCAGAGCGGGCAAGTTCCAACGCCGCATCCGGTGGCGCAACGCACGTGAATACGCAGCGGTCGCCATCGTGGTCATCATATTCGGGTTTTACCTCAAGTGGTTTCCCAACCCGGTGGCGCGCGCGGGCTCGGTGATGATCATCGCCGGCGCGCTGTACGTGGCGTACCAACTCCATCGCCGCGGCTCGTCCGAAGCGATGCCGGCGGGCGGCGCGTTCGAGCCCTGCCTGGGTTTCCATCGGCGCGCGCTGGAGCGGCAGCGCGATGCCCTGGCGAGTGTCTGGAGTTGGTACCTGGGGCCGATGATTCCCGGCCTTGCGGTGTTCCTGGTCGGAAGCGCGGTCGCGACGCCGATCCCGCTTCCTTATCTTGTTCTCGTCACGGTCATGAGGGCCGCCGTGGTGGGAACTGTCTTCTGGCTGGTGGCGAAGTTGAACCACGGCGCGGCGCGCAAGCTGCAAGCGCAGATCGACGAATTGAAGGCACTGGAGCAATAGATATGTTCTACCAAATCGCTATACCGCTGTTGTTCGTGGCCGCCGGCGCGCTGGCCCAATCTCCCGCGCCGACGGATGCCGAGATCCGCCGCATCCTGGCGCAACGCGTGGATGAGCGCCACCAGGCGGTGGGAATGGTGGCCGGGGTCATCGAACCCGCGGGCACGCGCGTGGTGGCGTATGGCAAGCTCGCCAAGGACGACGCGCGGCCGCTCAACGGAGACACGGTTTTCGAGATCGGCTCCATCACCAAGGTTTTCACCGCGCTGCTGCTGGCCGATATGGCGCAGCACGGCGAGGTGAAGCTGGACGATCCGATCTCGAAGTACCTGCCCGAAGGCGTCAAAGCGCCGCAGCGCAACGGTAGAGAGATCACGCTGGCGGAGCTGGCCACCCACACATCCGGGCTGCCGCGGCTGCCGAACAACATGGCGCCGAAGGATTTCGCGAACCCGTACGCAGACTATTCGGCGGAGAGGCTGTACGCGTTTCTGTCGAGCTACCAACTGCCGCGCGACCCTGGCGAAAAATGGGAATACTCGAACCTGGCGACCGGCCTGCTGGGCCAACTCCTGGCGCTGCGCGCGGGCAAGGATTACGAAACGCTGGTGGTTTCCCGCATCGCCACGCCGCTGGGCATGGGCAGCACGCGCATCACGCTCACGCCCGAGATGAAGGAGCGGATGGCGACGGGCTACAACGCCGCGCTGCAGCCGGTTCGCAACTGGGATTTCGAGGCGCTGGCGGGCGCCGGTGCGCTGCGCTCCACCGCTAACGACCTCATCGCCTTTCTGGCGGCCAATCTGGGCTACAAGAAATCGCCGCTCCAGCCGGCGCTGGCGGCGATGCTGGAAGTTCATCTTCCCACCACCATGCCCAACCTGCAGCAGGCGCTCGGGTGGCACATCCTGCAACGCAAAGACCGCGATTTGTTTTGGAAGGATGGCGGCACTTACGGCTTCGCCAGTTTCATCGGGTTCGACGCCAAAGCCAAAGTGGGAGTGGTGCTGCTGGTCAACACGTTCTCGCTGACGGCCGGCGGCGCCGACGACGTAGGCATGCACCTGCTCGATACCTCGCTGCCCCTGGCCGGTGCGCCCGTCAAGGAACGTAAGGCGATGGCAGTCGATCCCAAGATCCTCGAAAACTACGTGGGACGGTACCAGCTTGCTCCCACGTTCGTCATCGCCATCACCCGCGAAGACGACCGGCTTTACGAACAAGCCACCGGCCAGCCGAAGGTGCAGATCTTCGCGGAAAGCGAGAAGGAGTTCTTTCTGAAGGTGGTGGACGCGCAGATCACCTTCAAGACCGATCCGCAAGGCCGCGCCACCGAACTCATCCTGCATCAGAACGGGATGGACCAGCGGGCGCCGCGAAAGGAATAGAGGAAGGTTGCTGTTCCCAGCACTAACCAAAGATATGATGTGTCCGGACACAGGCCAAAGATATGATGGCTGTGGGATGGCTCACGGCCGTCACCGGGAACACACAAGTGGATCAACTCGCGAAGCAGGCTGCCGAGATCGCTCTACGGCTGGCCGCGCTGCCCGCCGGCGGAATGCGCAACAATACCGACGCACTCGACTCGATCGAGGAACTGGCGGTGCAGATTCTGAAAGAAGTCTCGGCGGTTCGTGCCGGCAACAGTCATGTGGTCGGCGAGAGCAGCGGGATGTGGCGCGTCAGGCAGTTCGTGCAGCGGCACTAACTGCGCCGCGCTGCCTGCGCGCCCATCGATCCGTCAGACAGCGATTCGATCAGTAACCCAAGTAGGCGTTCGGATAGTAGCACGGAGCCGGCTGCCAATAGCCATATCCGTCATAGTAGCCACAACCGAAACCCGCATCGTAACCCCAGCCGAACGGGATACCGATCCCGACGCCGAAGTAAGGACGAGCCCAGAAGCGTCCACCGTAGTAATAGCCGCGGCCGGCGTAGAATTGGCCGGGATAGTAACCGCCTCTTCCACCATAGTATCCGCCGCCGTAGTTGCGCCCGCCCGAATAGCTGCGGCCGCCATAGGGAGCGGCATAGCTGCGCCCAGCACCGGAATAGCTACGGCCCCCGTAAGGAGCGGCATAGCTGCGCCCGCCGCCCGAATAGCTGCGGCCGGCGTGGGGAGCGGCATAGCTGCGCCCGCCGCCCGAATAGCTGCGGCCGGCGTTCGACGGTGCGGAATAGTGGCCGCCACCGCCGCCTGAAGACGAACGGCCGGAAAAACTGCCGCCGGAGTGCCCACCGTGTCCCCCGCCACCGCGCTGGGCGAATGCCGCTGCAGGGCCGAGCAACATCAGAACCGCGCCAAGAGCAAGCGCCGGCATGGCGGATTTGAACGACGCTGTTTGCACTGTCTGATTCATAACCACCTCCAAGACTTCCGGTTCTGTGATGTGCAAACCGCGTGCCAATTGTAAGTATTGGGGAATGAACACCTTATGTCATAGCTAGAGCGAGGCCCATGGCTGAAAACCACCGCTTGAGGTGCACCTCAGCCATCGACGCCAGGTGCAGCCGCAGCCGATGCAAGTACCCGGCGGGGGCTGAGCGGGTTGCACTGGCAGATCAGGGCTCAGCCCGCGCCAGAGTGTCGTAGAGCGGTTGTGCGGGCTTCAACTCGGGGTTGGTTTCGGCTACGGAAACGGCCAGCACGCGGATTTTGTCGTTGTCCGGCAGGGTCAAGGATTTGGCCCCGGCGGGCAGATCGATGGCGTAGGCGAACAGGTACGAATAGGCGTAGGGAACGTTGGCGCCCTGGGCGTCGTGATGGTGCGAGGCGTACCAGGCGATGGCGGCGGGCTTGATGTAGCCGGGCGTGAGGCCGACCATTTGGTGGTAGGGATCCTGCTCGGTCCGGCCGCGGCGGTCGGTGGACACGCCGCTCTGCCAGATGCGATTGTCCCACTGGCCGACGAAGCCGCCCCAGTTTTCCACGGTCACTTCCTCGGTGCGGTTGCCGGCGCGAAAGGCGGCTTTTTGATCGCCATCGGCGGAGGCGGCGAGCACGTAGGCGCGGCGGAATGAGCCGGCCGGCAGAGCCAGGGTCTGCCCCTTGGCGGCTACGGCGTTGGGCGCTCCGGCTTTGGCGGGCGCCAGGCGGAACGAGACGCCATCGAAGGTCAAAGTGGCGGGGAGCATTTCGGCGGGATACGAATCGCCGTGGCCGTCGAAGCCGGTAGGCGATTTCGCGCCATCCTCGGCAGCGGTGGCGAGATCGTAGGCCAGATCGACGGGCCGCGAGCGGACGGCCGGGACTTTGGATGCCGCGGGACCAAGTTTGAGAGCGAAGGTGCGCGGCTCAAAAGCGGTAAACGAAGTTACCAATGCACCGCCTGAAATGGAGGCCGCGCCGACGGGTTGCTCCTGGCCATTGACTTCGCGCGCGGCGACGACGGGCCCGGCCAGCGACACGCGCACATTTTCGGCGGGGCGTCCATCGAGCTCCACCATGCGCACGATCACTTCGTCGCCGGCCTCGGCCTTCTTCAAAGCGAGCACGCGGATACGCGGGTTGGAGACTTTGAGCAGCGAGAACCGCTTCCCGAGCGGGCCGGCATGCCTGGCCGATTGGAAGGCGATCAGCGGCTGATTGAGACGCCATGCCTGCCAGTCGGTAGCGGCGCGCATGCGGTCTCCGGCGTGGGCGGCGATTCCATAAACGAATTCGTGATGGCCGATATCCTGCGTGCCCTGATCGGCATAGCCGCCGCGGGTGCCGGGGGTGCGCAGCAGGGTAAGGCGAATCACGTTATCGCGCGGTTTATCGGAGCCGTTCTTGCAATCGGTCAGGATGGTGGCGCCGAACGTGGCGGAGGCGTCGGTCAAGTCGATCCACTGGTGAGAAGGCACCTCGAACTTGGCTGGCTCGGCGGTAGGCCGGTCGATGGTGCCGATGTCCCAGTTGTAAGTGGCCATGCGGTTGTAAGCGGTCAGGGGGAAGACCGCTTTCAGGTTGGCCTGGCGGGTTTTCCAATCGATCACGTTGCCGATCTCGATGCGATTGCCGGCGTCGCCGGCCGAGAGGCTGACGGTCTGGACAAACTTGGAGCCTTCGGTTTCGCGAGTGATTTCAACCGAGACCCGAACCGGGCCAGTCTCGGTAACTCGAATGGTGGCGGGGCCGCTCACGTAAGAGCGCGGCGGGGCCTGCTCCTGGTCCCAATCCATATTCCAGGCGGGCCACTGCGTGGGATTGTCGTAGGAAATCGCCAGGCGCGCGGGCGCGGACAGGAGCTCCTTTTGGGTGGACTTATCGAAAATGCTGGCGATGTCGCCGTCGGGATCGATGCGGAGGCGGTAGCGCGCGTTCTCGAGAGCAGATGCGGTGATGTGCAGGGCGGGGTTAGAAGCCGCCGCGGCGGCCGGCTCCACATCGTACACGGCATAGCCCACCGAGGGTACTTTGGCGAGAAACAACACACGGCCGTGAGAGAGTTGCGCCGGCGCGGCAGTGCCATCCGGGCCGACTACCCGAACCGCTTTGGCGCCGGCGGGCAAGTCGATTTTGGCTTCCACCAGATCTTCGCGGGCGATGTTGAGCGAGTTATAGACAACCAGGGCGGCGCCCCTGGTTTGAGTGTCGAGGCCGGCGGCGACGGCTTCACTCGCATCCGCCATCACACCGGCAAACTGGTTCATGGCGATGACGTCGTCGTTCCAGGCGAACTCGTAAGACTTGGGCGTGGCGGTGCCGGCGGCGAGATCGTGAAAATGGCCGGCCATGGCGAGGGTCCAGGCATTGTTCAAACGCTCACGCGGATAAGGACGAGCACCCAGCCACTCGGCGGCGACGGACGATTTCTCGGCGGCATCGGCGAGCAATTCCTCCTTGCGGATCCATCGCTTCTGATACGCCTGAGAAGTGAGCGAGCCGGCGGAGTGGTTGGTCAACTCCATTTCGCCCGTGTAGCGCGGCAGATTGGCGGCTTCGGCGGGGGTGATATCGAGAAACATCTGATCGGCGTTGGAGGAGACGACATGGACTGGGCCGTTCCCCACGCTCACATTGGGATCCGAACCGATTTGTCCGGTGCCCTTGGTGACGATGGCTTCAAGCAGCTTCACGGATGGCTCGCGCGGGGCGCCGCCGATATCGCCGACACCGTAGTAGTGGTAATCGGTGTAGACGCCGGTGAGTTTGCCGTTGTGCTCGACGCGCGCGGCCCAGTCGCCCTGATAGCGGCGAAAAGCCTGATCGGCGGTGAGCTTTTCAGTCGGAGCGGGAAGGGGCTGGCTGAGATCGGTGGTGATATCGCGGTCGTAGGCACCGGGGTTGAGCGCGGCCAGGACACTTTTCCCATCGGGTCCGACCCATACGCCGACATCGAAGGGCGTGCCAGCGGGAGTTTTTTCCGGAGACTCAGGACCGCCGCCATCGGCGGAAGAGCCCCATTCGAGCTTCTGGGTGGAGAAGCCTTTGACGCCGGCGTGGGCGAGAATGCTGGGCAAGGAAGCGGGAAAGCCGAAGCAATCCGGCAGCATATATTCGGCGCTGGCTTTGCCCAACTCCTGGCGGAACCAGTTATTGCCGTAGAGAATCTGGCGAATGATGCCTTCGGCGCTGGGCGCATTGACATCGCCTTCCTCGACCGACGAGCCGGCGGGGAACCAGCGGCCGGAATCCACGTACTGCTTGAGCCTGGCGAAGTCCGCCGGGAAATATTCCTTCATGAAGCGATAACGGTTCGAACCCGAGAAATTGAAAATATAGTGCGGGTACTTTTCGAAGAGAGCAAAGTTATCGTGCATGGTGTTGGGAATATACTCGCTGATGACTTGCGGATACTCCCAACGCCACTCCGTATCGAGGTGAGCATAGCCGACCACATACAAGGTGGGTTGGCGGGTGAGGTCCGGAGCGGGATCCGCGGCATTGGCGTGAACGGGCCAGAATGCGAGAGCTGCGACGCAGAGGGGAAGCCAGAGACGCGTAAGTTTTGCCATGGGTCGATTCCTGCACCTCTCATCATAAGGCGGATCGCCGTCAGAGGCGGCAGGCAGCGATCCGGCCTCAGCGAATGGTGGAGAAGCGGTTGCCCAGGACTTCGATATTCAATATAGTTGGGGTCTGAGACAAAATAGCCCGAGGGCGACTTCGATCTGGGCGGCAGCCTGCAGCGTGTTCCTGCCGGTGTCGCTCTTTGCTTTAGGTCAAGCGCGCTATGTTTCGATGACCTCGGGGCCCGGCAGCTTTGCAATTGCTCATGACAAATCCGTGGCGGCGGTGTACGTGGACCCGAGCGACTTCGCGGGCGTCGCCAGAGCGGCGGACGACCTGCGCGGCGACATCGCGCGCGTGACGGGTCTGACGCCGCCGGGGGCGCTGAGCACGGAAACAATCATCGCCGGCACGATCGGAAAGAGCGCGATCATCGATCGGCTGATTCGCGAACGGAGAATCGACGTTTCCGGGGTAGCGGGCAAGTGGGAATCGTTCGTGATTCAAACCGTGCCGCAGCCGCAGCCCGGCATTGGCTCCGCGCTGGTGATTGCCGGCAGCGACAAGCGGGGAACGATTTACGGGATTTACGATCTCTCGGAACAGATCGGCGTGTCGCCCTGGTATTTTTGGGCCGATGTCCCGGTGGTGCATCGAGACGCACTGTTCGTGAAGCCGGGGCGCTACGTGGAGGGAGAGCCGGCGGTCCGTTATCGCGGCATATTTCTGAACGACGAAGCGCCCGCTCTTACCGGTTGGGTGAAAGCCATTTACGGGAATTACAACCACCAGTTCTACGAACGAGTATTCGAACTCCTGCTGCGCCTGAAGGCGAACTACCTGTGGCCCGCGATGTGGAACAACGCCTTCAACGAGGACGATCCTCTCAACGCCAAACTGGCGGACGAATACGGGATCGTGATGGGCACGTCACACCATGAGCCGATGCTGCGCGCGCAACAAGAGTGGAAGCGGCATGGAAAAGGGCCCTGGGATTACACGCGGAACGCGGACGTCTTGCGCGCCTTCTGGGAAGAGGGCGTTCGCCGCAACAAGAATTACGAGAGCATTATCACGCTCGGCATGCGCGGCGACGGGGACATGCCCATGTCGCGGGAGGCTAACACCGCGTTGCTGGAGCGCATCGTCGCCGATCAGCGCAAGATCATCGCCGCGGAAGTGAACCCCGACGTCACCAAAGTCCCGCAAGACTGGGCACTGTATAAAGAAGTTCAGGAGTATTACGAGAAGGGCATGCGGGTCCCGGACGATGTGACCCTGCTCTGGTGCGACGACAACTGGGGCAACATCCGCCGCCTGCCGACACCCGAAGAGCGCAAGCGCAGCGGCGGCGCCGGAATCTATTATCACTTCGATTACGTCGGCGGCCCGCGCAACTACAAATGGATTGACACGAATCCGATTCCCAAGGTGTGGGAACAGATGCATCTTGCCGCGGAGTACGGAGCGAATCGCATCTGGATCGTAAATGTCGGCGACCTGAAGCCGATGGAGTTTCCCATCGAGTTCTTCTTGAGCCTGGCCCGCAATCCGGCGCGCTGGCCGAAGGAGAAGCTCGGCGAATTCACGGAGTTATGGGCCACGAGAGAATTCGGCGAAGCGCACGCAGCGGAGATTGCCGATCTGGTGGCGAAAACGTTGAAGTACAACGGGCGGCGCAAGCCGGAACTGCTCGAGCCAGGCACTTACAGCGTGATCGATTACCAGGAAGCGGACCGTGTGGTGGCGGACTACGACGCGATTGTGGCTAAAGCAGAAGCGATCGAGAGCGAGCTGCCGGCCGAGGCGCGGGATGCATTTTTCGAACTCGTTGTGCATCCAGCTAAGGCGAATGCGATTGTCACCGCGATGTACGTGGCGGCGGCGAAGAACCATCTGTACGCGGCGCAGGGCCGCGCCAGCGCGAATGACATGGCGGAGCAGACGCGCAAGCTATTTCAGGCCGATGCGGAGCTGACCGACTTCTTCAACCACACGCTGGCGCACGGCAAGTGGAATCACATGATGGACCAGACGCACATCGGCTACACGTACTGGCAGGAGCCGCCGAAGAACACGATGCCGGCGGTCACCGAGATTACTCTTCCGCCCGCGGCGTCGATGGGCGTCGCTGTCGAAGGATCGAGTACCGCCTGGCCGGGCAGCGCGGCACCGGCTGCGCTGCCGACCTTCGATTCGTTCAACCAGCCACGGCATTTCATCGATGTGTTCAATCGCGGGCGCGCCCCCTTCGAATTCACCGCTACGGCGAGCGCGCCCTGGATCGTGCTGAGCGCGACGCGCGGCTCCGTCGAGACGGAGCAACGCTTGTGGGTGAGCGTCGATTGGGAAAAGATCCCTCTCGGACCGAACAAGGGCGTCGTCACCATCGAAGGCGCGGGAGCCGCTCCCATCGCGGTTGAAGTCGACATCTTCCACCCGAATCGGCCGTCGCGGGCGGAGGTCAAAGGCTTCGTTGAAACGTCCGGGTGCGTCTCGATGGAGGCGGAACATTACACCCGCAAGGTCGACGCGGGAGCAGCAAAGTGGGAGCGGATTCCGGACTACGGCCGCACGCTATCGGCCATGTCGATCTTTCCGGTCACCGCAGAAAGCGTGATGCCGCCCGCCGGCTCGCCGCGTCTCGAGTATCAGATGTATCTCTTCGACGCCGGACGCGTGGATGTGGAAGCTATTCTCTCGCCCACGCTGAACTTCGTTCCCGGGCGGGGACTGCGATACGCCATCTCATTCGACGACGAGCCGCCGCAGATCATCGACGCCCTGGCACACAACGCGCAGAGCGATTGGGAGACCTCCGTAAAGGACAGCGTTCGCAAGGCGCGCTCCACGCACACGCTAACCGCTCCCGGAGTACACACTCTGAAGTTCTGGATGGTGGACCCGGGCATCGTGCTGGAGAAACTGGTTGTCGATTTGGGCGGCGTCAGACCGAGCTACCTGGGGCCTCCGGAGAGTTTTCACCGGTAGGCGGAGGTGCGTTTGCCTGGGACACGGGCAAGCTAAAGCATGCCCCAGCGACGGCACGGCCGAGTCCAGCCGCTTGCAGCGGTGGAATAATCAGGAGAGATGGAGGGGTTCCAACAGCTTGCGCCGGCCGGCGTTCCACGCCGCGTTTTCCTGATCATGCCGTTCGCGTTTGCCGGGCTGGTGGCGATTTCGAGGCGACGGGAGCGACGGCTGCCGGATCCACGAGCGGGCGGCACGGGCGACTGGATCACGCTGGTGGTCTTCTCCGATAATGGAAGAAAGAGGGAGACTATCCGAGTGCAAAAGATCGTCAAATCCGACGCAGAATGGCAGCGTGAGCTGACACCGGAAGAGTACGCGGTGGCTCGCAAGAAAGGAACCGAGCGCGCCTTCACGGGCCGCTATTGGAACAATCACGAAGCCGGCATTTACCGCTGCGCGTGCTGCGGAACGGACCTGTTCCTCTCCGAAGACAAGTTCGATTCAGGCACGGGATGGCCGAGTTTTTCCGCTCCGGCGGCGGCCTCAAACGTCAGCAACGAAACGGACCGTAGCCTCTTCATGGAACGGACCGAAGTGCTGTGCAGCAAATGCGACGCGCACCTGGGCCACCTGTTTGCCGACGGTCCCGCGCCCACAGGCCAGCGCTATTGCATCAACTCCGCAGCGCTGCGCTTCGAAGCGAAGAAATAGGCGCAGCGCGTATTCATTTCTTTCCAAGGCGCGGGGATCAACCACCGGTCAGCTCATGAACCAGCCGCCGTTCACGTTGATGGTCTGTCCGGTGATGTACCCATTTCTGGCCAGCATAACCGCCACGGCGGCGACTTCGGCCGGCGATCCGTAACGGCCCACGGGGATGTAGTCCGGCCGCGCGTTGGGATTGGAGGTCACCATCTCGGTCTCGACAAGCGCCGGGGCGATGGCGTTGACGGTGATGCCTTCTCTCGCCAATCGCCGGGCGTAGAAATGCGAGAGGCCGAGAATGCCTGCCTTCGAGGCGGCGTAGTGCGGTCCGACGACTCCTCCTAACTGGGCCGCGACCGAGGATAAGTTGATGATGCGACCCCATTGGCGGGACCGCATGCCGGGCAGGACGGCTTGTGTCACGAGGAAACAGGATTTCAGGTTGGCAGCGATCACCTCATCCCAATCGCGCTCGGTTATCTCCTCGATGGGTTGGGGGCGGGTAATACCGGCATTGTTCACGAGAATATCGATGGGCCCCAGCCGGTCCTGGGCGGTTCCGACAAGACGCGCGACATCGCTGGCGGCGGACACGTCAGCCTGGATGGCGACGCACCGGCGCTCGAACTGAACGATTTCCGATTCCGCAGCCCGCGCATCCGCAGCGCGGCGGAGATAGTTGATGGCGATATCGGCGCCAGCCTCCGCAAGGGCCACAGCGATCGCGCGGCCAATCCCCCGGCTCGAGCCGGTAACCAGGGCCACTCTTCCCTTGAGGTCATCCATCGAATTAAGGATACATGCTTCGCAGGACGGTGTAATGCAGCGCCATGAGGCCCGTTTCCGGATTGCTATGCGCCGGCGAAACCGGCGGGGGTGAGAGATGGAATCGCAGCGGGTGCGTGATTCGTGAACGATGGAAACACGTCGCAGGTCGCGGCGGTTTCTCCGGTGCGGCGAACGGCGCGCAGCAGGTCCAGCGCCTCGGGCAGGGCGAACTGCTCGCCGAGGTAGGCTTCGACAAACCTGCCGCCGCGAATTTCGCCGCGGGATTCGAGGCGGCGCAGCGCGCCCAGCAAGTCGCGCCACGGCGGGGCCACGGGCTCGCGCGCCGCCAGGTCGCGGAACAGCACGCCCCAGCGCAGCAGCAACTGGCGGGCAAAGATCTCCACGTGGGTGGCCGGAGGCTGGCCGTCGCGGCGCAACAGCGCCCAGCGCCCGGGCGCGTGCCGCGGCCGGCGGCTGCGCTCCCGGCCTTGCCCGGCGCGGCGTTTGGGATCGAGCAGGGCGCGCAGATTCTCGAAACCATCGGCCGTCACCAGGCCGGCGGCCACCAGCTCCCACAACGCATCCTCGACTTCGCTGGCGAGGCGGCCGGTGGCGCGCGTCAGGTCGGCGAAAAACGATGCGCCGTGCGATTCCAAGGCGGCCAGCACTTCGCGCGCCGGGTGCGACAGCGAGGCCTCAGGCGAGGGTTGCGGCGCGGCCAGCAGCCAGGAGGAATCTTCGCGAAGAAAGATGGCGAGCGGCGCCACGCGTGTGGGGCGCACACGGCGGCCTTTGTTCTCTTCCGGCTCCCGTTCGAAAGCCGGGTGCGGCGAGAGGCGGCCCCAGGTGACTTCTCCGGCCAGGCAGAGATCGTCGAGGTATTCGGGCCGATAGGAAGCCACGTGGCGGGGCAGCACTTCCGATTCCCACGCGGCAGCGGGGAACTCCGCGCCCTGCCATTGGCGGATGATTTGCAAAGTGCCGTCCACGCCATGCAACTGGGTACCGGGCGCCCGATGCTGCCAGCGATTCAGAAAAGCGAAGAACGCCGCGGTGGTTACCGGTTCGATTTCGCGGCGCAGCCTGCCGATGGTCAGGCGGTGAATGCGCGCCAGCAGGTTGCGATGGCACCACTCGATTTCCACCTCGGCCACGTTCGGCGTGAACCGCCCGCGCAGAATCTGCCCTTCCACTTCCAACTGGGCAAGCGCCTGGTCCACCAGTTCGCGCGGCATGGCGAGCGTTTGCGCCAGGTGGGAGGCGCGCAGCGGGCCGGAGCATTCGAACCAGCCACGCAGGATCTCGGCGGCGCAGGCTTCGGGAGACTCGGGGATGGCCCGACCGCCCTGCGGCGGCGCGATGGGCGAGTCAAAGGTGGCATGCGGGTAGACGCGCAGAACCAGAGCGAGGCGCTCGGCAGGGACCCAAAAATCACGGCCGCTTATCGTCAACGTGGTGGCGCGGCGGGCGGCGGTTAAGGTTTCGAAGTCAGCGTGCCCGGCGACCTGTCCCGCTGGAATCAAACTCCAACCGCAGAGCGCTTCGTGGAGCTCTCCGGCGTCGCGCGTGGGCGGCCACGCTTCGGCGGCGACCTGGGCGATGGCGGACGCATCCAGCGCGCCGGCGCCTTGGGAATCGTCCGGCAGGGTGCGGCGCATTTGCACCATGCGGGCGCGGCGCTCTTCGAGCGGAGCGTCGTCGAGGTAGGCGTACGGGTTCGAGTTGAGGATCTCGTGAGAGAAGGGGGAAGGCTCCGGCGTGTCGATGGCCATGGTGTGGATGGCGCCGTCGTGGATGGCGGTCAACACGGAGCGCAGCCCGTCCAGGTCCATGGCTTCGTAAAGACAGTTGGAGATCGTCTCCTTGACCAGCGGATGATCGGGGATGCGAACGTCGCCGGCGAGGTTCTCGGGGCAGGCAGCCTGATCGGGGAAAACAGCGGCCATCAGGTCATCGGACCGCATGCGCTGAATCGGCGGCGGCACTTTGCGCCCGCCCTGAAAGCGCGGGATGGTGAGCGCCCGTGATGCGTTCCAGCGCCAGCGGGCGGTGAACATGGGGGCCGGCAGCACAGCCTGGGTAAGCACGTCTTCCACGGTGGCGGGGCGGAGGAACTCAAAGACGATGTCGAGGGGAAAGGAATGCTGCTCACCGAGCGAGATGAGAATTCCGTTATCAGTGGCGGCAGCCTGCAGTTCGAAATTAAACGAGCGGCAAAAGCGTTTGCGCAATGCCAGGCCCCAGGCGCGGTTGATGCGCGCGCCGAGGGGCGCGTGAATCACCAGTTGCATGCCGCCGCCTTCGTCGAAAAAACGTTCGGCGATGACGCAGGTATCGGTGGGGATGGCGCCGAGCGCGGCGCGGCCGGCCTGCACGTAGGCGATTGCCTGATCGGCGCCGGCGCGGTCGAGGCTGCATTCCGCGGGGCAGGCCCCGGAGCGGGAGATTTCTTCGCGCAGGCGAGCGACTTCGCGCGACAGCTCCAGCGTGCGGCCGGGCGCTTCGCCGCGCCAAAAGGGGATGGTGGGCACGGCACCGTGTGAGTCTTCCACCCGCAGGCGGCCCGCTTCCACGCGGCGAATGCGCCAGGAAGTGGTGCCCAAAAGAAAGATGTCGCCGGCCATGCTTTCGACGGCGAAATCCTCATCCACGGTTCCCACCGTAACGCCCTCGGGCTCCGCGACCACCAGATACTGGGCCGTTTCCGGGATGGCGCCGCCGGAGGTGATGGCCGTCATGCGCGCTCCGCGGCGCGCGTGGACGCGGCGATTGACGGCGTCGCGATGCAGGTAAGCGCGGCTGTGCCCGCGCGAAGTGGCAATCCCCTCGGAGAGCATCTCCAGCACGGCGTCGAAATCGGCGCGCTGAAGCGTGGCATAGGGGGCGGCGGCGCGCATCAGGGCGAACAGCTCGTCATCGGCGAAATCTTCGCAAGCGCAAGCGGCCACCATCTGTTGGGCCAGGATGTCGAGGGCGTAGTGCGGGATCTCGAGGCGGTCGAGTTCCCCATGGTGAATCGCGCGCACCAGCGCGGCGCACTCGATCAGCTCGTCGCGGGTGGTGGCGAAGAGCCGGCCCTTGGGAAGCGCACCTACCCAGTGGCCGGCACGCCCGATGCGCTGCAACGCCACCGCGATGGAACGCGGCGAGCCGATCTGGCAGACCAGGTCGATGGTGCCGATATCGATTCCCAATTCGAGCGATGCCGTGGCCACCACCGCGCGCAATTCGCCGTTCTTGAGCTTCTGCTCCGCATCCAGGCGCAAGGTGCGGGAGAGGCTGCCGTGGTGCGGCAGGACGGCGTCGACGCCGAGGCGCTCGCCCAGGTGATGAGCCACGCGCTCCGCCAGGCGCCGCGTGTTGACGAAGACCAGGGTAGTGCGGTGCGCGCGGATCAGCTCGGCGACGCGGTCGTAGATCTCGTCCCACATCTCGTTGGTCGCCACCGGGCCAAGCTCGTCGCGCGGCACCTCGATGGCCAGATCCATCTCGCGCCGGTGCCCTACCTGGATCACGCTGGCATGGACGCTGAGGAATTGCGCCACGTCCTCGACCGGTTTCACCGTCGCGGAAAGGCCGATGCGCTGCGGCGCGGCTCCGCCGTTCTGCCGTACCAGCCGGTCGAGGCGCGCCAGCGTCAGCGCCAGGTGCGAGCCACGCTTGTCGTCGGCCACAGCGTGGATCTCATCGACGATCACGGTTCGCACGCGGCCCAGCATCTCGCGCGGCTTGGCGGCGGTGAGCAGAATATAGAGCGACTCAGGAGTGGTGACCAGGATGTGCGGCCGCTGCCGCGTCATTTTCTGACGCTCGGCCTGCGGCGTATCGCCGGTGCGCAGCGCGGTGCGGATGGGCGCGAGCGCAACGCCACGCAACGCCGCCAGCGCGGCGATTTCCGCCAGCGGCAGTTCGAGGTTCTTGTGGACGTCGTTGCTGAGCGCCTTGAGCGGGGAGACGTAGACGATTTCGGTTTCGTCCGGCAGCGGCCCAAGCCGGGCGCGCCGCACCAGGCCTTCGATAGCCGTGAGAAAGGCCGCGAGGGTTTTGCCGGAGCCGGTGGGCGCCGAGATCAGGACATCATGTCCCGCCCGGATTTCCGGCCACCCGCGCACCTGGGGTTCGGTGGGTGCGCCGAAACGCGTGGCGAACCATTCCGCGACGAGAGGGTCGAACCCGGCGAGCACTACCCTGATTTTAGAGCAACCCGTGGCGCGACGCAGCCGGCGCCCTCAGTGCAAAGAGGCGCCGCGTGTGCCCTAATATGAGGATGACCTGGAAGCGGGCGTCTTTTTTCGGCTTTGTCACGGCTGTTCTGTGTCTCGCCTGGTTGTTATACGAGAGGGCGATCCTGGGCAACGGGCCGGTCACGATTGGCATCCAGGTGGCGGCCGCGGCCCTGATGGTCTGGGCGCGGGTGACATTCGGAAGGCGGAGCTTTCACGCCGTTGCAAACCCCACGGAGGGCGGGCTAGTGACCAACGGCCCGTATCGGTACATCCGCCACCCGATTTACGCGGCGGTGCTGTACTTCCTATGGGCCGGCGTCGCCGCTCACCTATCCGTAGCGAACGCGATCGTCGCTCTCGTCGCCACGGCCGGCCTCGCGGTCCGGATGCTCGCCGAAGAGATTCTCATCGTCGCCAAGTACCCGGAATACGCCGGCTACGCCAGCCGTACGCGGCGCGTGGTGCCGTTCGTGCTCTAACGGCACGCCCGGATCGCCTTCGCCGGCGCGCCGGGACCATTCAGCCCGGCGGTGTAAAACTGGCCGGTGGGGGTGGTCCGTTTTGGGCGATCAGGCGGTTGTTATGATGGCGGCTGGACCTGGTGGATCACTCAATGATCGGCGAAATCCTCGACGCCAAATACCGCATCGACAAGCAACTCGGCGCGGGCGGGATGGGCAATGTCTACCTGGCGACGCATCTCGGAACGACTCGCGTGGTCGCGGTCAAAGTGATCGCTCCGCGGTGGGCGGCGGAACCGCAATTTCTCGGGCGTTTCCAGCGCGAAGCACAGGCATGCGGCCGCCTGCGCCATCCGAACATCGTCAACGTCACGGATTTCGGAATCGCGAAAGCCGCCAGCGGCGACATGCCGTACCTGGTGATGGAGTTTCTAGACGGACAGACGCTTTCGCATTTCCAGAAAGCCAATCCCAAGATCACGCTGCCGCTGATCGCGGACCTTCTGGACCAGATTGGACTGGCGCTTGGCGAGGCGCACCGGCACGGAATCGTCCATCGCGATCTGAAGCCTGACAACATCTGGCTGGAACCAAACGGCCGCGGCGGATACACGGTGAAAGTGCTCGACTTCGGAGTGGCCAAGGTGAATCTGCTGGCCGACTGGGTTCCCCGCTTGAAAGAGATGCCGGAGGTGAGCACCGCAGAGACCGCCAGTTCCAGGCCCATGGTGCCCGGCGACGAATTGGAAACGGCCTTGATCGACATGACGGATGAGCCCCGGTCAGCGAAAGTCCGCAGCCGAGCCGAGGAGGCGGAGACCGTCACTATCGCGCAGACTCCGTCCGGCCCATCTTCCGGATCCTTCGACAGCGACCCGAGCGCGCAAACCATGCCGGGCAGCCTGGTCGGCACCCCCGCGTATATGTCCCCGGAGCAGGCGTTGGGAGAGGAAATCGATTTCCGTTCGGACATCTATAGCTTGGCCGTCGTGGCCTACTCCCTCGTTTACGGCGAACTGCCCTTTACCGGAAAGCCGGGCGAGTTATCCGAGAGTCACCAGACTCGTAATCCTCTTCCGCCCGCGAGCGCCCGCAAGATTCCACGCGACGTATCGGATGCGATTCTGGCCGGACTGGCGCGCAATCCTGCGGATCGCCCGGCCTCGGCAATCGAATTCACCCGTAGGTTCCACAACGCAGTGGACGCCGAATTTCTCGCGCTGCGGAGATCGAGGGCCTTTCTGCAGCAGCATCTCACGGCATATGCTTTGCTCGTGATGCCCATCTACACGGCGGTCTTGACGGTCACGGGCCTGCTGCTTGCATTCAGCAGGAAGCTGCTGCCGGTGGATGCCTTGCGCATCGTGCTGGTACCGTTGATCGCGGCGGTTCTGTTCATTTTTTCCGACAACTTGCTGCGCGCAGCCGCCGCACTAATGGCATTAGACGAACAGACACGCCTGAGGAGATTCCTATCGTTCCGGGTCTTGTGGAAGCTGGTTAGGGCGATGCCGGCTCTGCTGGTGACGCAGGCCCGATCGCTGTGGTTCTACGGGCCCGGCTGGGTGACCGGCGATTGCCTATGGCCGGTGATTTGCGTGGTGGAAAAGCTATCGGGGCGGGCGGCCATCGAGCGCTCGCGCGATCTGATGACCGGCTTGCGGTCCGCCGGACGCGCGCTCGCCATCCGCCACTTGACGCTGGCAGCATTCGCGATTGGCGACGTGGTCAAATCGATCGCCCTGCTGTGGCACAGCGGACGCGTCGCCCCGGCGAATGAAGTCGTCAAGGCATCCTGGTTTCCCGTGTTTGCGCTGTTTGCGGCGGCTCCGCTATATCTGTACGACCGCACGGCTGCCAACGAAAAGGGCACGTTGCTGCAGTTAGACCGCACGCCGGAGGTGCGAATCACCGCGCGAGCGTTCTCCGTCAGCTCGATGATCTGGCTGGCGGCTGGGGCGATCTACCTGTTATATGAGCCGATCAAGCTATGGGTGTTCGGTGCGCGCTGAGGGCGCCAGGGGGTTGGAAAGCAGTTAGGCATCAGGATAGATGAGGGTGAACGCGAGAGAGTGCGAGGGCAACGCGTCACTCGCACGCGACCGCAGACGCCTTATCCGGATCGGCTTTTGTCAGAAGGCGCGTGACGCTCCTGAACCGCTATCGGACCAACGCCGCGCGCGCGTCTGCCGGCAGTTGATCGTAAAGCGCGGTAAAGACCGCGTTCGTCCATCCGAATCCGGCCACATTCGTACGGTAACCGAAGAGAATGCCGCGTCCGATGTCAGCCCGTAAGTGGACCACATCGTATTTCTCGTCTAAGGTGCCGTGCTTCTCATACTCGCGGAGCACCAGTGTCAGGAAGCTCTTCGAAACCCGATCGGCTTCGGCCTGATATCCATACCGCCGGAGCCCATGGACTGCGATCAATTGGAGCGGGGCCCACCCGAACGGAGCATCCCATTGGTCGCCGCTGTGGTGAGTGCTGGTCTGCAAGCCTCCCGGACATTCGAAAAGGGGAAGGTTTCGCACCACACGCTCGGCCTGATCGCGGCTCGCGATGCCCGCCCACAGCGGATAGAACGTGGTCACGAATTGGTATTCGCGGATTCGCTGCTGCACAAAGTTATAGTCGAAGTAGAGCCCCTTTTCGGCATCCCACATCAGGCGGTTGACTCTAGCGGCCCGTTCGCTCGCCCGGGCCTTCCACTTGGCGGCTTCTTTGGGATGCCTCAATATCTCCGCGATTTCGGCGGACTGAGTCTCCATCAGGTAGAGAAGGGAGTTGAGACAGACCGGATTGTAGTGGATGATATCGGCGCTGAACGGGCCAAACCGGTTCGAGGGGTCGAAGCCCGACTCACGCATCGACCGGTCGCCCTTATAGAACTGCGGTGTCAACCGGGCTGCAGCCCGATCGTAGAATTGGCTTACGTCATAATCGGCCACGTGTTGGTGGGTCCGGAAGTACTGCCGGATCAAGTCGTAGTCGTTATGGCCGTGAGAATCGATCTCCGAAGAGACTACCTCCGGAGCAGGCCCTTCACCCGAATCGTAATAACGCGAGAGTTCGGTTTCTGGAGTTAAGTGAGGCGCCGTTGTCCAATAACCATAAGAGCTTTCAATGGCGGGTACGGTTTCTTCCAGCCACTTATTGTCTTGTGTGCGGCCATATAGAGCCAGGATCATCTCAGTCAGGAACGGCGGCTGGGAGCGAGTCAGATAGTACGTACGATTCGCATTCAGGATCTTTCCGTACTCCCGGATCTCGTAGAGGAAGTCATCGACCATGTCCTTGGCGAGTGCGATTTCGCCGTCGCGGAGCAAGCCCAATTCGATAAAGTAGCTATCCCAGCCGTACAATTCGTTGAATCGGCCGCCAGGCACGACATAGGGCTTGGGCAGGTATAACAGTCCGTGATCCTGAACCTGCATGTCGTGTGGCAGACGGCGAAGTTCGATCTTCTGGAAGTCCGCCTTCATGGCACCGCGCAAGTCACGCTCCACGCGCGCGATGTCTTCGTGTTCCCCTACCCACACCGGCCAGCGGCCATTCGCGGGTGGATGGAATTTGGGATCGATGGCCGCCACGGCGAGATCCCGGTGCGACCGCGTCAGCACTGGCCAGGTGGCCTTGATGTATTCGAGAATCGGCGTCGGGGCTCGCCCGGGATGACCGCCAATGGCGCTGGCCAACAGACCCATCATGGCCGCGGCACCGGGACCAATTGTACATCGCACGACAGCATATCCTAATTGTAGAGCCGATGCACGCCGAGTTCCAATTGAGCAGGGTTTGGACCGTCGCAATGAATCACGCAATTCACGCTGACCCGGTATTACCGTATTACCGGGTGGCTCGGAACCGGCATGGATTCTGACTGGCCTACAAGTCTTCTAACAGGTCGCCATCGGGGGCGCGATCGTGCGCCGGTGGTTTGCGAGCTTCATCCGGAACTAACGGTATTTCGTCGGCGGTGAAGCATCTGCCGGCCACGACGGCTTCCAGCAGTTTCGCCTGTTCGGAATATCCTGCGACGGTCGCCTCCAACACCCAGAGGAGTTCCAGCAGCTCTGTCGTGAACTGACCCGGCCAGGATTCGGGCCGGATTTTATCAAGTGGCGACGACTTCTTGCCGGCGCCTTTTTTCATGCGGTATCTCAGCCACGACTGAACGACCTTCAAACCAGACACTTCGAACCCGAAGACCTCGGGCGCCACGGGGCGGAACTCACCGTCGCCGATGTGGAGCGCCCGCGTCGTCTCATCGTAAGCGAACGAATCGGGGTAGCCATCTTTGTCACCGGGGACAGCCTTGACGCATCTCGCCTCACCGTGGGGGATGTGGCCTCGCCGTTGGCCTCTGGAAATGAAGCGCTCGCCGTAAGTGTGCAGCCAAAGCAGCCGGGCGCCTGCGTCGCAGACCTTGGCGAAAAGCGCCGCGTCCTTTGTGATTGGCAACCGAAGTTCGCGCGTTCCTAGTTCCCTGGCGTAGCGCGCAGTGAAGGCTGGCTGCGCTAGCGCGCCGTAAGCATATGCGAGAAAGTCCTCCGCTGTCACCTTGCGCGCGTACGCATTGCCAAGCAGGTCGAGCAAGCCAGGGAGGATATTGGCCTCTGTCGCGTCAACGCTGCGGTAGAGGGGGATCGTATCTTTCGCGCCACGACCCGAGAAATGATCAAGATCGGGAATTGCGGCGCAAGCCGTTAGCGCCGGGCCCGTCCCCAGAACCTTTGTTAGCAGACTGGCGAGATAAATCTGCTGCTCGCCGTGAGCGCGCCATAGGTCGCGGCGAAGGAAATCACCCAACCGGTTGTCGGCGATTATCCACTGCCGGTCGAACGAACGATAGGCGTAGCGTTCAATGGGCGGAGTAGGACTGTTGCGGGGCAGTTGAGCGATGGGTTTTTCCGCTTCGCCCTCCCCGAAAAGCCGCGGATACCTGGAAGCGATTTTCCGATCGCGGGTTTCCTTGAACGCTAGGGCCTGATCTGGCGAAGCGAGCAACGCGCGCCAGCGCTGCGTCAGTACTTCGGCGACAGAGCAAATGGGCCAAGTCCGCTTAATTTGGGCACCAGAATGTTGCCACGGCATGAGATCGGTGAGGACCGGCCAGTCGAAATACTTGCCCCTCCCAGCTGGGCGGAAGGGGGCATGCCAGGCGTCTGGGCAATTCTGCCATTTCACCGACGCGAAATCGGTGATGGCGTCGAGGACCGCGAGTTTGGCTTCGCGCGCTCCCTCTACCCGCGAGTAGTGCACAGTGGCGGCCCGGTCCTTCTTAGCCTCGCCCACGCGCACGGCCACTGCAATGGCCACTGGGGTCTGAATAGCAAAGACGTTGTCGTTCTTGCGTGCGCCACGACCTTCACCGCCGAGGTCCAGAATCCAAACTTCGTCGCAGAGGCGGCGCATATGCTCGCGCATCCCGCAGAACGCCTCACCGTCGAGGTAACTGGATGCGCTGATAAAGCTGACGATGCCCAGCCCGCACGCGGTCTCTTGCTCGAAGACCTTCCAGAGCGCCCAGCGCCAGAAGTAGACGTAAAGGTTGTAGAGGTTCTTCACATCGCCGCCGTGGCCGGCGGCGATGGCTGGCCCGAGGAATTGCTGAAAAATGGCGGGTTGTTTGCTCGTCTCGTCGCTCCCGTCACCGCTAAACCTGTATCCGTTGCCATCATCACCCCAGCGCACCCATCCGCCTGTACGGGATTTGTTATGGCCACTGGCCGCTTCGTGGCGGTCGTAGGGCGGATTGCCCAGGCAGACGATGACAGGAACATTTCTCTTGACGTTTAGCGCCTTGGCATGCTGCTCGGCGATGGGCTGAAGGAAGAACGGCAAGCTGGACGGTTTTGTGTTGGGGCTCTCGAGCGTGTCAGTTAAGTAGATGTGCGTGCCGTGCGTGGGCAACGCTGCACCGCGGTCGTTCAGGGAGCGGCTCGTCCGCAGCTCGCTCACGGCGTAGGGGCCAACCAGGAGTTCAAAGCCGTAAAGGTTGTCCGCCAAGGCAGTCGCCCGGCCCGGCACAGCCCCAGCGCCCTGCTCGGCCTCTACTTGGTTCAGTGCGTGCTCGATCACGCCGAGCAGATATGTTCCCGTACCGGCGGCTGGATCAAGCGTGATGACGTCGGGGTCGGCGAATCCCAGCGGCTTGCCGAGGGAGTTCACGAGCAAATCGTCAATCAGGTGGACCTGGGCGCGAACGACTTCGATGGGGGTGTAGTAGGCGCCGGTGTCTTTCCGTAGCTTAGGGTCGTAGGCAGCGAGCCCCTTGCAGGTGCCGGGATACAACCTGACGGGCGGTCTGCTGTTCACCGGCCCTAACAACCACATGCCCTACCAGCGCGACCTGAACAACATCCAGCCGCGCGTTGGGCTCGCCTGGCAGCCCAACACCAAGACCGTGGTGCGCGCCGGTTACGGCCTCAGCTACCTGGCCACGTTCACGCCGGCTTACAGCCAGGGATTCAGCACCGCTACGCCCTACGTCGCTACCGCCGGCGGCACTGTCTTCTTGAGCGGCAACAGCCTCTCGAATCCATATCCGACGGGCATCTTGATGCCGACCGGCAGTTCTCTCGGTTTGAGCACTTTCCTGGGGCAGTCGATCAACTTCGTCGACCGCAACCGCGTGATACCCAAGGTGCACGAATTCTCCCTCGGGATCCAGCGGGAACTGGGTTGGCGCACGGTGTTGGAAGTCTCCTACGTGGGCAGCCGCAGCCACAGTCTGGACGTCTCGCAGCAGATCGACGACGTGACGCTGGCCCAGCTGCTGCAATACGGCGCCACGCTGACGGGCAGCAAACCGAACCCCTTCGCCGGCTTGCTGCCGGGCACCAGCATCAACGGCGCCACCACTACGCTACAGCAGTTGCTCCGCCCCTATCCGCAATTCACCAGCATCACCGAGAACAACATCCCAATCGGCACGAGCTGGTACAACGCGGGGACGGTGGGGATCACCAAACGCATCTCGGCTGGGCTGAGCCTCCAGGTGAGCTACACCGAGTCCAAGTGGATGGATGCCACCAACTACCTCAACAACCAGGACCTGATTACGACCACACCCGAGGCGACTCTGAACCCGCAGGACACGCCCCAGCGCTTGGTCGTGAGCGGCAATTGGGCAGTGCCGTTCTTCAAGAGCACCCATGGCGTGCTAGGGGCTCTGGTAAAAGGCTGGCAGACCAACGGCATCTTGATGCAGGAGGCGGGCTTCCCGCTGGCCGCGCCGAGCGGCTACTATTCGAGCGGCATCAGCCCCGCCCTGGCCGACCCCACCTACAGCCGTTACTTCAACACCTGCACGCTGACGACAGCGGGCTTGCGACAGAACTGCGCCAGCACCACCGAGCCGGACGCCTGGATCCAGCAGCCGCCCAGCACTATTCGCACCCTCAGCCGGTACATTTCCGCCATCCGGCCGCCGAAGATCACCAGCCTCGACTTCTCCATGTTCAAGTCTTTCACTCTGCACGAGAATCTGCGTCTGCAGTTCCGCGCCGAAGCGTTTAACGCACTTAATTCGCCGCAACTGGGAAATCCCAGCACAAGCATGACGAGTGCCACCGCCGGCTTGATCAGCCCGTCGCAGAGCAACGATCCACGCGCTGTTCAGTTGGCTCTCAAGCTTATGTTCTAGCGGATAGCTTCCGATAATGAATATTAACGCCCGCCTGGAACCGGCGCCCTTCACGCGCATTTGGCGGATCGGTATACTTTCCGCCGTTAGCGGGACCCTCGCGAGGCCGTGTTTTTCTTAAGGGCGCCTCGGGACAGTGCCGCACACCGACCATACTCGCGCAGGAAGGGCGATAGGCAAGTTTTCTGCTGACGGAGAAACGCGGCGTTTCACCTCATTGCGCAAGGCATTTACCTGATCGCGCCGGAGACTTTTGACGTACACGCCGGCAGGGCCCTGTCCGAGCAGAAACGCATCCCAGTAATCGGCAAACGACTCAAATCTCAGCGTGACCGTCTGCGGCTGCTCGTGGACGTTCGCCAAGCCGCCCTGTCGCCATAGCTCTGACAGTTCCCCTGCCCTGCACAGGGGCATGTGCCTCTCATCAAGTCTTTCAGCCTTCGGATCGATACTCACTGCGCCGTCCCAGAAAGCTCGGAGCATCCTCATCCCCTCTCCGTAGTCCCAGACGGCCGCCGAGATTCGTCCGCCAGGTTTGGTGACGCGACGTACCTCCTTAAGGGCTTTCCTGGAATCAGGAATGAAATTGAACACCAGCAGGGAGAGAGCGGCATCAAAGCTGGCATCGGCAAAACGCAACTCTTGTGCATCGCCGGGCTCGAAGCTCACCCGATCTGGAAATGGATTCCTGCTGTTGGCGTACTCGACGTATTCCTTGGAAGGATCGATCCCCAACACATAAACCTGCGGCTTTCGTTCCGCGAGGGAGAAGGCCAATGCTCCCGTACCTGAACCAACGTCGAGGAGCCGTCCCAGATTTGGCACATCGGTGAAATCCACGAGTTGGGGGGCCACCAACCGACTCCAGCGACCCATGAATCGCTCATAGGCTTCTGCGTCGGCGAACATACCCGGCCTCCTCTCCTGGCCGCAAAGAACGGGGACCGCCGAGATGGAGAAGAATGCCCTCCGCGACAACATTGCTCAATTCTAGTCCAACCGAACCCGCTCTGCCCTGACGCGCAAACCATGATTGTGCCGGGGCTACCAGCGAAACGGTTGCCGAGATCAGGTCGTATCGGGCTCCTCGGGCACCGCGTGCTCGCCGCACTAGGCGACGGTCTAGAGCCCCGACGACCGCTCCAGTGCGGCGGCTGATGAAGCATCCTCGCTACTGGCGGGTGGCGTTGGCAGAGCGCCATCTGACCGGCAACCGTCGGGGAAGCATGAGTGCGGTGAATCCGAAAGAGACCCCAAATGCGACGACAGCGAGGGGGGTTACCGCCCAGTTGCTTCGACGATGTTGTCGATGACGATCGCGTTGGATCCGCCGCGCACATAGGTTTTGCCTGTCGCCCTGACGCGTTTGCCGGCAAATGGCATGAGCCGTTTATTCTGACCCTCCGCCGGTATCGTTTCTGCGATCGGCCAATAAATGGAGCCGTCGTCCTGCAAGATGACTAGCGGCGATCCGTTCTTAGCGCAGGATATCGCGCACTCTGCACTGATGGGCTTTTTCAGCCCCTTAGTGAAAGCACACGCGGAGTCGAGGACCCACCCAGTAATCGTTTTCTGCTCGGCCGTAAGGCCGGACGCGCTCGCGATGATGGCGAGAACAACCACGACTGCAAATCGGTTCTTCATGGGTAGTAATTCTACAAGCAACGATGGGGGTGGGGAATAGCACGAACATATTAGAGAAGGAGGCCGTCCTTTGCCTGATGGCCTCATTCTTCCAGTACCGCTACTGGATCGTTCCCGCCGGCTCCGCAGCGCGAAGGAGGTGCTACGCAGCTTCCGATAAGGCGCGATATCGCCCACGAAGATGGGCCACCGCTCGCGCCAGGTGGAGCGTCATAATGGGTCCTAAGAGCTTCTAAGGGGTACCGATCTGGTCCCGCACGGCGGAGTCGGTAGGGGTGTGTGCGCATTTCAGGAACAGAGGAGCGAGTTGTACGCCATTGGTCGACGAAACGCGGGAGCGCAGCATGGAACACGAACACGACCACGAGGCCATTCGCCAGAGACTCGCGGCCGGACCCCACCACAGCTATCTCAGAGATTGGGTTTATGGCGGAATCGACGGCACCGCCACGACCTTCGCGCTCGTCTCGGGAGTCGTTGGGGCTCACCTGTCGACACGCGTCATCCTGATCCTCGGTAGCGCGAACCTGATTGCGGACGGTTTCGCGATGGCGGCGGGCAACTATCTGGCTACTCGATCCGAGCAGGAGGAGTTCCGCCACGCCGAAGCGGTTGAGCGCCGGCATATCGAGGCCTCTCCGGATGGCGAACGGCGAGAGGTGGGTGAGATTCTGCGCCGACTCGGGATTGTTGGCGACCTGCTCGACCAGGCGGTGGCGGCGATCACGTCGGACCGCGATCGCTGGGTGCGCATGATGCTCCGCTACGAATACGGGCTGCCGGCTGCGGTGCGTTCGCCATGGCAGGCCGCCGGATCGACGTTTTCGGCCTTTCTTCTTTGCGGTCTGGTGCCACTGGTTCCATTCGTGGCGGG
>Ga0187876_1000976_pt1 | contig 26542 bp, 18 predicted proteins | sample June2016WEW_17_4_FD_133000 | JGI IMG/M metagenome (GOLD analysis project Ga0187876, IMG submission 133000) | Peatland microbial communities from SPRUCE experiment site at the Marcell Experimental Forest, Minnesota, USA - June2016WEW_17_40 | ecosystem: Environmental > Terrestrial > Soil >...
CTACCGCCTGCCTCTTCGATAGTCCACCGGGGCGTTCCGCCGGGCCGGCTGGCCACCAGAGCCCCGACGCGGTTGGCGAAATCTGCGATAGCAAGCGGACTCCATCCGCGCCCCAGGCCGTGGACGAACGCCGCAGCGAAAGCATCGCCGGCTCCAACCGTATCGGCGACACGAACCTTGTAGCCATTTGCTTCGACGTAATCGTCACCCACCGCCAGCGCGCACCCGGATTCTCCGCGCGTCACGCAGACAGCCTCCCAACCGAACGTCTTGGCGCCCCCTCGACAGAAGTCCTCGATCGAACGATAAGACCACCCAAACATAGCTTGAATCGTGTCGACTTCCTGGTCATTGAGTTTTACGGCCGTGGCGCGCGACATCAATTCATTGACCAGCGCCGCATGGTAGGAATTCTCACGCAAGTTCACATCGTAAAAGCGGCGTGCATTCGGTAGGGCGGCGATCAGCTGCAGAGTCGTCGCCTTTGCTTGAGGGCTCATCTGGAAGAGCGTGCCGAAGTAAATCCAGTCCGGCTGCTGCGAAGTGAGTTCTTGCAGGTCCGCATCCGAAAGCTCGGGGAAGTCGTAGGCGGCCGGCCGGTGGATGGTGAAGTGCGGCTGGCCGGAGGCGTCGAGGTTGACCGTAACGATCCCGGTGGGATGTTCTTTAACTTGGTGGAGGAAGCGAGTCGCCAGGCCCACGGCTTCCATCTTCTCGACGATACGTTGCCCTCGCAGGTCATCACCCACTGCGCTGATGAAGGATACCGTGTGGCCCAGGATTCTGATGTGCGCGGCAAAATTGAGGGCGGCTCCGCCCAGGTGTTCTATGTCTCCGAACACGTCCCATAACACTTCGCCAATGCTCAGTATGTTCATGATCACGCCCTCAGCGACGCGCCGTGCGACGGACCCCCTCACCCGGCCCGCACCGGCTGATGAAAGCGCCGATGCGGGCCACCCTCTCCCCCAAGGGGGAGAGGGCAACTCGGCTCCTCGACTCTAGACTTTCGACTTTTGACTCCCGACTTTCGTCAATAGAACCGAATCTCATCCAGGTCCAAGGCGAACTCACCGGACGGGCCGGTCACCGAGATTTGCAGTATCCATGGTCCCGCCGCTAGTCCGCGGTCCCTGGGGTTGGCCAGCCACGCAATGGGTACGCGCACGTTTTGCCAAGCCTCGCTTGGAACAAAACTGATGGCAGGCAGAGGCCAGGGAAGAGCCGAAGGTCCGACCGCCGCGGTCACCGGGGCTGCCGGCGTTGAGGAGCGAAGCTGCGTTACGTTGGGCGGCTGAAACGCTACTTGGTAGACGCGTGAATCACCGCGAATTTCGAATTCGATGCCTCGCAGACTTTTCGAATTCGCCGGGACTTGCACCTCGCACCGAGCCGAGACGTAGCCTTGGGAGTTCTTCGGGCCCGGCGCCAACCGTCCTTGCAGGCGCATGGCGTGGCGAGTGCCCTCGGCGCCTGGCGTCAGAAGGTGGATTTCCGCCACAGAGTGGTCGACGGCGTCAGCATCGGCGGAGACGCGCCAGCGGCGCAAGAGTTCTTCGGAAGTCTGAATACCTTCGAAGTCCTCGATCAAATTCAGTTTCGCCGCTTTGGAGCCCGGACCAGCAGAGGAGTCCTGCTCCATCGCGTTGTACGAGCGGGACCACGTGGCCGTGGGGTTGGCGCGCGTATTCATCCACACACCCATCACCAGGAACGGCAGCACAAAAACGCCAGACCAGAGTTTGGCCCGGGTTGATATTCGCTCCTCTTTTTCCCAACGAAAGAGCTTCATGGCAAAGAGCAGTCCGAAGAACCCCGAGATTACCAGGACCAGCATTTCCGGCCAGTGCTTCCGCAGGGGTTCGGCTTGCGCGGTGATGCTCTGAAAGGAGCTGACGAGATAAGTGGAAGGGAAAAACATGGCGAGCCGTTGAATCGAGCGGGGAAGCATGGGTAAGGGAAAAGTGACGCCGGAGAGAAACAACAATGCAAACCAGACGATGTTGTTGTAAACCTGGGCCTCTTGCATGGTGTTCGCTACGCTGGCAATGGTCAGTCCGAAGCCCGCGAAGGAGAAGGTCCCGACAGTAATTAGAACCAGCAGCGTCGCCCAGCCGATTCTCATCGGCATGTGAAAGATGACCACGGCGCAGAAGAGCAGCAGGCCGAGGGTGGGAAGTTGAAGCAGGTAATTCGCCAGCAGGTTGCTCAGCAGCATGGTGCGCGGGCCCAAAGGGGCCAGACGGTAGCGCCGCAGGCTGCCCCGCTCGCGCTGCATCACGGATTGTATGCCCAGTCCAAAGAAGCCGCTGCCCATGATGTTCAGCGTCACCACGGGCCCAAACATGTAAGCCACCACCTCAGGATTGCCGTGAGCGATCAGTCCGGCATAAGCGAAGAGGAAGACCAGGGGAAAAATAAAAGTGAAAAACAACGCCACCTTGGTGCGCATCACCAAGCGGATGGTCAGCAGCGCGATGCGGACGGCGGCCATGGTCAGTGCTCCATCCTTCTCCCGGTCATTTCCACAAAAACGTCCTCGAGGCTGGGCCGGGCGATGTGCAGATCGAGCAGGGCATTATCATCAGACTCAAGAAAGCGGACCAAGGCGGCAATGGTCACGGCCGGGGGTTGGGCGCGAAGAAAATAGGCGCCCGCGGCTTCGTGGCAGTCAATCACGCCGTCGATCACCTTCAAGCGCTCGAGGCCGACCGGCTTGGCCAGGCGGAGCTCCAGCCGCGTGCCCTGGCCGGAGCGGGCGATCAACTCCCGCGGGGTGCCGAGGGCCACCAAATGGCCGCGATCCATGATGGCCACGCGGTCGCAGAGCCGTTCGGCTTCCTCAATGTAATGGGTGGTCAGGAGCACAGTCCGCCCCTCACCTCGAAAACGCTCGATGAGGGCGTAAATATCGCGCCGCAATTGCGGATCGAGGCCCACCGTGGGTTCGTCCAGTAGAACCAGTTCGGGCTCATTCACCAGCGCCAAGGCGAGTGCCAGGCGCTGCTTTTGCCCGCCGGAAAGCTTCTCGAAGTAAGTGTGGCGCTTTTCCGCCAGGCCGAACTGCTCGAGGAGCATCTCGACGGAGGCGGACCGTCGATAAAAGCCCGCAAACAAGCGGAGGGCCTCATCTACGCGCATTTTATCCGGCAGTACCGTGGACTGAAGTTGCGCCCCGATGCGCTCTTTGAGCGACATGCTCTCTTGTGAAGGGTCGAGGCCGCAAACACGTACCGATCCGCTGTCGGCTTGGCGCAGGCCTTCAATGATTTCGATGGTGGTGGTCTTGCCCGCTCCGTTGGGGCCCAAAAGGCCAAAAACTTCGCCTTGAAAGATGTCAAAGCTCAGGCCGCGCACTGCCGCCAAATCCCCATAATGCTTGTGCAGATTCTGCACACTGACTAGAACCGTCTTCTCCATCGTCTGGGTCATGAGCGAGTGGGAACATGATAGCACAGGAGGGGGGAGACTCCCCTCGCACCAACCACTCCTAGCCCCTCCTTAGCGAAGGAGGGGAACCACGAACTCCCGTCGTTGAGCAAGCGGAGCCGCGTGCTCCCCTCCTCAATTGAGGAGGGGTCGGGGGTAGTGAGTCGATGGGCTCACGCCGACACATGGCTTGACGAATGTCAAACGCAGCGTTAACTTTCATTCTATGGACAACAAAACCAACGGTCATCTCCCCATCGCCAGCTTTTATCTTCTGGAACGGACCCGGCCGGGTCTTCCGAAACTGGAAGATCTGAAGGGCTCAATCCTGGGAATCCTGAATGGGCTGGGCGTACCGGCCGAGAAGTTGCGCGGCAAGCGCATCGCCGTTGCCGTGGGTAGCCGCGGCATTGCCAGCTTGCAAGAGATTGTAGGCGCCGTGTGCGGTTGGCTGAAGGCGCAAAGCGCGCAGCCGTTTGTCTTCCCGGCCATGGGTAGCCACGGAGGGGCAACGGCGGAGGGGCAGCGCAAAATCCTCGAGGGCTACGGCGTTACCGAGGCTGCGCTGGGCGTAGAAATTCGCTCTTCGATGGAAGCCGTGCTGGTTGGAACGACCCCGGAAGGGTTCAACGCCTACATGGATCGGAATGCCTGGGAATCCGACGGCGTGGTGGTGGTGAATCGCATTAAGCCCCACACGGATTTTTCAGGGAAGATCGAAAGCGGCGTGTTGAAGATGATCACCATCGGCATGGGAAAACTCGAGGGGGCCAGCGAGGGTCACCGGCGCAGTCGGCGATTTGGGTTCGAGGCCACCATTCGCAGCGTTTCCGCCAAGGTTCTTGCCAGTGGCAAGATCCTGTTCGGGGTGGCCGCGGTCGAGAACGAGTTGCACCAGATCGCCGCGGTCCACGCCGCGCTGCCCGAAGGCCTCGTCGAGCAGGAGGAAACCACGCTCAAGCTGGCCCGCGCCTTGGTGCCGCGCCTTCCGTTCATGGAGTTCCAAATGCTCGTGGTGGATGAAATGGGGAAGAACGTCAGCGGCACGGGGATGGATACGAAAGTGATTGGGCGTGGCGTGGAACTGCCGCGCGGCGAAGCTCCCGAGATTTCCATGATCTACGTTCGCGACCTCACTTCCGCGAGCGGCGGCAATGCGGTTGGCATGGGCTCCGCGGATGTCATCCATGATCGTTTCTTCCGGAAGATCGACTTCGAGAAAACCTACCTCAATGCGCTCACCGCCCTGAGCCCTCGCGGGGGGCGGTTACCCATTCACTTGCCGACGGACCGCCAGGCATTTGACCTGACCCTCGGCCACTTGGGAAGTCCGGAGCCCGCCGAACAGCGCATCGTGTGGATTCGGAACACGCTCAGCCTCGACAGGATTGCCATCTCAGCGCCTCTGGCGCGCCAGGCCGCGGCCCTCGAAAGCTGGGGACTGCTCGAGGGAGTTCATTCCGCTGAGTTTGATGCGGCGGGGAATCTTGAATCACTCCTGTCGCCCTCCCCCGTGTCATCCTCAGCGTAGCGATGGATCACAGCAGTTCTGTCCTTCCACAACTGCAGAGGTTCTTCGCTTTGCTCAGAAGGACAGGTGGAGAGCGCTTTGCCGGCCCTTCGCTCCGCTCAGGGCAGGCTCTGACGGTCGGCGCTACAGGTTTGCCAGGCCGCCGTTCAACTTGACTCCCTTCATTTAAGGCGTCAGAATATTCTCTGGAGTGCTTGAGACCTCCTATAGGGCATAAGGCTTGGAAAAATGACCAGTCTCCTTCGGTGCAATCACCTGAAACCGGCCGCGCATTGTCTTGCGGCCGTGTTAGTCTTCGCGGGCGCGGGAGCCTTTGGCGCTTCGCCGCATCCGGAGACTTCCGCAAAAACCGAGTGCGCATCCATTTCCAGCGCAATTCTAGGGCGCTCGGTGGAATATTGCGTAGCTTTTCCGCCTGGATACGACGCTGCATCCAACAAGCGGTATCCGACCCTTTACTTCCTCCACGGGCTTTTCGAAGACGAGCGCAGTTGGCTGGACCGGGGTGGTGAGCAGATTTGGGAAACCCTCACGGAGCAGGGCGCGATCGGGAATTTCATTGTGGTCCTGCCTGCCGGAGGGCGGACTTTCTACGTCAACTCCCAAGACGGCCACGACCGATACGAGGATTTTTTCATTCAGGAAATGGTGCCTGAAATCGACCGCAAGTATCGCACCCGGGCCGTCGCGAGCGAACGCGGCTTAAGCGGAGTGTCCATGGGCGGCTATGGCGCTCTGCATCTGGCCATGCGTCATCCGGACGTATTCGGCTCAGCCAGCGCGCACAGCGCGGCTTTGCTCCCGAAGTTCCCCGACCCGCTTCCCACCGAGGGCCGCTGGGGCTTTTACGCGCGCGTGCTGCAGGGGCCTTTCGGCTCGCCGCTCAATGAGAGCTATTTCGATGCCAACAATCCTCTTACCTTAGCCGAGCATCCCGAGCGCTTCTCCCACTTGGCGCTTTACTTCGATTGCGGCGACCACGACCGGTATGGCTTCAACGAAGGGGCCGAACTGCTGGACCGCGCCCTTTCCCAGAAGAACTTCCCGCACACCTTTGCCCTCCGCGCCGGAGGTCACGGCTGGGACTACCTCCACGAGTACATGCACTTCTCTCTCGAGTTCGAATCCAAGGTATTCACGCAGGCCGAGAAAGCCAGCTTGACGCCTCACTAAAGGAGACAAGGATATGACGAAGACTCGCCCATTTCTGATCGCAATCGCTACGGCCGCACTTGTGTTCTTAACCACCCATGCAGGCGTTGCTCACGGGGCCGAACGGGGCAGCGTGAAGGCCACCATCAACGGCGCACACATTACCATCGACTATGGCCGCCCAGTGCTTCGGGGCCGCGACATGCTTGGGCAGCTCAAGCCGGGCCAGGTCTGGCGAATCGGCGCGGATTCGCCGACCACCCTGGAATCGGACAAAGATCTCGACTTCGGCGGGACCGTAGTTCCGAAGGGCAAACATATTTTGCTGGCGAAGTTGGTCGAGCCGGGAAAATGGACCCTGGTGTTTTCAAGCAAGTCTGTCTTCGAGTACGAGGCAAGCGCCAAAATAGCGGAAGTTCCGTTGACGTTCGAGGAAGCTAACGACTCCGACGAAATGGTAACCCTGAAACTCACCGACCAAGGCGGGTCGGGTGTTCTCGAGATCGCCTGGGGAAAAATGCGGCTTACGGCCTCGTTCAAGCCTGCGTAGGCGTCATCTCGCAGCCGCCCATTCACACCGTTCAGCTCAAGGAATCGGCGAGAGAGTCCTCACCGCAGAGTCGCTGTGGCGCAGCAAGTGCCTGTCGTTTTCAACCCTCCGCGGCTCTTGACTCTCGGCTCTTGACTCTTTACTCTCGACTTCTAAATTCACCGGAGCCCGACATGTCTGAACCACTTCGTGTGCTGGCGCTCTTCGCCCACCCTGACGACACAGAATTTCTGTGCGCCGGCACGTTGTTTCTCCTGGCTGACCGCGGCGCGGTCGTTCACGTCGCCACACTGACAGCGGGCGACTGCGGAAGCACTATTCTACCCTCCGCCGAGATTTCGCGAATTCGTCTGAAGGAAGGCCAGCGGGCCGCCGCCCTGCTGGGCGCACAATTCACTTCTCTGAAGGAGAAAGACCTGCTGGTCTTTTACGATCGGCCGAGATTGCGCAAAGTGATGGAATTGGTCCGCCGCGTGGACCCTACCCTGGTGTTCACTCACTCGCCGTCGGACTACATGCTCGATCACGAAATCGTGAGCCGCTTGTGCCAGACGGCTTGTTTCGGCGCCATGGCGCCCAATTTCCGTACCGGTGCAAGCAAGCCGGCAAAGCCGCTGCGGGCGATTCCGCATCTTTATTACACCCAGCCTGCCGGAGGCACCGACATACTTGGGAGAGAGGTCATGCCCAGCTTCTGCGTCAACATCGGCTCGTCCCTGGAGCGTAAGGAGCGGATGTTGGCCTGCCATGAGAGCCAGCAGGCCTGGTTGAAGTCACAACAAGGGATGACGGGTCCCGTCGACAACATGCGAAAAATGGCCGCCCGGACGGGAGCGCTCGCCGGTTTCGAGTGGGCGGAGGGATTTCGCCAGCATCTTGGGCAGGGGTTCCCATCGGACGACAAGCTGGGCGCGCTGCTGGGTGACTCGATTATCAGGAGAAGAGAAGTATAATATCCTGGTCAGAGATGAATTCCCTGGTGAGAAGCCCAGGCCAAGCAAATCCAGCGCACGAGAATCTGAGATTGTCAGCCGACCCTGTCACTTTGCCTGCAAACCCTTGGCGTTACCGGAGGGAGATAACAGTCGAGGGTGCAGTTTTCTGCCTCGCACTTTGGGTCACCCTCCCCATTGCGCTTTGGCTTGCCTTTCCCGCCTGCATCACGGCGCAGACCTCCGAATCTGAAGTCAAACTCTGGGGCCAGCCGGTATTGGACATCCGGCTACGTTGTGACGCGAGCCTCTCGATGGCCGACTTCCCAGGCGTTGTTACCCAGGAGACCGGCCAGCCTCTCGACCCTTCGAAAGTGAACGACAGTCTGAAGCGGCTTTACGCAACCGGCCGCTTTGCCGAGCTGCGGGCGGAGGGTGAACCTGGTCAGGGAGGTGTTCACTTAGTTTTCGTCGCGCGGGCGCAGTATTTTGTGGGGGTAGTGCAAGTGGAAGGAACTCCCGGCACCATGGAGCCTCGAATCCTGGTCACTACCACGCGCCTGCGGTTGGGAGAGCCCGTATCGGAGGAGATTCTTGTCGCGGCCCAGCGGCACATCTCGGAGGCGCTTGCCTCCAACGGGTATTATCGGGCGACCGTCCGATACCGGCTTCGTCCCGACCCGGCAAACCTGGTGGCGGGCGTGATCTGCCTGATATTTCCGGGCAAGCCCGCCCGAATCAGTGGAGTGGAATTCCAGGGCCAGCCCGGATTCCCAACTTCCAAGCTTGCCAAGGTGGCCGGCTGGAAACACGGAGTCCAGCTCACTTCCGCGCGCGTCGAGAGGGGAGTGTTTAAGCTCCGCCAGTACTACGTCTCGCGCAATCGCCTTCAGGCAACCGTAAGCGTCCTCAGGCGCCAATACGATTCCAGTCTCAACACCGAAAAGCTGCTGGTGAAAGTTGAAACCGGGCCCTGGGTGCAGGTGCATATTCAGGGCGCCAGAATTTCACGCTCCCAACTCAAGACCCTCCTGCCCGTCTATCACGACGGAGTGGTGGATGGGCCGTCCCTCGACCGCAGCAATAGGATTCTGGAAGACCATTTCGAGCAGGAAGGGTACTTTTCCGCTGCCGTGACGGCAAAGCAGGAGTTTCATGCCGAGTCTCAGACGCTGGACCTCACCTTTCAAGTGAATCGCGGCCGGCAGGGAGAGTTTGATGGATATGGCTTCGAAGGCAACAAGGCCATTCCGACTGCGCAGCTCATGGCCGCGGTTTCACGCCCCGCGCAGGGACTCCTCACGCGCACGCCGCTGTACAATCGCACCCTTGTTGAGAACAAGGTCAACGCTCTGACCGCGCTCTATCAATCCAGAGGCTTTCTGGACGTGAGGGTTTCTCCACTCATCAACGATCATTACCGCGATCAGTCCGGTCATTGGTTTGTCACGTTCCAGATTGAAGAGGGACTCCAAACAACCGTTCGCCAACTCGATCTGGAAGGAATCTCTGCGGACATGCAAAAAGCCCTCTGGCCTTCGTTGCAGACCAAGCCAAACCAGCCGTTTTCGCCCGGCCGGGCCGCGTCGGACCGCGACGTCATCTCGGATTACCTTGCCCACCTCGGGTATGTTCAGGCGGAGGTGAACTGGCGCGCCTCGCCGCTGAGCCAACAACACCAGGTTGATGTGGACTTCAGAGTGGAACTGGGGAGACAAGAGCGAATCCGGCGCATCGTTGTGCTTGGAAACCAACACACCCGTGCGGGAGTCATTCGCCGCGAGCTCGTGATCCGCACGGGTCAACCCTTGAGCCAGGACAACGTCGCCGAGTCGCAAAGCCATCTATACGAGCTGGGGATGTTCAACCAGGTGCAGATTGCGCCTCAGGACTTGCCCGGCTCGGAGACGGAGAAGACCGTTCTGGTGGCCGTCGACGAGGCGCGGCGGTGGACGTTGGGGTATGGAGGAGGGCTCGAAGTCCAAAGGTTGGGCAGCAATAACCCGCAGGGTACTTTCAAAGCCAGCCCCCGGCTCTCGCTGGACCTTCGCCGCATCGATGTCGGCGGACGCGACCAAACCTATACTCTGTGGGGCCGGCTATCTTACCTCGAAACCGGCGCGGGAACGACTTACGTGATTCCTAACCTGCTTAATCGACGCGAACTAAGCTTGCGCATCAGTGGAATCGCCGACGTCAGTCGCGACGTGCTCACCTTCACGGATAAACAGGAAGGCGCCGCCCTCACGGTCGAAAAACGCTACAGCGCTTCTACGGCCATCTCGGCGCGCTATAACTTCTCTTACGTTCAGGCTCTCGACCTTTCGGGCCGCATCTCGCCGGCCGAGGCTCAGTTGCTCAGCCAGCCGGCGCGCGTTGGAGGTTTCGGCGGCAGTTTTATTCGCGACCATCGCGACGATCCCTTGGACGCCACTCGCGGCTCGTATTCACTGGCCGACGCCGGAATCATGTATAAGGGCTTCGGCTCGCAGGCCAATTTCGTTAGCCTGATGGTCCAGAATGCGACCTACTATCGATTGAACTCGCACTTGGTTTTTGCGCGCAACACTCGAGTCGGCATGGAATCTCCCTACGGCAGCCTGGAAAGGATCTCCGTCGGCCCGAACCAATACATCTATACCGATAGCCTGCCTCTGCCGGAACGGCTCTTCATGGGCGGGAGTAACTCAGATCGCGGTTTTTCCATCAATCAAGCGGGGCCGCGAGACCCGACGACGGGTTATCCGATCGGCGGCAACGCCTTGTTCTTCAATTCGGTCGAGCTTCGTATCCGGATGGCGCAGCAAGGGCTGGGCCTGGTTCTTTTCAACGATACAGGAAATGTCTTCACCACCATCCGGCACATGCGTGTACTGAAATTCAACCAGAACAGTCCCACCGATCTCGACTATGATTCGGACGCGGTCGGAGTGGGCCTCCGATATAAAACGCCGGTGGGGCCTTTGAGCTTTGATGTGGGCTACAATCTTAATCCCCCGCGGTACAACGTAACGACCAACGGGGTAACAGAGGTGCAACAATTAGCTCGCTTTCAGTTCTTCTTAAGCGTCGGGCAAAGCTTTTAGCCGTTCCTGTGCGGATGTCATTCCGAGCGGAGCGAGGAATCTCGCTCTGCGCACGCCGGGATGCGTGCACAAGGCAGTCGGGGCAAGGTGTGGGCAGAAAAAAGAGTCAGAGCGGGATTCCTCGCTGCGCTCGGAATGACACTGGTGGCGCACCGTGGCTCTTCGGCGGATCACTGGCGCTCCTGCTGATGGTACCGTGCCTCTCGATTTCCCACGCCGAAGTGCTGGATCGCGTGGTGGCCTCGATCGGCGAGGTCGCCATCACCCGGAGCGACGTCGAGCGTGAATACCGCCTGGAGCGTTTCCTCGACGGGCAATGGCCGCCTCCAGTTCCCGACGCTAAGGCGCTGGACATGGCTCGTGAGCGGTTGACCTATCAAAAACTTCTGCTCGAGGAAGAAAATCAGGACCTCTCCCATGATCCGGCGCTGGAAAAGACGGCCGCCGAGGAACTGGCCGGAGTTCGCCGGCGCTTCGCGTCTGAGAAGGACTATCAGGCTGCTCTCAGCTCTCTGCGCATGGACGAGAAACAGGTTCTTCAAACGCTTGTTGAGCAGCAGAGAATTTTGCGAGTAATTGAAGATCGGCTGCGCTCGGAGGCGGCGCCGGCGACTCTCGAAGTTGAATCCTACTACCGCGACGTGTTTGTCCCTGAATATAAGAGCACGCGCGGGCAGCCCGTGCCACCCTTGACAGACGTGCAAGGGCAGATCCAGGAAATCCTGGTGCAGAAGAAGATCGACCAACTCCTCGCCGAGTGGCTGGCGGAGTTAAGACCCAGCCGCCGGGTGCGGTTTTACGGGCCAGTGACGAGTGACAAGTGACGAGCCGGGCCCCGATCCTGGCAGCGAGCGTTGCGAACTAGCGCTTTTGCTCGTCACTCGTCACTTGTCACTCGTCACTGTGGTAATTGTATGTCGAAGCCTTTTCGGATCACGCTCGCTTTAATCTTGATGGTGGTCGCGCTGGTGTCGGTGGCGATTGCTGTCATGAGCACTCCATGGTTTCGCCAAGCCCTGGAGCGCCGCCTGATTGTGGCGCTCGAGGACGCGACCGGGGGGAGGGCGGAAGTTCAGAGCTTCCACTTTCACCCCCTCGTCTTGCAAGCGGTCTTTCAGGGGCTGGTACTCCATGGCAGCGAGCCGTCCCAAGCGCCCCCTCTCTTTTTTGCCCGCGCCATCGTGATTCGTCTCAGCCCCGCCAATTTGCTGCATCGCGAAATCCACATCATGACGCTGGATTGGGATGGAGCCGAACTACACCTCACCACGAACCCGGATGGCTCGACGAACATCCCTGGTCCGCTAACCCGCTTAGATCCCGGCCAAGTCTTGGGGCAATTGCTCGATCTGCGGATTGGGAGGGTGACGCTGGCCCACTCCACATTTTTTTGGGACGACCGGGCGCTCGAAATGGATCTGAGCGCCCGAGACGTAGCGCTGCTCCTCCACCTGCGAAGCGGGCCTCGCTACGAGGGTAGTCTGGCGGCCTCGGCCGTGAATGTGCGGATGCCGGGACGCGCGCTGCCGACCCTGGCATTTTCAGCTCGCTTCGGATTTTCGCAAAAGGAGTTTGCGGTGCAGTCCTTGGCTTGGCAATTTCACGGCATGGCGGGACAAGGGTCGTTAACGTTTCACCCGCTTCCGGCGCCTCAAGCCTACTTCTCGTTTCAAACCAGTCTTGACGTGGCGATGCTCAAGCCGATGCTGCGTCTTCCCGGTTTGCAGACGGGGATCGTGCGCCTCGAAGGTCAAGGGATCTACAGGGAAGGGAGCCTCTCAGCGCGAGGCAGGCTCCAGTCGCATCAAGTCGTCTACCGGGACGCGCAGTTCGATTCCGGGCCGATCGAGGCCTCGTCTGACTACTCCCTGGACCAGTCGCGAGTGACGGTTTCCAATTTGAAGGTGACCGGCTGGGGCGGCAGCGCGCAGGGCGATGGCCAAATCCGTCTCACCGGCGCCGTGCCTCAGCTCACCTTGCGCGCTCGCCTGCACGATATGAATCTGCCGGCGTTGCTTCAGAGTTCCCAAAGGCAACCTCGGCTGATCGCACAACTCCGCCCTGCCGCGCGCGTCGATGGGATCGTGGAGCTGACCTCGGCCGGCAAATTCGACAACCTCAAGTCGAGATTCGATCTCCATTTGTTGCCTCTCGCCACCCCTCCTTTGGGCGCCCTTCCCATTAGCGGCGGCATGCAAGGATCATTGGAAATCAACCGCGGCTTCTCGGTAAGCCTTGAGAGTTCGAGTTTCGAGACTCCTCATTCGCTCCTCAAAGCCCAGGGAACGCTGGTCGAGTCCGTGGGACCCGGCGAACCGCCGGGTCGCCTGCAAATCCAATTCGAGACGACGCAACTTCAGGAATGGCGTTCCTTGCTGGGAGCGCAATTTGTGTCAGATTTTCGCCTTCCACTCTCACTCGGTTCGCGGGCGGCCATTGATGGAGAAGTCTTGGGCTCGATGCGGAGCCCCGAAGTGCGCGGCTCGGTGCGTGTGGGCAGGTTCGAGTATCGCGGTGGAGCCTGGGACGGCCTGAAGGCAAACATCGCCGTTTCGCCGGACTCCCTGCAAGTATCTTCCGGACAGCTTTCACGCGGACGCAGCTTGCTTAACCTGGAGGCCTCCGCCCGGCTGGAGGACTGGGGGATTTCCGAATCTTCTCAAGTTCGTTTATCCGCCCAAGCACAGCGCACGCCGCTCGAAGGCCTTAACGCTGCATTGGGCATTGACTACCCGGTCTCCGGTGAGGTGAGCGGTAAGGTCAACTTTGCGGGGACGGCGTCGAATCTCCTGGGTAACGGGGAATTCAAGCTGGAAAACGCCGAGATCGCGGGCGAGAACTTCAATTCCGTTTCGGCCAACATTCGAATCCACGGGTCCTCCGTGGACCTCAGCTCGATCCAGGCGGTGAAAGGCCGCGGCAGGATTACGGGAAAAGCGCAGGCCGATCTTTCCACTCGCGCCGTGTCGTGCCAACTTCACGGAACGAGTTTTTCTCTTGCCGACTTCAGGCGCCTGGGACCGCTCGTCGGGCCAGGCCTTGTGGCTGCCCAGGGTGGCCAGGAGTCCCACCCGTCAAACCCACTGGATGGCCAGGCCAGCTTTGACCTGGAAGGCAGCGGCACCCCTGACCATCTTCACTTTCACTCCACGGGCCTCGTCAAGGACGTCCGTATTGGCGGCGTTCAAGCCGGCGACCTCCGCCTTCAAGTGAGCGGCGAAGGCCGGGATGTTCAGTTCCGAGGTGTGGCTTCCGGACCCGCGGGCCTGTTCAGCCTGGAGGGCGATGCGCAGGCCGCGGGAGACTGGCCGCTTCACTTGCAAGGTCAATACTCGTCTCTTCGCCTGGATCCATGGGCCCGCCTGTTCGCAAATAACAAGTTTGACGCTCAGATCACCGCCAGCGGCTCTTTCCAGGGAACCGGCGCTCTTCGTGAGGCTTCAAAGTTCGATGTGCATAGTAAAGTCCAGACCTTGGAGGTGAGCTTTCCCGCTCTGAAGTGGTGGAACGAGCATCCCGTGGAAGTTCGCTACGCGGACAACCGGCTCTCCGCTCAGCCCTTTCGCATGCAGGGCCCTTCGACGAGCCTGGTCGTTGATGGCTCTCTTCTCCTGGCGGGCCCGCCCTCGCTCTCCTTAAACGTTCAAGGGGTTGCCGACGCCACAATCCTACGCTTGGTGGAGCCCGGCTTAGAGGCCTCCGGGCAGTCGCGAATCAAGTTGAGCGTCTCGGGTTCGCCCGGCAGACCTCAGATGAACGGGACGCTCGAGATTCGCGACGTGGGCCTCGCATACCCGGGCCTTCCCTTTCGCTTGAGCGGTCTGAACGGCGAGGTTCAACTGGAAGGAGAGCGGGCGACTGTGAAGTCTTTGCGCGGCGTCAGCGGCGGCGGCCCTGTCACTTTGGATGGCTTTGTGACCCTGGCCTTGCCGCCCCGCTTCGATTTGCGCGTGCAACTCGACCAAGTCAGGGTGCGCTACCCGGCTGACTTCACTTCCATTCTCGGCGGGACTTTGCGTTTGGAGGGAACGTCGGAACGGTCGCGACTCAGCGGCGACTTGGCTCTCAGCCAGGTGCTCGCGAGCGGGAGCAAGCCCTGGCTCAACCAGTTTATGCAGTCCGCGAGCCCTTTCGAGTCCCCGGCGTCAGTCGCGACTTCTTCCCTGGCCAACTCTATTCAACTGAATATTCGAGTCGCCACGCCCACGCCGGTGCGATTACAAATACAGGATCTCCGCCTCACCGCCGACGTCGAGGTGCGCTTGCAAGGCAGCTTGGCGAACCCCGTGGATCTGGGCGATGTGCACTTCCTGAACGGCGAAGCCATTGTGCGGGGCAATCGCTTCACCCTCACGCGGGGTGACCTCAGCATGACCAATCCCCTGCGAACCCAGACCACACTCGATTTGGAAGCTGAGACGCGCGTCCAGCAGTATAACCTCACCGTCAATGTGGCGGGCCCGCCGGGACGGTTGAAGATGACCTACCGTTCTGATCCGCCGCTCCCCACGGAAGAAGTCTTCTCGCTGCTGGCCCTGGGATATGCGCCCCAGCAACAGCAAGGGTCCACATCCGGAATAGTCAGCTCCTTCGCCGCCGGTAACCCCACCCAATCCGTGGGAGAAAGCGCCCTGCTTTCTCAAGCCCTCTCCACGCAGGTCGGCGGCCGCATCCAGCGGCTCTTTGGAGTGAGCCGGATCCAGATCGATCCCAATGTGGGACTGCCCGGGTTCAACAACGGAGAGCGCATCACCGTGGAGCAGCAGGTGACTAAGGACTTGACCCTCACCTATATTACCAATACGGCCTCTTCACAATATCAGATTATCCAGTTTGAGTATGCCTTCGGTGAAAACCTCTCGATCCTCGGCGTTCGCGACCCCAACGGCATCGTGGGAGTGGAACTGAGATTCCGCCGGCGATTCAAGTGACAGGGGCCAGGGCCGGAATTTGTGATTGGTGATTTCTGATTTGCGATTTCCGATCCGCCAGTCGTCAACCGGTCTCAGGGTTTCGAGTTCCGGAATCTGCAGTTTGTGATTTGTGATCCCTGGTTGGCGATTTCCAATCCGCGAGCCGTGAATCGGTCTCCGGGTTTTGAGTTCTGAAATCTGCGATTTCCAATTTGAGATTTCCGCCTGCTGTCTGCCAACGCCTTCCTGCCTGCTCCGCTATGCTATACTGCCCTTGATGGCCACGGAGAGGTGTCCGAGTGGCTGAAGGAGCACGCTTGGAAAGCGTGTTTGGGGGAAACTCCAACGTGGGTTCGAATCCCACCCTCTCCGCCAGACCTTTAGAATGAGTGGGTTAGATGCCATCCTAAATTCTTCCTAAGACATGTCCATGGTTTTACCAATTTCCTGCACTTTGGAAACGAGGAAATCCATGGGACTCGCCACATTTTCTATGTACAAGTACGTGCGAACCTCGAAGGGCTGGCGTTACTGCCGGGCTGCATACGCGCCCAAGCGGAAGATAAAGCCCAACGTCGTGAAGGTCGCCGGGAAAGAGGAAGTCCATCGAGAGGGATCGTACTACCTCAATGTCGATGGGCTCTGGGACAAGGTCGGGGACTCTGCCGACCAGGCGCAAGAAGAACAGACGAAGCGGCTCGCGCGGCAGCGGTATGAAAAGGACACGGGCGAAAAGCTTCCGGAACCCGAGCCGAACGGGGAGCTTCTCTCCGACGCCATCGCCGCCTACGTGGGAGAGCTTGAGCTCAAGGTCGCAGGGAAGAGCCGCCAGCCCAAGACTCTGGCGGCATCCCGGCACGCGCTTGAGGAGTTCGCAAGAGAGAGCGGCATCAGGCGCCTCAAGGACGTCACCGCCGCTGCCGTTGCCAGCCACATGGCGTGGGCGATCCAGAACAGCCCCACCAAGTCCGCCCGGACCGCTGCGAACAAATTCCTCCTGATCCTGCAATTCCTCAAGCACACGTGATCGGTGCCGACGGTCGGGGCGGGAAGGTCTGCGCGCCCCCTGGGGCTGAAGGATGCGCCCCGGTACGTGGAGAGAGCCGTCGAAACTTACACGCCCGACGAGCTTGCCCGTTTCATGGCGGCATGCGGACCGCACGAGGAGGCAATTTTCCAGACGTTCCTCCGTGCCGGGCTGAGGGAGCAGGAACTGTCGACGCTCCGCCGGCAGGACTGCGTGCTGAACGAGCCGGCGCCCTGCCTGAAGGTGGTCGAGCGCCCCGAGTACGGCTTCACGCCCAAGTGGTACCAGATCCGCGGCGTGTCGATCGACCCCTCTCTGGCCGCGACCCTTAGCGCGTGGCTGAGATCGCACCCCCACAGGCTCGTCTTCCCGGCACTGATGGGTGCCACGGCGCCGCATGAGGCGGAGCCTCGTCCTGAGGGCAAGCCCGACGGCCACCTGCTCCGGCTCTGCCAGCGCGTGGCGAGGCGCGCGGGCATGGACACGGACAAGTTCTGGCTGCACAAGTTCAGGGCAAACTACGCCACACACTGCTTGCGAAAAGGAATGGATCTCGAAACCCTCCGTGCCCAGCTTGGGCACCGCGACACGGAATCTCTGAGGCGGTACATCGAGGCGTTGAAGGGCGAGGAGAGGGCGAAGAAGGTCGCGGAGGTGTTCGCCGAAGCAACCATATTGACCGAGGGGAGAGGGTCCAAGGAGGCGGTGATGTGATCGGGAAAGGGCTGCCCCCCGATGGCGCCGGTTCCTTGCGTGCCAATCCGGCGCGACGGCGTGGCATTCGCTGAGGCATCGACATCGATCTTACTGGAGGGGCGTCAAGTGACTCGCAGCTCTCTGTTGGGTGATGGGCCTCTTGGTCCTTAAACGGTCCGCCAGCGTTCGAATCTCATCGCACATGGCAAGAAGTTCCAGCCACTTCTTCGGGATTCCAGCTTCGCCGTAATAGGCGCCGGCCACCTGCCCGCACACCGCGGCGGTCGTATCCGCGTCGTCACCGAGATTGGCGGCCATGAGAATCGCGTCCTTAAATGTATCCGTTTGCCAGAAGCACCACAAGGCAGCCTCCAGGCTTCGGACCACGTAGCCCGATCCTTGGATTTCCTGGTCCGGTTTAGAACGGTACTTGCCAAGTGCAATGCACTGAACGTCTTCATGGGCTAGATCCGTTACGCCGTGGCCCAGCAGGACATCTTCCTTCCCGGCTCCGGCTAGCGCCTGGAACAAGATTCCACCGAAAAGCCGGCAGCAGTCGATGCAAGTCGCCGCCCCATGGGTAGTCCGGGAACTTTCCCCCGACATTCGAACGGCGGCGTTCCGGTCCGGGAAGAAGAACATGGGCACCGGAGCAAGCCTCATGATGCAACCGTTGCCGGCCGACCTGGGATCCGTGGACCCGCTGAAAGCCTCACCTGTGTACTGGAAACGGGAGAGGGCGCCGCGCACCGCATTGCCGACATCAAAGCACCGCCCATTGCTGCTCAGATAGCCCTCCCGCATCCACTTGCAGTACCGGAGCATCTGGTCGGCCGGGTCGAACGTCCCAAGTTCCGCCAAGCTGGTGGCGAGACAAAGGGCCATCGACGTGTCGTCCGTCCACTCGCCTGGCTTTAGGCGAAACGGCCCTCCTCCGGTCATGTCGGTGACCGGAACGAAACTTCCCCGCGGGCGGAACTCAGCGGTTGTTCCCACAGCGTCTCCGCACGCTAAGCCGAGAGGGCAGCCTCGGAATCGATCGCGTTCATCCATTTGGCGACCCACGAACATCTGACATTCAAGCTTGCCAGTCCGAGCCTCTGCCTCGCGCCTCCTGCGGCGGTTTTGACCTCGGCGCCAACAGATGACTGACCGCCAAGAAAACCGCAGCGGGCACCCAACGGCAGGTCGTCATTATAAGCAATCCTGCGGTCCGTCTGGAAGTGCGATTGCGGTTGCCAGCATGGGGCTCACTCGGCGGAGACTCGCTCCGACTCCGCTTCCAATGTCTCTTGACCAAGACCCCTACTACGTCTGCGATACAGTCATTACGCAAATCTCACCGCCAAGTGATGCGAAACCTGTCGTGACCACGCTTCCCGCAGGAAATCGCCTCGAGGGCTCCACGGTCGGTGTGGCATTCGTCGTGAACCGGATTCAAAGTTGTCTGGATGATCCCACAGCGTCAGCACGCTTTACATGGCGCGAGAATGATCTGCTTCACGACGCAGACATTGGGCACCGGCCGAGTCTCCTGGGAGGACGTCAAACTTCAAGCAGTTTGTTTCCAGGTGCTCCGTCGGTCGCCCAGAATGCCGGACCGCACCTACCGATCGGTAGGTAAACGCTGGGCGACTAGCGAGGAGTAATCCGCGAAAGGGTCGACCAACTTCCGAGTCGCCGACAACCCGACCGGAACCCGCAAATCTCACCTGCGTCGAGCCAGTAATGAGAAACTCGGGTCTTAGCAGCAGGCGTGTGCGAAACTTACCGAAAAAGATGACTCTTTCGGCGCAGCCGCACTTTTATCCCCTGAGGAGCGATTCAAACCCCTAGATCAGGTGTAGAAAGGGGAGATTCTGGTTGAAACCCCTGTCTCGTATTCCCTTTTCCCTGCCTTCGTTGCGCTGCGCTCGACCTATCCGACAAATCGTCCAAGAATGCCTTCCACTTCCACCCGTAGCTGGGGTCTCCGGGATGGACCTGCGTTTGCTTTACGTTCAGTATCTCGCGCATGACGATCATCAAAACTTCAACTTCTTATTTCGCCTGCGCCAGCCCCGCAACAACTGCGGCAACTTTATCGAGTATCTGGTTCCAGCCCTCCACTTGACCGCTATTTTTTGCGCTCTCCATAGTTTCATTTCCAATGAAGGTGAGTTTCGTCTGGCCGTTTCCAAAATCCTCAAAGGTAATCACATCGTGCGCACCGTCTATGGCCTCATGTTCTATTCCATATTGCGCAGGCTCAACCTTGTTTCCCTCCGGGTCGGAAAAGTACATGGAGGAAACGATCTTCTCGTGCAGAACAATCTCGTGGTATTCACCAGCATTCCAGAACTCCTGGCCATCCGGCGCTCTCATGCAGCAGAGAAATTTTCCTCCCACGCGAAAATCCATCTCGCAAAAAGGCGCAGTAAAACCCTTCGGCCCCCACCACTGCATCACATAATTCGGGTCTGTCCACGCCTTCCAAACCAATTCGCGTGGGGCATCAAAAACTCTTGTGACAACCATCCGCTCTGTCTCGTTAACCGTGTTTTTTGTCATCTCTGACCTCCATTTTTTTCATTTGATTCACAACTACATCCAGCTTGTCGAAACTCTCTTCCCAGAATCGGCGATAATAAGCCGCCCAGTCGCTGACTGTCTTTATCGCCTCTGGCCTAAGCGTGCACACACTCTCTCGTCCACGCTTCGTCTTGATCACAATCCGCGCCCGCACCAGGTAGGCAATATGTTTTGAAATCATCTGCTGCGACAGTGCAAACGGTTCCGTCAATCCATGCACAGAGGCAGGACCATGTGAGAGTCGTTCGATCATCCCCCGCCGGGTTGGATCAGACAAAGCAGCAAATGTTGTACCCAATTTATCCACAACCATATGGTAGTGGATTGTCCCATCAATGTCAAGTGTGAATTTTGCGTTCCTGATTTCTGTTCCCTGATCTCTGAACCCTGACACCTGCGCTAATTAATACTTCCCCATGAGCGGTGCCATCGCAGCTGGGTGCATGGTTTAGGAAATAGGCTTCCTCGTGCAATAACTCATTAACCTGACGATTAAAGTGCACACCGCAACCTGCGCAAGGAGCGCGAGCCGGCAGGGTTGAGGCGCTGGCATCAGGTGCCAGGGGAATGCAGATTGACCCTGGAACGTGTTCTGGATGTATCACGCGCTACTCGGAAGTTGTCCCACAGGGGCTCGCGGCGACAATCCCGCGCGGAACCGAAGGTGATCGGTTCCCCCCTGACGGCGTAGTGGCGACCTGCGCATCTACACTGGCGAAGGGCGCAGGCGCGAGCACATTACTCGCCATTAGCCGACTCGTGCTTAGCGGTAAAGTTCGTACTAAAACCCACTTTACCGACCAACGGGCCAATGGAACAATCCTGCCGCCGGCCGCGTATCTAGACCAAGGATGGAAATCCTCGTGCAAGAACACCTTCAAGATTGGCTCTCTGTCTGGAAACAAAACTCGCAGCCACTTCCGGCTCTCGACAGCACCTTCACCCCCGACGAGCAAGCCACCCGCGAAGCTCACCTCGGCCGCTTTTTGCAGTCGGTAGAAAAGGAGTTGCGTGACGGGCCCAGTACCAGATCAGAACGCCGCGCCGCGCAACACCGCATCACTTTTGCTTTCACCGGCTTTGCGAAAACTTGTCTGGACCTTGGTGATCCCCATCTCGAACTCCTGCTGGACCATGGATTCTCGGGTGTTGCAACGCAACTTGCCCGGGAAGCACGCCATCTGGATCGCGCCATAAGCGCCGCGGACATTTTTCAGGCCTGCCGAAACGCGTGGACCGCGTGTGCTCTGCAAGCTCTCATGGGACATCCGATGCGCCTCACGCCGTCGATTTTCGCTTACAGCATGCTTTGCCCATACACCGACAATTATCTCGACGACCCGTCGACCTCTCTGGCGGCCAAGCTCGCGTTCAGTGGCCGCTTTCGCCAGCGCCTCGAAGGACACTCGATCCCCGCGCTCAATGAGCAGGAAGCCACCATTTGGCGCCTTGTCGAGATCATTGAAGAGGAGTATCCCCGCAATGCCTGGCCGGAAGTCTATGCCAGGCTGCTGGCGATTCACGAGGCGCAAGAAAACAGCGTTCGCATGCTGCGTTTCGGCTCCTCACCGGAGGATGTCGACATTCTCAGACTGAGTTTTGAAAAGGGGGGCACATCCGTGGCGGCGGACGCCTGCTTGGTTGCAGGCTCGCTGTCGTCCGAGGAGGCTCGGGTCGCTTTTGGTTGGGGAGCGCTGTTGCAGTTGGAGGACGACCTACAGGATCTACAGCAGGATCTACGCGAAGGCAACCGCACGATCTTCACGCAGGCCGTTGTGGACGCGCGCTCTTGTGTGGGGAGCAGCGCTTCACTGGACGAACTCACGACGCGCATGCTGCATTTTGGCAACCGGGTCATGCGGCAGATTGAGCGCATGCCCACGAATCGCCCGTCTCTCCCCGGCACAGCCCTCAATCACCGACGTTTGAAAGAGATGATCCGCATGAGTTGTTCATTGCTGCCGGTCTGGTCCGCGGGTGATTCCGCCAGGCACTTTACCGGCGAGTATCTTACGCACCTGGAATCTCACTCGCCCTTCCGCTTCGCCGCTCTTGCCAAGAGGCGCAAGAAGTTGGCCCGTTGGACGAGTCCCTTGACGCGAATGTTCGAGTCGTCCCTTGAAGAGGAAGAGGACGTCGCGGCGCCGCTCCTTCTCGCAAACTTTTTGCTGCCGCGCGCGGCCTTACCGTAAATCCTGGATTGGTCTTATGTGACAGATACGCTGGCGCTTATCGGCCTCGTCGACCGGCCCCGCAGTCTTCGAGTCCCACGGCATCGTGCCGGCCGTTTCATTCCGCGAAGGCCGGGCATGGGGCCAGCGATGCTCGGTCCCAGGCGCTGGATAACTTGCGGCCGTGTCACCTTCTAAGTAGGGTAGATTCCCTGTGACGGCGTGTTTACCTATGCCACGCCGCCGATTTCCGGCGGGAATTTCTCATGTCAAAAAAACGGGGCAGCGGAATAGAGCCCGCATCGATCGACGTCCGGAGCGCTGTAGTCCAATTTCAGGTCTCTGGTTCAGCTTCCGGAAGTAAGGTCGGCCCCCTGAGCTCGGCGGCTCGAGCATTGCCGGCCATGCGCTAATCGGGGCTCTGGTCGAGGTCGAAGCATTGGGATGGTTCCGGCCGGGAGCAAGCCATGGATGGAAATCGCCATTGAGCAGTGCACTGCGGCGGCCCGCCCGCCGACGCGGTGGTCAACGCAACTGCCGGTGCACGGGAGCGACCGCGGAAAAAAGGCGAAGGCATTTCGCCATTAGGCGCAGCCGGGTGCCACGCAGCGCGTCGGAGCCTCAACTCCGTCCGGTTCGGCCGTAAAGTTCCCCTTCCTCACTCCCTGAAATGATAAGCGAACTCCGCTGCCTTCGCTGGCCGCGCGTCGGTCCGGGCGCCCGAAAAAAACCGTTTCAGTATTTGGTCGGCCACACACTGGCCAACGGCGTGCCGACTCCAGCAAAGCATGGCGGGTGGATTTGGCATCAGAAAACCGAAGTCGTTTGGGGCCACCTGCCCGCTAGGGTGGAGATAGCGCCAGTATCCATTCCCACTCTTCTTAACATACCCAGAGCGAGTGGAAGCGGAAGCACGGCACGTTCCAATCTGCAGCGCCACAAAGGCCATGAACCTCTGCCCCGCAGTGCGTGCCAGGGAGCGCTGCGGGTGCGACGCCCCCCGGTACATGGCGGCGCGACCAGCCACGTCCATTTGCCCGCCCTCGTGCCTTCCTAAGATAGTCGCAGTGGAGGCCCAAGGTCTTTCCCAATTTTCCGGGTATTAAGCCCTGAAGGTGGAAGGCATGGGACTGACCAGGTACACGGTCTACAAGTACTGCAGGACGGCCAGGGGCTGGAGGTACTGCCGGCCAGCCTGCGCGGCGAACGGGAAGCTGAAGCCTAATGTTGTAATGGTAGCCGGAAAGGAGGAGGCGCACCGTGAGGGCTACTACGTCCTGAACGTCGGCGGGAAGTGGGTGCGGGCGGGAGATACCGCCGCAGAGGCTCAGCAGGCGCAGAGGAACCGGCTCGCGAGGCAGCAGTACGAGAGGCAGACGGGCGAGAAGCTGCCCGAGCCGGAACAGAAGGGCGAGCTCCTCAGGGACGCCATCGACGCCTATCTCGGCGAGCTGGAGGTCAAGGTCGCCGGGAAGTCGCGCCAGCCGAAGACGCTCGCAGCGTCCCGCGTCGCGTTGAACGAGTTCGCCGACAAGAGCGGCCTCAGGCTCCTCAGCCAGGTCACCGCCAAGGCGGTCGCCGCGCACATGCCCTGGTGCGTCGGGCACAGCCGCACGAGGAGCGCCAGGACCGCCGCAAACAAGTTCCTGCTCATCCTCCAGTTCCTGAAGCACGCCGGCGCGGTCCCCATGGTCGGCGTTGGCAGGTCTGCGCGGCCGCTCGGGATGAAGGACGCCCCGAGGTACGTCGAGCCGCCCGTAGAGACCTACACAGAGGACGAGCTTGCCAAGTTCTTCTCCGCCTGCGGCCCCAGGGATGAGGTGGTGTTCCAAACGTTTCTCAGAGCGGGCCTCCGCGAGCAGGAGCTCGCCACCCTGCGGAGGCAGGACTGCGTGCTCGCCGGACCGGCGCCCTGCCTGAGGGTCGCGGAGCGACCCGAGTACTCTTTCACGCCCAAGTGGTACCAGGTCCGCGACGTGTCGATCGACCCCGCGCTGGCGGCAATCCTGGCAGCAGTGCCCGCATGTGGGGGCAGTCGCTCCCATCAAGACCTTGTGTGTCCAACCGGACTCGGACAGACCGGCCGAGCTGTCGCGACTGGCCACAGGCTTCACAGTCGAGGGAGGGGCCGTTGCATAACACAAGGCGACTCTTGTTCGTGATGCCAAAAGCGCATGGGAATCTGGGGCGCTTTCAAAGTGCAGTGATCCCATTTTCCGGGAAGGGCGTTTCCCAGGCCGAATCCGGCTTAAGTGTTGGGAAGGGCTGTTATCGACAGCTATCGTTTTCCGGTCTGGGCCATGCGCCAGCGCTCGCGCTGCGGGGTGCAACTTCCGGGTTCCCGTGACTCGGGCGCAGCGCCCGGCACGAACCGAGACTTCCTGACATTAGGGCCAGCTTTACCACTCACAGCTTTACCGCTCACTTGCTCATGGGCTGAACAGTTGTTATGGTGTAAGCCACGTCAGGAGGCAAATATGACGAAATGGATTCTCACGGCGGCCTTGATCGTTTCGGCGCTCCAGTCGACCGCGATAGCGCAATCGAAAGACGCTCTGGTCGGCACCTGGAAGCTTATATCTTCCAAGGATATGACCGAGAAGGGTGAAGTGAGAGACTCATATGGCCGGAATCCCACAGGCTTCCTCACATACACGGCTGACGGCCGAATGATGGTGATAATTACCAATGATGGGCGCAAGCCACTTTCCGTTCCCGACTGGATCTCGTTTCCAGCCGAGGAACGGGCGGAAGCATTTGCCACAAGCCTCGCATATGCGGGGAGTTACACTTTCTCCGGTGACAAAGTGATTCACCATGTTGAAGCCGCGTCGGTGCAAAACTTTGTGAACACGGACTTCGTACGCTTCATCACGAAGGTTGATCGCGACCGTTTGATTCTGCGGGTCCCCCCTCTGCTAAAGGGAGGCGAGCGAGTCACGCAAGAGCTCGTTTGGGAACGGATGAAGCCCACCCGATAGGTTCTAATTGATCCAATGGCGAAATGTTCCCCGATAACTCCTCACGGCGTAATGGCGAGTAATCCATTGACGGCGGATAAGTCTACCCTTGGCGACTACTCGTTACTGATGCAAGGCGATAGGAGTCTGGTCTACTTTCAAAGCGCAGTCGCCCTCTCTTCCGAGAAGCTCGTCTCCCAGGAGCAATCCGGCTTGGGCGGCCGGAAGGGTCGTTCTCCCTTGTGGCCATGCATGCCAGTCGATTCCGCGACTGAGCATTTGCGGAACGGAATCGCAGCGGAGGCGCACGCAAGAATTGCGGGAGCAAAAAGCCGTGGGGCGACCTTGCGGCGGGAAGTTCATCCGGCACAGGAGGTCCTGGAAGCAGGAGGCAAACTGTTCGCTGTTAACTGTACACTGTTGGCTTGTTTTCACCAGCGGAAATTCTCCACCAGCATGATGTTGCTAGCGGCGATGTCGCGCTGGGCGTATAGGATCCAGCGGCCATCCGGGGAGACGCTGAACCCAGGGTACTCGAAGCGGGGCACTCTCTCGGGCGTGGCGACCTTGGTCACATGGCGCGTGGCGAAACTGAAGGACTCAATGTCGTACGTTCTGGCATTGTAGTAGTAGATGCCGTCCTGACTCAGACCCCAATACCCCCATAGACTGGCCCCAAGTTGGTCAAAGACGAGGGTTTCCCCACCGCCTTCCACGGACACCTTCCACAGCCCAGGTACGGTGAGGCCTTTCGCGTAGTAAAGGGCTTTGCCGTCGTAAGATTCGAAAGCAGCGAAGCCGCCTCCAATCGTCACCTGAACGGCCCTGCCGCCTTCGGCTGGCCTCTTCCACACTTGCCAGTTGCCTGTACGGTCGGAAGCAAAGTAGATCCATCGGCCATCTCTTGACCAGCTTGGCACTGTTTCTTGCCACTTCTCGCTAGTCAAGCGCCGTGGCGGGCCGCCTTCCACGCCCACCACATAGATGCCCTCGTTACCTTTCGCATTACAGTCGAAGACCACCTGCCGCCCATCGGGAGACCAGCGGGGTGTGCCCGCCATCGGGCCAGCGAAGTTGGTTAACTGGACGAGCTTAGACCCGTCGCTGTCGGAGACCCAGACCTCGCAGCAGTTGCCCGAGCGTGACGACGTGAACACAATCCTCTTCCCGTCCGGGGAGAACTGTGGGCCCATTTCGTCTTCTGTCGAGGCAATAAGCTTGGTGGGTGGCTTGGCGCGGCCCGGTCCTCCGGGTACTTCAAACCGCCAGATATTTGTATTGAAATGCCCGTGCACGTAGGCGAGACGTCGCCCATCGCGAGAGAGCGTGGGCTCGTAGGCATTCTCTCTTCCCACGAGGAGCTGCTCAGCCTCGCCTCCCGACACGGAGATCTTCCATAGCCCCCAAGTGCCTCCTCTGTTCGATGAAAAGATGAGATGCGCGCCGTCGGGGGCCCAGGCAGGCTTCCCCATGTCGAAGTTGTCGTCCGTCAGCCGCTTCGGCTCCCCGCCCGCAGCAGAAACA
>Ga0187876_1000979_pt1 | contig 26510 bp, 38 predicted proteins | sample June2016WEW_17_4_FD_133000 | JGI IMG/M metagenome (GOLD analysis project Ga0187876, IMG submission 133000) | Peatland microbial communities from SPRUCE experiment site at the Marcell Experimental Forest, Minnesota, USA - June2016WEW_17_40 | ecosystem: Environmental > Terrestrial > Soil >...
ATTGAGGTCGAAGATGAATCGTCTGGCGAACCTGGCGCTCAGCGTGGGAGAAACACTCGCACATGAAGCTGGAAGACTGCTGTTCGGACTTGCTCTCGGCAAAGCGAAGGAACTTCTGGGTACGCCCGAGCCGCTCGGAACCCGGCAACTGGCCTTGAATAGTGCACTCCAAATGAAAGCAGTGGATGGTGCTCTCCTCGCAGGTCCACGGACTGCCAAAGAATACGCCAAGTTCACCCTGAAGAAAGGGCTGCCCACCGATCAGCGACCTAAAGCCTTAGCGGTAGAGAATGAGCCCCACTCCGTGGACGACTTTTACGGCGTCATCAAGGAAGGATACGGCAAGGGCGAAAAGAGGCTTATATATTCCGGCACAGGCGTTATCAAGGTCGGTGGAAGCCGCCAACTTGGCAAGATTAACGTTCACGAACACGACGCCGAAAAGGCAGGCTTCCACTATGACTTCGTTGCCGAAGGTGTTGACCCGCACACGGAATCCTTCGAGGTCAATATCGCCAATGGACTCTTCAAGGGACGCTATGCCTTCCGGCAAGCGTTCGAGAAGAACCAGTATTTGGTCGTCCGCATGAAGGACGAATCTGTTCTGGTGGCGAAGCCCGACATTCACCTGAAGCCGCCAGAGTTCCTCAAGACCCTCCGCCAGTCAGATCGCCCCGTCAGCGTCGAATGGAAAGACGATGGCAGTCTGGCGAACGTGGCCATCCACAACCTGCGTGCTGTTTATCGCAGTCACCGACCGGAAGGACAGGCTTATTACGATAAGCTGCCCGCCATCGAGGACCTCCGCAATCATTCTCCCGTGTGGCTGGCTCGCAGGCTCTTTCCAGGACCCGAGCAGGAAGGAACCCAATTGAAAGGGGAGCTTCATCATGACGACGGAGCTGCCCGCGTGGGCGGAATCCTGAATGCCTTGCCCGAGAACTCCATTCGCATACAGCAGGAGCGAGGTGCAGTCCAGTTCTACGCGTGGGACATTGCGAAGCTCAAAGGCCGGGATGTCAGCCGGATGCCCTATGGGCAGCGGCGTGAACTCTATGAAGGCGTAATTGCGGAGCTCCGTTTATTCAACAGGCATCTGCATGTCGTCCCCGCAATGCCTGAGGGCAGTGACCCCGTTGAATTCTATCGCCGCATCATCCGTGACCGGCGTGGCCTCCCTTTCAGTTAAGGCGTTGTCGTGAAGTACCGAGATTCCGTGGACGAATGGTTCAAGGTGAAGGCGAATGACACCATCGATGTGAAAGTGACCCGTTGCATTGAAGGCGCAGGCAAGTTCGCTGGCAGTCTGGGAGCCATGGTCGTGGAGGGACCGACCGGCGTGGAGAGCGAGATTGGTTCGTTCCAGTTGACCAATCAACAACGGCAGTGGATTTGGCAGCACCGAGACGTGCTGACGGGTCAGATCGCCGAAGTGAGAGCTTTATCGATTAATGAAAGCGGAGCAATAAGGGCCGGAGTGTTTGTACGATTTCATCCCAGTCGGTCAGAAGCTGGCTTGCTGGTATACGCGGAAACCTTGGCTGGCGGAGACCCGCAGGAGTCCAGAAGCACGCTCTACAGGCTCAAAAGTGCCAGTGGTTGGAGACGGAAGGCGTAGAGACGGAGGGCAGTGCAATGGCGCTTGACGGAGTGGGCCGCGTTCCCCGACACCAAATGGGTAATCTAGGGGCTGCTATCAGACCGCGTCTAAGGGCTTCAATCACCTTTTGGATAATCCGACCGACCGTTCAAAGTCAGTTGGTTCGAAACAGCGTTCTCCAACCGGTATTCGACCTTATGGACTCCGCCATCGATGATCAAGCCAGTCAATCCGATGGAACGTAAGGCTACATCGTTTACACTTAGCGTGATGTTCCCATCCATAATCAGCGAGTCTCTGCGGGAGTATGCCTTGCCGTCCACAATGACATCCCCAGATGTCGCTAATATGTCCAAAGGCCTATCGCCTGTATTCTCGATGAGGGCCGTCAATTGGATTGGTGCAGACGACTGCACGTTGCCTGGCGGTAGCAATAGCAGCCGTATGCCGTTGGAAGGCTGGCCCCAAGACGCAGTGAGGCGCAGGAGTGCTATCTCAGGAGACCAACCGAGATATGTCTTTTGCTGCTTGTTCCAAATCCATTCTGGGGTGACCTCTGTGGTCTTGCACAGCTTCCGGATGGCGGGCACGGCCGGTTGGTATCGAAGGGTTGCCAAGGCCTTGGCGTAATAAGTTTGGTAGAAGGGATCGGATTCTTTCTCCAATTGCGCCAGGATTTCAGGTGCGGCCGGAGCATAATGGATTCTCTCCAAGGCTGCCGACACGTTGGCCGCCGCCTCGGGGTGCTGCACGGTGTGTAACGCCCTTAGAAGTGTGGGGCCCACCGACGGGTCGGCGATCCAGTCTAGTGAAATGGCCGCATAGTTCTGGACCCGAGAAGAGGAGGCGGGGCTGGAGATTACACGCTCCAGCACTTGGACGCTATCTTTACCTTTCCAATATCCTAACGCCGAAACACAGAATTCTTGTGCTCTGCCTGTCGCGTGCTCAGCACAATCCATGGTAACGCTCTTTGCGGGAGTGCCTAGAACGATCAGAGAATAAGCAGCTTCGCCTTTGCAGGGATCGTCCTTACAGAAGCGGGTTATCAGCAGTTTCGCTTGCTCGGCGACTTCCGGCAAGCGATCCTTGTATATTTCCTGGGCGGTTCCCCAGCCGCTGTTCACAAGCGATGGCGTAGACATTCCAAGCCGTTCGATTGCCTCGTAGATAGGAACACTGTCGGTGTTTGTCACGGTTTTGTAGTTCGAGCCAAGGAGAACACCTTCCCAGTAAACCAGTCGCGTCCGGTCGGCCGCAAATCGCCGGATACCAATCCAATCTCTCGGAAGAAACCATATACGAAATTCGTGTTGACCGTGCTGGCCGTCGATCTCAAATCCCCGAGAATCCATGGTGTACCAGTCCTCTGGAGTTCGATTCAACGACGTTGCTGTAATGATTGAACCGGCGGGCAGAACAGCGCGCAATCTCTGCACGATTTGGTCTTGTTCCTCGCTTGTGATCCAATGGGCCGCGTCACCGGCAACGGTCACCCGATACAGGAGGAAAAACGCGAGGGAGACTCGGACGGCGGCACCGGAAAGAGGGCGACTTCGCTTCATTGTGACAATTCTAGCGCGTTGTAAGAGGGTGTGTTCGGGCATTTCTCCGTGATAACCCAATCCCCTCTCACAACCTTTCGAAGGAGGAGTCCCCATGATCATAGGCGTCACGCACGACCAAGACGGCCGTGTTGTCCAACGGCTGTCCGTTTGCACCAAGGTCTCCATCGGACTGCCACCCAATGGAGATTGCAACCATCCCACCAAGCTCGACCACTTCGTTTTCCTGCGCAAGAAGAAGTCAGCCAACCGGGTTGGGTGGGAAGTCGATCCAGAATTGACCGAGCATTACGGTGAAGAGTGCCACGACCTTCACATTATGCTGATCGACGATGACATCGAGAACGTCTTTCCCAGTTCCTATGCTTGGTGGACGGCCACTGAGCGGAAGTGCTGGGGCGACGGCACCACTGCCACCCGGCGCACGGCTGAGAAGCTAGGCGGCGAGCCTTGGACCACCTGCGGCAACGGATGCCCGGAGCTTTTGAGTGGAAAGTGCAAGCCGAGTCGAGATTTACGCTTTGTGCTGGCGGACTTCCCCCGGCTGGGAAGCGTCTGCCGCATTCACACCTGCTCTTACCGGTCCATCCGCCAGATACACTCCGCCTTGCAGGAAATCCAGACCTTCACGGGTGGTCGCTTGGCTGGCATCACGGCCAAGCTGACGGTTCGCCAAGAGGAGGACACGTACTTCGACCGCAAGGAAAAGAGGAAGAAGACTACATTCTTCTGGGCGTTAAGTCTGGAGGTCGAAGGCGAGGACATGCGGAAACTTATCGCCAACCTTACAGGGAACGCGCTGCTGTTCGCTGAGAGCCGAAGACTGCTCGGGTCAGGCGGCAAGGTCTTGGAGGTTGTCGAGGACGAGCAGGAGCAGGCACCCGAGGTGGCGGCTGAGTTTTATCCATCGTCGCCGAATGGCTCTCCCGAAACCGACTCCACCGAAGCCACTTCCCCAACGGAGGCAACTGCTGGCAGCGCTCCGTCGAACTCACCAGCTGAGACTCCGCCCCCTTGGAATGGTTCCAGGGCTTCTGGCGGGAACGGGCCTGCCAAACCCCGCACCAGTGAGCCCTCCTCTTCGCCTGTACCCAACAATGGCAACGGAAGTTCGGTATTCAACCAGCTCCGCAACGAGTTCCTGACAGCAGCACGCCGTGTTGCCACGACCAAGAAGCAAGCTATCGGTGATCGGTGAAGTGGTGGAATGGGCAAGTGGTGGCGTCTTCAAGTACGGCGATGTCGGCCGAATGACGGAGGCTGATACCCCAAAGCTGCGAGCGGCCACTGATTTGATGGCATCAACGTTCGGCGGCTGAGCAGTGTCACTTGTTCTCGGGAGGTCAAATGATGTTTTCCAATCAACGATCGTTGACCACCATACGGAATCCGAGCTTACTGGCAAGCCCGCCTGCATCTTCCCGGATGTGGCGTTCGACTGCCTGCATTCCCGCCGCTGTGAAGGCGTTGAACTGGGCTTGCCCCAAAAACAAGAGATCAAATGCCACGGAAGGCAACCAGTCGACGTAGGACCGATACCCGCACACGGCAAGCGCTTGAGTCCTTCGAAGGAAGCTTCGCAGCCTATTTCCATTTTCGCCCATGGTGTCGCAGGAGCTGAAATACACCATACGTCCTTTGCAGCTTCCGGACATGCGTTCTTCTAGTTCATCCAGCGAAACGATGTTTTCCTGCTTTCTCAAATCCCCGAATTGAATAGTTCCCGGAGTGCCATGGAAGGCGAGATAGAGAACCGGGTAGTTTGCATGTGCGACTTGGAGCCATTTTTGGACGTAATAGTCAAACTCTGTCCGTGTCGCCACGTCCCGGTGAATGTACGGCGTGTAACGAGGCGGGAGTTCTCTTAGAAGGCGTAGCGCTGATTCCGTACTGGTGGGACGTTTCAGATCATTCCACCAATCCCCTTCTAAACAGAAAATGCCCTTTGCTTCGGATGCCTTTTTATACATGGAGCCTCTCCCAATGCGAGAATCAGGCAAACTTAGTTCTGACGCTCGGGATTGTTGCACGCTCATGGTTCCAACGCCATAGCACATAAGTCATGTCGCTGGAGGAGAGAATGCCGAGTGGACATCTGACGATCGCTGCCTGTTTAGCGGCGGATTACTTCCGCCTCTTCGTAAATCGCCGTGCTTATACCCTTCAATCCAATCGGCCACACCCAGCAAGTGGGAAGCATTACTACTACCGGCCCACCAACAGGAGGACTAGCGAGGGGATAAGCCTGATTTCCGAAACCATCCTTCGCCACCTCGCAGGTGAAATCACCATAGGCCTTTACGCCATTAACCCTGCTACCCAGTGCTCGAAGTGGGTAGCCATCGATGCGGACTATGAGAATGCGGTCGCTGACCTCCTCAAGCTCAGCCTCTACCTCAGGCAGGATGGGGTGGCGTCAGCGCTTGAGAATAGCCATCGTGGCGGACATCTCTGGATATTCCTGGCAGAGCCGCTCCCAGCGAGGGAATGCCGTATGTACGTCTGCGGGCTGGCGCTGCGATTGGGTATACCGGTCAAAAGGGGCAGGCAGGAAGGGATCGAGGTCTTCCCCAAGCAGGATGCTTTGAAGCTTGGCAGGTACGGCAATGCCATCCGTGGACCCTTGGGCATTCACCGAGGCGCAGCTCAGCGCTTCTGGTTTGACGGTGTCGGGGAGGATTTCGAGGCGCAGATGTGCTACCTGAATTCGCTTCCCAAGATGACCCGTGAGCAGCTTGCCCGATTGATTGCGGGGAAGGCCATCCCACCTCAGTTCCTGCCACCAGAGCCGAAGGCTGAACCGGTGATTTGGAGACCTACCGGCTGGTCAGAATTCCGCATCCTGGACCATATCAACACCAAGCTCCGCAAGGTGGGGAACAACAGCGTGACCCGCTGCCCGTCCTGTGCTGAAGAGGGGCACGACCGCAGTGGCGATAATCTCTCGATTTCAATTGAGGACCCCCGCAAATACATCTGCTGGGCTGGCTGCACCAGAGACATGATTCGGGCTGCTGTAGGCTGCCCGCTACGAGCCCAACATACCCTTTACGGGCACAGAAAGGAGGCACGCGGTGTCGAAATACAGTGTGAATCAGACAGTCTTACGAGAGGAGAAATACCTCGTGGAAGCTCTGAGGGAGATGGGCTACGAGGTTGAGGCCCACCCCGAGGGTGCACCATTAAACTCGTATTACGCCGAGCAAGAGGCAAAGGCTGCCAACATCATCATCCGTCGCCAGCACGTTCAAGGGGTCTATGGCGATATCGGGTTTACACGCCAGCCGGACGGCAAATTCGCAATCATCCAGGATGAACTGGACGAGCACCGTGGGTACGGAGCCAGATGGGTTGGCCGTGTTCAGCAACTCTACAAGGAAAAGCAGACCTTAGCCATGGCGAAGGCAAAGGGTTACACCCTGAAAGGGCGGGAAGTGGTCCAAACCTCGGAAGGACAGCAGGTGCGACTCCAATTTGTCGCACGGAGGTAAATCACCATGCAAGAGAAAACGATAACAATCACTATCGACGAGCGGGGTAATTCCACCCTTGATCTGGAGGGGTTTGCCGGACGAGGCTGCGAGAAGGTCTTTGACGACTTCCGTGGCGGAGACGTGGTGAAAGTGGAGCGGAAGAAGCCTGCTTATTTCACCGGCCACGTGGTCGAGCGGGAGAAAAGCCAGCGCTGAAGGAGGGTTTCCATGCTGCTTCATGCGTTAATTCCCGCCAGCCGTGCCAATGGCCCAGGCTTACGTGCCGTGGTGTTTTTCCAGGGATGTTCAATCGGCTGCATTGGGTGCTGGAACCAGCTGACCCATCCATTCCGTGGTAGGGAAATGGCACTCGACGCCGTTGCGCATAGGGTGCTACAGGCAGTTCACGAGCATTCCTTGGAAGGCGTAACCTTTTCCGGTGGCGAGCCCATGCAGCAAGCAGACAGTTTGCTCGGTTTGATAGACAGCCTTCACCGGCAGGCCCCAGAGTTAAGCTTGGGCATGTTCAGTGGCTATGCGGAACACGAACTCGCCCAAGGTCAATATTGGATCTGGGGCGATGGTTCTTCCCCTCAACACAGGGAATGTCTCTGGCATGAAATCCGTGGGTGCCTCGACTTCGCCATCCTTGGGCGTTTCAATCAGGCTCAGCCGGGCAATATGCCGCTCCGTACAAGTCGCAATCAGGTCCTTCGGCTATTCACCAACCGCTACAGTCCTAGCGATTTCAGCGAGCAATTGACTGAAGTCACCATCAAGCAAAGCGGACAGGTGGAAGTCACGGGATTCCCCACCCTCGGATTGCCCGGGTAGCGCAAGAATATCCTTGTCGACTCCCCGAGTCATTATGTGAAGAATTGGTGGGAGGTTTGCTAGGTCGTTGTCTCTGATGGCTTCTTTGATATAGCTAAGAAAAGCTCAGCGTTTTCGGTATGCTGAACCATCGTGACAAGTTCCCATCCTCCCAAACCCAGCTCGTCGAGATATTCCTTCAAGGCGGAACGCTTAATACCATCATCAATCAGATATTCCCATTTCTTCATTGAGACATCCTCATAATAGATTCATCGCTGACCCGCAATGAATCACGCTTCTTTTACGGTCAAACTGGCGCGTTGTCAGTATCGTTCGGAACATTTGTTTGGTCAATAGCGCTCATCTCGGTTTACTTTCCATTTTGAATGTCCCTCCAGAAAGGAGCATGCACATGATTCGATCTGTGGAGGAGTTTACGTCTGCGTTCCAGGCTGCTCGCTGTGTTTCAACACCACTTGTGGCCATACGGACGGCAGACCCCGCCAGCACCACGCATTTCATTACTGAATCTCTCAGGCAAGACCGCAAGGTTCCCCCGCTACTCGGTTGGGATTTGGTCCGTGGGCTCTATGCGATTGGTCGGGACAGCGGTGACGAATTGGCACGCCTGCTTGGCGAACGTCAGGCTGCGACGATTGGGCCAGTCGATGCCCTGTTCTTGGCCCAGCAGCTTTGCGAGGACGGGCTGTTGCTGTACTCAAACGCTCACCGTTTCTGGAATGACCCAGGCGTAATGCAAGGGATCTGGGACCTGCGAGATTCATTCAAGGCGACCGGCCGGATGCTGGTGTTGCTCACAGCGCCAGGAGCCACCTTGCCGCAGGAATTGGGCCAGGACGTACTCATTCTCGACGAGCCTCTGCCGTCAACCTCTCACCTGGAGCAAATCGTTCGAGAGACTTTCAATGCCGCCAACCTGAGCGAGCCTGAGGGTCCGGTGATTGCCAGAGCGGTAGATGCCCTGATTGGCCTGGCAGCCTTTCCAGCAGAACAGGCATTGGCAATCTCCCTGGTCAAGCGCCAGCTCAATACGGAAGACCTCTGGGAACGCAAACGCCAAATCATTGAGCAGACACCAGGACTGTCAGTATGGCGAGGTGGTGAGACCTTTGAGGACATTGGCGGGGTCGAGAACGTTAAGAGTTTCTTGCGGGCAGTCCTCGCTGGCATCGAACCTCCCCTCGTTGTCGTGTTCATCGATGAGATTGAAAAGGCATTTGCTGGAACCGGCACAGACCTCTCAGGGGTGAAGACGGAGATGACGGGGACGATACTCACCTACATGCAGGACCGTGAGGCTGATGGTTTGGTGTTTGTCGGTCCAGCCGGGGCAGCTAAGAGTGCAGCTGCGAAGGCTACAGGCGGTACGGCAGGAATCCCGACGATTGCCTTCGACCTGCCAGCCATGGAGAGTTCCCTGGTAGGGGCTTCCACTGAGCGTCTCCGAACAGCGCTCCAGATAATTGATGCAGTCTCGCAAGGGAGGATGCTGTTCATTGCGACTTGCAATTCCATCACGAGCCTGCCACCCGAACTGCGTAGGCGCTTCACACTGGGTACGTTCTTCTTCGACCTGCCCACTGCGGATGAGCGGGAAACCATCTGGCGAATCTACCTCAAGAAATACGGCGTGTCGGGCGAGCTACCCAACGATGAAGGCTGGACAGGCGCAGAAATCAAAGAGTGCTGTCGGAAGGCGCACCGGTTGGGATTACCTCTTACCCAAGCATCACGGTACATCGTGCCGATTGCACGTTCTGCAGCTGAGCAAATCAAGACGCTGCGCCAGATGGCTTCGGGCAAGTTCATCAGTGCCTCAATGCCAGGGGTTTACCGTTACGAAGAGGAAACCGCTGCCGCTGGCAGGCGTGTCATCAGGGAGTTGAGCGGGCCGCTCACCGTCATGCCGCCCTCGAAATCAGAGGTTTGAATGCAAAAACACAGACTAATGACAAAGTCCGGTTTACGCCTCGGGCCAGCCGGATGGTCCCAGTAAACGCAATGGGGCACAACGCTCAAATGAGTTGAGCTCCGTGCCCCTCTCAAGTTGTCACGAATCAAAGAGTGCTTCCTGCTGTTCCCCTACCTCAGTGTTCCTCGTGTTCCCTGCACCTATCGCAATTCTCTGCGGCCCGCAAATGCTCAATCGCACGGTGCGTTGCTTCCATGGCCTCCTGCTTCTGTCCACAGAAGTCGTGGCGTGCTTCACGTAAATCCCTCTCTGCCGCTACGAGGGCACGGATGGCTTCATGGACACTCGGACAGCGCTCAGGGACCGGGACGGCCATGGGGACAGGGGCTGGGGCAGCGATGGCTGCCGAAGAGTTAAAGGTTTGCGCCTTTGGAGTTCCTGACAGAATTGCGATACCCAAGGCGGCAAGTACGACGATCAAAGTGAAGATGGTCCTCTTCATTTTCCCTCCAAAATTGAACCGGAATTGACTTTTTGGCTTTCGCTGCTGGAAAGTATACTTTCATTTGGGTCCAATGGAGCAAAGTATTCTCTTCAAGTGGCCTCATCGGCTCTGAACTACCCACCCAGAGGTCCTGAAAGCCCGTTCTCGCCGTGGACCCCTCACCGTCATGCCAGCCTCGAAATCAGAAATCTGAATACTCACTCAATGAACTTCTCAAAGTGACCACGACTGTGGACCTCATGGTGGTCCTCCAGTGTTTCCAGATGGGTGATTACTTCGGTTCTCATCGCCGAATCTTGTTGAATCCTCTCTTCAATTTTGGTCGCCAGAGAATGCGCCGATTCCAAAGAAGTGTCTTTGGGAAAGAGCAGATGAAATTCCACCCAGGTCGTATCGCCAGCATTGCGATGCCGCAACCCATGAAACTCAACCCCGGCTTCGGAAGTCATGTCGACGAGCAGACGCCGGATTCGAGCCTGGGTCTTCGGATCGACTTCATCCATCAATCCCCCGATGGATTGGCGAATCAACCTGCTACCCATCCAAAGGATGTTAAGGGCGACAAGGATCGCAACAGTCGGATCAAAACGCAGCCAGCCCGTCAGCCCGGTCAAACCGAGTCCCACGAGGACCCCGAGACTGGTCCAGCAGTCAGTGAGTACGTGTTTACCATCGGCCTCTAGGATCAAAGAGCCATGCTTCTTCCCAACCCAAACAAGATAGCCACCCAGAGCTCCATTGATAAGACCAGCGACCAGAATAAGCAAAGCACCTGCCCCCAGGTTTTCCAGTTTGGGCCCGGCAATCAATCTGTGAATTGACTCATAGACGATATAAACCGCCGCCAGTACAATCATGGCACCCTCGAACCCTGCCGAAAAGAAGGCGATCTTGTCATGACCATAATGATGGCTGGGGTCCGGGGGCTTACGGCTCAACGAGAGGCTGTAGGCGGCAAAGGAAACAGCCACCACGTGGACGACGGATTCGGCAGCGTCAGCGAGGACTGCGGCGGATCCGGTCATCCAGTAGGCGACTACTTTTGTTCCGAGCATAAGGAAGCCGACTACCAGGGAAATCCGCATGGCGAGTTGCGGGGTACGCGATTCTTGGGGGTTCGGGATGTCCGTCGCAGGCATAATTCGTATCCGAATTGAAAACTCACCGAATTGAAGACGACGCCTTTAGTCCGTCGCTAATCATAGCCCCGCACCCATCCAGTTTTCCAGTCAAGCAAGCTCTGTGACGCCTCCCTCCTGCCGCACAAATGTTGCTCTCTCCATTTTCGCTCGCTTCCATCGCCCACTATAAAGCGCAAGGGCTCTACGCATGAACTGAAAACGTACGATTAGAAGTTCCGTCTACACAAAGGAGGATCAAATGGCAACAGCATTACCAATTCTGGAAATCCAGGAAGCGGGCGCAGATCTGGCCCGTAAAACCGTCTTCATCAAGCTTCACCTGGGCTTGTTGGGGAACAGTCGCAAGGTTAGCTCATCCCAGGTTGAAGTGGACGCCGACAAGGAACTGATCCGGGTGGCGAAGACATTGCTCGACTCGCCAGAGCTTCAGGCCATCAGGACCCTCGATGGCGACATTCGCCGCTACCTTTACGATACTTGCCTGCCGTTCGAAGTGGGCATTCACCTTCTGCCGCTGGGGCTACTGGAGACGGTGGATGAAAAGCTGCATGAGTTCAACGACAAGCGCAGGGTGTTGGTGGAGGTGTTCCTCGCTGCCTACCCACGCCTGTGCCAGGAGGCAGCAGGGCGGCTGCGTACGCTCCATAACCCGGCTGATTATCCACCAGTGGAAGAAGTGCGTTCCCGCTTCACCCTGAGCTGGCAGTACGTCAGCTACGGCGTGCCAGAACAGCTTCGGGAGATCTCTGCCCGCATGTTCCAGACAGAGCGCGACAAGGCTGTCCAGGCCATGTCGGAAGCCTGCGCTGAAGTCCAGCAGGTAATGCGCGCTTCGCTCCTGGAACTGGTCAGCCACCTCCGGGACCGCCTGGCTGACCAGCCGGATGGCAAGCCGCAGCGACTCCGGGAATCGACCTTGCAGAAGCTGCGTGACTTCCTGGGGACGTTCGACTTACGTAACGTCGTGGACGACCAGGATCTGAAGGAGCAGGTCGATAAGGCACGAGCCTTGCTGGAGGGCGTGAGCACGGATGCCTTGAGGAACATGCCGCTGATTCGCTCCCGCGTGCGGGAGGGCATGGCGGAGCTCGCCACTCAGATGGACGTGCTGGCGGGTGACCGCGTTAGCCGAAAGTTCCGCTTTGATGAGGAAGGAGGACACAACTCGTGTGCCAATGTGTGAACAGGGTAACGCTAATAGGGTTTTTGGGTGACGCTCCAGAACTTAAATTCAGCCAGAGGGGCACGCCCATCGGTACGTTCAGCCTTGCGGTCAACGAGCGGTGGAAAGACGCAGATGGTGCTGTCCGGGAACGCGTGGAGTGGTTTCGCATTGTTTGCTTCGGCAGGCTGGCTGAGGTGTGTGGTGAATACCTGAATAAGGGCAGGCACGTTTACCTGGAAGGTCGGTTGCAGACCCGGAAGTGGGCAGGCCCTGAAGGCGAAAAGCGCACGGCTATCGAAGTCGTGGCCAATCAGATGCAGATTCTTGACCGCGCTCCCCAGAACGGAAACGGTGCAAAGGCAGATGAATCATCGAAACCTATGGAGCCTGTCGACGAAAGCGACAACCCCTTTAACGAGCCGCGAACCGAGACGACGGGTCAAGTTCCATTTTGATAGGCCTCCCGGCAGCGCCCACATTTTACTTCTTGTAAGATGCGTCGATCCTCCATTTGGACCAACTGGAATGAGCCGTCAGGTCCCACAAGTTCCTTCGGGAAATCACACCCCCCAAACAACACGTACTGCGCCAGCCAACGATGATGATCCCGGAGCTTTTGAAATTGATCAAACCCTTAACCCAAAACTCTGGCGGGTGGTCGGCAGGCGGCGGTAACGGGCCCTCGGGCGTAAAGCCGAGGCATCACTGACTAATCATTCAGGAGAACACTGAGCAGGCTATCATTGACTGCCAAGTTTATCTCGCCATCGTAATCGACAAAGCCGAGCTTCTTGAACTTATTCATAAAAGAATTGATCCGCGACCGGGTTGTACCGACCATTTTGGCCAAGTTTTCCTGATTGACGACGGGAACTATTGTTTCGGATCTACTTATCTTATCAAAATGAGCTAGCATTAAGAGAATCCGTGCCAGACGCTTCTCAATGGAGTTGAAGACCTGATGCACCAGATCCTGTTCGTAGTGGCTATTGAGCTCCAGCATATGGCTGAGGAAGAATTCCGACAGGTCGTGGTGCTCGTGCAGCATGAGCGCCATGAATCGCTTATCGAGCCGGTCAAGAATGCAATCGGTGATCGCACTCGCCGTTGCGATGCGCAACCTCTGGCCTATCAGGCAACCCTCGCCCAAGAAGTCACCCGACTCCAGAGTACAGACGATGGCTTCCTTGCCTCGTCGCGAAACGACCGTGATCTTAACCTTGCCTCGCCGGAGGTAGAATACCGAATCAGCAGTTTGGCCTTGGCGGAAGATGTCGTGCCCTGCGCAGCATTCTACGACAGTCTTCACTCCGGGGATCCTAGCGAGGATAGCTTCCCAATCGACGGGATGCCTTTTCTTTCTAGGCCTGAAAACCTCTACTTCCACACCAGGTTTCCCTTTTCTGGCATGTGGTCGTGCGACCATAGCGTCCTCCCACAAGTCCTGACCAGGACTGTAGGGTATCCTACAATTCGCCTGTCATGCGTGTCTGGTCTAAATTGCTCAGCTAAGTTAACGAGGGAGTCTTGCCGGCGGGACCGGTGGCGGGAGTTTGCGACATAGATGCTAGTCGTCCCGGATTACGCTGAGAAGGCCATTGTGGACCGTCATTTCGACGCCGTTGTAATCGATAAAGCCAAGCTTCCTGAACTTATTCATGAAATGACTGATCCGTGACCGGGTGGTGCCGACCATTTGTGCCAGGTTTTCCTGATTGATCCCGGGAACTACAGGTTCGGTCTTGCTCTCCTTGCTAAAATGGGAAAGCAGCAGGAGAATCCGAGCCAGGCGCTTCTCGCTGGAGTTAAAAAGCTGGTCGACGAGATCCGCTTCGTATCGGATGTTGCGGGTAAGCAGATGAGTGACAAATAATTCCGCGACTCCCTGCTGTTCGTGAAGCATTCGTGTGATCGTCGCCTTCTCAACTCTGGTAAGAGTGCAATCTTCCACTGAAATAGCCGTTGCCATGCGCACCGGCTGACCTGCCAGGCATCCTTCACCGAAGAATTCACCGGAGCCCAGAGTGGCGACAATCGCTTCCTTGCCTTCGGAGGATGTAACTGAGAGCTGCACCTTGCCTCGCAGGAGGAAGAACATGGAATCCGCAGGCTGTCCTTGCATGAAGATGTTGCGGTTCACACCGTATTCTAAATCGGTTTTCCCCCTGGAAGTTCCAGTCAGGAGGGTTCCCCAATCGCCAGACGGGAGTTTCTCTCCCGCGGCAACAGGAGCCTTCCGCTTTTCGACAGGTGAAATGTTCCTAGGAGTCATACCGTATTATTTCCCACAACCAACTCTTTTTGATTACTGAAGGCGAGCCGGAGAGTCAAAAGCAATTGTTTCCTGACGGTCCTTTTTCCGCCTTCCGCCAGCTATTAATCGCGCATCTTCAGGTCCAGTCCGAGGAGTACTTCTTTTAGGTTCGACAGGTCCCCAACGAGCCTTCGCAGCGGGAGCGGGAGCCGTTTAATGAGCGTGGGCACCGCCACAATCTGCTCGTCTCTAGCCAGATTCGCGTGCTGGGAAATGTCGATGACTTCCAGGTCATACCGACCCTTCAAGTGCTGCGCACAAACCTGCTTGATATTCTCTACCGCCAGCGCCGATTTCAACGTGGATTCGCTAACGTACAAACGCAAGATGTACTTTGCCTGGAGAGAGTGGGCGCCGGGCTGCTCCGGTTTCCCGGCCGATCCGGGTTTCCGCTTTCTCGCTGGGCTGGTCTTTTTCGGGGGCTTTTTCATGTAGACCTCGTTGCACCTCGCGTCGGGCCGAGCGGTGCCCGGCCCGGGGCCGAACGCCGTTCGGCCCGACATCTGATCTGGGTCAGTCTACCGGTTGCAGGGCCAGGCCAATCAACACCCGCTCGGTGTTGGACAGGTCTCCAATGATCTTTCGGACAGGTTGCGGAAGATCTCTTTCCAGGGTCGGAGTGGCTACGATCTGGTTGCCGCGCGCCATTTGCGGATTCTCCAAAAGGTCGATCACTTCGATCCGATAGCGGCCCTTCAAGTGCCTTTCACACAGCACCTTGAGATTGGCCAAGGCGCGAATCGACTTGGGAGTCTGGCCCGCCACGTAGAGCCGCAGCTTCCAAACCTCCGGTTTCTGGGCCTTCGGTTTGCGCGGCCGCGCCCGAGTTTTTGTTTTGGTTGTGGGCATTCAGCGTTTCCGCGCGGCTTTCGCGCGCCCCTCCTTCTTGTAGGAGGAGGAGTCCGCTTGCCGGCTCAGCACCATCTGCCCGCGGTCCTGCACCACTTCCTTACCGAGTAATTCCGATTCGGAGATGGTCTGTTGAATTATTTCTTCCTCCGCTTCAAACTCCGCCCGGAGCATGACCATGCGGGCCTCAAAGATCCGGCGCTTGCGCTCCAGTTCACGCCGGTGGGTCTCCAGTTCTTGCTGGCGGAACGTGATCACTGCTTTCTCGCGCATTTCCTGCGACACCCGGGCGGAACCGGTCAGCACGCCCTCGGCACCGAGGTAAACGTCCAGCAATCGGAGGCCGTCGTCGGTGAGCACGAATTCGCGAATCTGGTTGGAATGCTCCATGCCTCGCGATTTCAGCACGTAGATCGCGCGGTTCCGCTCTCCCCCCACCTCGATGTTTTTCAGCAGGAGCCAGGTGTCCATGAGGGAGGAGACGTCCACCTCGCTGGCTTCTAGGGAGCCGCCTGCCGCAGTCAAACTCGTAAAAATCGAGGTGATCCCCTCGGTCTTCAGAAAATCGACCAGCCGCGTGAGCATGGACCGCACTTCGTTCGCGGAACTGACCATCATCAGATTGGTAACCGGATCCACCACCACGACGCTGGGCTGGAAGCTGGTGATGCGTTTGTGGGTCACTAACAGGTGCTCTTCGATCCCCCCGTAGGTGGGACGCGCCGCATGGATTAGCAGCAGGCCTTTGCGAACCCATGGCTGGAGGTCGACGCCGATCGAACGCATATTGCGGACGACCTGCCGGGGCGATTCCTCGAAAGCGAAAAACAAGCAGCGCTCGCCGCGGCGGCAGGCCGCATCCACGAAATGCGCCACGACGCTGGTTTTACCGGTTCCCGCGGTGCCGGATATCAAAATGCTGCTCCCCCGATAAAAACCCTTGCCGCCCAGCATGCCATCCAACCGGGCAATGCCGCTCGAGATTCGTTCGGCGGGGGCAGCGTGGTCCAGACCCAGTGAGGAGATCGGCAGGACGGAAATGCCGTGTTCATCGATCAGGAACGGATACTCGTTCGTGCCGTGGGTGGAACCCCGGTACTTGACGATGCGCAGGCGCCGGGTCGAGATCTCCTCCCGCATACGATGGTCCAGCAGGATCACGCAGTCTGAGACGAACTCCTCGATGCCGTGCCGGGTCAGCTTGTCGGGCTGGTCCCGCTCGGCGGTAATGACCGTGGTCAATCCTTTTTCCTTGAGCCAGTTGAACAGGCGGCGGATTTCGGCGCGCAGGATACCTGGGCTGGGCAAATCGGCGAAGAGCGCTTCAATGGTGTCCAGCACGATTCGCCGCGCCCCCACCCGCTGGACCGCGTCGGCAATTCGAATGAAGAGGCCATCGAGGTCATACTCGCCAGTTTCCGCAATTTCGCTTCGCGTGATGGACACGTGGTCAAGGAACAGCTTCTTGTCCGCCACCAGCCGGTCCAGGTCGAAACCCAACGAAGCGGCGTTTATGGTCAAGTCTGGGATCGTTTCCTCGAACGACATGAACACGCCGGGTTCACTGTATAGTGTAGCGCCCCGAACCAGGAACTCCAGCGCGAACAGTGTCTTTCCGGAACCGGCGCCTCCACTGACAAGAGTGGGACGGCCGTGTGGCAAGCCGCCCCCCGTGATTTCGTCCAAGCCCTGGATTCCGGTGAATGTTTTCGGCAGCGCTTTGGAAGATGCCTGAATGACTTTCTTCTGTTGGCTCATTTGCTTCATCCTTGCCCCGGGCGATCTGCGTCGGGTTGGCACTGGCGGCGTCAGCGCCAAGCCTCGCGAGTTGCCTTTACCATCTCGCGGGTATTAAGAGCGGATTGTCTTTGTGGTGCCGAATCATCGAGAGGTAAAGATCAAGAGTCTCACGCTACTGATTTTCATGTCTGTTCCATATTGCTCACCAAATGCAATTAATTGTTGGCCCTGGGGTTGCCTCTCCAGCAACACGGTTACAATTTAATCGTCTTGGCCTCACTGGTAGAGTGTAAATTCCCTCTTAACTTCCCAGCGGCAAACGGACAGTGCTTTTCTGCGTGGGCTTTCCCTTGGATGCAAGACCCTCGGTCAATTGCGGCGGCAACGGACGGGACGCCTTGGGTGCGCCACGAGAAGGAATTCAATGCGCGCCTGGAGTACATGCACCTGAATCCGGTGAAGAAAGGACTAGTAATGCGGCGGGAAGGGGGTAGCCACGCAATGCAGTTCTGACCATGGGCTCTTATCGTGTCCTACACCCCAGCGGCAACCGTACGTAGTCAATTTGAATGGGGCAAGCCGCTACCATCGCCTTGTCCAAAGCAAATTTGTTGTAATTCGAACAGAGCCTGCCTTCCGGCCACTTGACCGTTGGCCTGCTGAAAATGTGACACCCGTCCCTGCTCTCGCTGGAGCGACACAGAAGAGTCCAGCCCCGTCCCCCGATTCATGGCCCGGATCGAGCCCTCCTGGCACTGGATCCCTCAGGGAATCTTCATTCCATCAAACTACCCAAATATATTTTGCTCTTAACTCGGGATGATGGCCGGAATCTCTATACTAACCAGGTAAGAAGGAAGAAATTCGGCTTTCCCCAGCTTCAGGGCCGGATGCGGGTAGCTTCCGGCCTCCCCTTTACCCGAGGGCAGAGAGACTGGGGAATACAGGAAGATCGGATGCGCACAGTAGTTCAATCCCATCGACAATTGAACGCATTTGGATCTTCTTTGGAATCAATGCGCTGGCAGCCTATACCCCTTCGCGGGATGCACGGCTTAAAGCGCTTGAGTTTGCTCGAAGGCCAGAATATGAGATTTGGCATTGCTGGATGATAAAATATATGTGATGGAGCTCATTGCCTAGCGGCTCACCAGCTCCTGAACGACGATTACCACGCCCCGTATCCCTTGCCGGTCGCTGTAGCGGTGATGAGCCCATCGACCAATGGCAAGCCCCCTGCGGGGTCTGGTACCGGTAATACCGTGGTGGCGGAATCCACCAAGCCTGGCAGGCTTAACCTGCCCCGTGGAGTGAATGGAACAGATGAGGGTATGCTGTAATTATAAATCCAGGCTCCGCCGACCTGCGACCTGGTGGCAGACAGCTACAATTCCCTCCTGGATGATGCGTCCTCCATTGAAGACCAGTGAACTATTGGGTGCCTAAGATGGACTTGGGCAACCAATAATCCACTGAACAGCCTGTGAAGCCAAGCAAGGATTAGTAACTGCCGCTCATTACCTCGTGAGCGAGCCTTGAACAGTTGTAACAGGCGGACATAACCCAAAGCCAAGGCTAACTACTGCCCATATGGTGAGGTGCGCTTGATCGAAGACAACGAATACACTGCCTGGTTTGATGGAGCTTGTGGACCTATCAATCCCGGAGGAACCGCTACCTACGGAGTGATGATCAAAGATCAAGATGGTACCATCCTTGTGTGGGAGCACGGCTATGTTGGTCAGGGCAGCGCCATGTCCAACAACGTGGCGGAATACGCAGGAGTACTCCAAGTCCTGAAATACCTGAGTTGTCGCCCGCCAGGGCGAGTCACCATCCACGGAGATTCCAATCTGGTCATCAACCAACTCACTGGCAAATGGCGCATGCGCAAAGGACTGTACCTGTCGACAGCCAAGGAAGCAAAAGCGCTGCTCGCTCACCTGCACGGTCTTGGATGGGAGATAAACCTATGCTGGATTCCTCGTGCACAGAATAAGGAATGCGATGCGTTATCGAAGAAAGCCTGCCATACCCCTGGCAAGCCAACTTCAACCCGGCAGAAAGTGCATAAGCGGCGGGACCCACGCGATAATTCAATGTTGGGGAGAACGATCAAGACCACCGGCATAACTGTACTGAGAGCCGCCCCCAAGGGCAGCGATTGGTGGGTATGCAAATGCCCATGTGGTGTTGAGTTCGTCGCCCACGGATGGAATGTGAGGCATGGTCGTGCTCGCAATTGTGGCAGTAACGAACACAATGTGCAGTCAAGCGGGCATTCGCGGTGTGATAATGTTGACCTGTACGCGGCCGGAACACTCCAGGGTTAGTCCATTGCCATACCTGTGTTGCCCCCTCTCCTAAATTAACATCCGAGTCGAGCCTGGCCGCAAGGCCATGGCGGGTTAGTCAGGTCAGCATATTCTCTACTGTCAGGTCCAATTGTCCGAATATAGTTACAAGGCGATGGGTCCCGTCATGCATCTCCTCCCTCGTTAAACATGATGAGCGCTTTTGACCAGACAATCGAATCCTTTTCACGCATAAAGATGGTGTGATAAACGCAGTTCTCTCCCCACAGAAAACCTGCGTGCTGGTGGAGTAAGGAAGGTCTCTTACATAATCGAGGTGTCTATGCAGGGTACGATAAAACGTGTCGTTCGGGAAAAGGGCTTTGGTTTTATTCTCTCATCAGATGGGAAAGAGGTTTTCTTTCACCGCACAGGTCTTCAGCAAATAGCCTTTGAGGGCTTACAGGAAGGCACAACCGTGGAATTCGAGGTGGAACAGGGTGCAAAAGGCCCCCGTGCTGCGAACGTTCGGCCAAGCGCTGGGTGAGTTTCCGTTAATTGTTAATGCCAGCACCAAATGCTCCATACACGGGTGATCCTCTTAAATGGACGCCCCGTGACGTGCATGGTTGCCATCAGAGTCGAAGTCGCTGGGACCGGCTGCTCCGTTATGGCTGGTACGGTCTATACGCGTGCCATCAGCACATGTAAGAATCCTTGGTTAGGAGGAAAGCGGTGTTCCTTTTCTCGTCGAAAAGGCGTTGCCCAGAATGCCACAGCCGCAACGTTCGCAGATCCGTGCGCTGGGGAATTCTTGATTCATGGATTCTTCCTCTTTTTATGTTGCGTCCTTTTCGCTGTGACAGATGTGACCGCCGCTACTTCGGACTGTTCTTCGCTGCACGAGTCAAAATGGAGCCGAAGAGTAGTTTAAGAGGGGCCCCGCCAAATCCGTAAGCGGATGGTCTTGGCCGTCTAGGAGCGTGTCGGAAATAGCGTTTTCTCGACGAAGAATCAATAACTTACAGACAGTCGAATCTCGCTAAGTTGTTGATTCTACGTGCAGCGAAATCTATCTCCGACAGGCTCCTAGTCGGGGTTTATTGTCCGTGGGCATTCTTCCAAGTGGGCACTCTGGTTGTGTCCACTTGGAGGCCAGATGGATACGGACAGACGATATTGGATAGCGGAACTAGGAGTCTCTAGGCACCCATTGCGACTGGGTAAGGTAAGAATTTAAGCCCTGCAATCATCCAATTGCTGGATTCATCTTGCCGCACCCAAACCACGCGAGCAGGGATGCTCTGGGTGAATTGCCCCTTGAAAACGACTTCCACCTCTTGTTTTGGAACCAGCGCCAGCATGGTTCGAATACCCACGCCGGACAAGGAAATGTCAATGGTCGCTGTGAAGGTGTCCGATTTTAACTTATCAGCCTTCAACGCAAGACTAATGGGGATGGCGACCGGTTCGCGTTCCCACCGGCGGAGATCAGCGGCACTTATAGTTTGCATCGCCAGTCCCTCCTCTCATCTCCCAGAGTCCCAAAGCCAGGGCAATGTTAGCCGTTATTTCCCTAGCACGGGCCCCCTTCTGACCCAGTCGGCTCAGTTTAAATATGCTTTGCTTCGTCGTCTTACCTCGTCTCCGTGCAACCAAGTGTGGGCGCGCTTTCGGGAGAAGGCAAGTAAATTCATCCATTCCTGGCTCCCTTCGGGGTTATATAGAAATAAGTAAAAGCCCGGTGTTCATGGTTGAATCATGACGACTGCTCTCCCGCGCTGAATAAGAATTCCGAGGTCGGGGTAGCACGAAATTGGTGCGTTGCTGTGATTAAGTCCTGGAATTGCGTGGCTTTCCTCGGGCACCCAGCGAACTGCAAGTCCATCAAAGCAGCAACTTCTAGCCCCAGAGCTGCCGCCGGACGTTGACAATCTGCCCGAATTCGGCTACGTTGTTGTCATCGTCGAAAACACAAAAGGAGTGTGCCCCCTAGACCATAACCTGGTCAGCGACGTGGCAGCCATTTCACTCTCCGACTTCTAGACTGCTTAGAGTCGGCTGGCTGCCCAACCCTCCCCTCGGAAGCCATGGAGGGCTAGGGGCGTTTGGGTTTCCAATGCAGGAAATCTAGCAAGCACCGTAGAGTTAAGGACACTAACCAGTTAGCTTCACGGGAACGCTGGCTTGGCGGTGATTTGAGGCTAGCCACCTGACTATCTCGAAGCCGGAATCTCGGCAGGGGGGAGGAACATGATTTCATCTGCGGAGGGGTTCAGGATACTGGATAATTGGAAAGCGCAAAGAACGCCATTGTGGCTTGCCGTTTCTAGCAGAGAGGACTTGGAGGGACCAGTGGTAAGGATTGTGGAGGTCTCGACGGAACCGGCTGAAGTTGTATTCGACATGGGGGGCGGCGGGGAATTAGAACCTCTAAACCTCAATGAGGCGCTGTTTGACCAGTCCGACAGTGACGTTGCCCCGTTCCCTGTTGCCATAACAAAACGTTTTGGGTTCTTCCTGAATTTATCTTTGCCAGACGGAAGAGAGTTCGTGCTCGCTCAGCAGGTCCAATGAGGCTTCGAGGTTGCCATAGATGGTGCTGGTTTGATGCTCCCTTATCGTCTCCTCGGGGTATCTATTCCTCATCGGTGGCGGCACGCATGGGGACCGCTTGCCCTCCCTGGATTAGATTCCTGACCCAGTTGGAGGCACGGGCAATGGCTCTGTATGCCGTTTTAATCATTCGCCTCCCAGCCAGCAGTGCTCTGCTCCGCCGCTTGCGCCCAGCCATGGACATCATGGTCAACATGCGAATGCAGTACCTCTCCACCTTGGCACTCAGGTTCCCCTTTCGGGATTTGTCGGTCTTCATGAGTTGGTCGTCGTATATCCTAAGCGTTAGGTCGCCCAGGTTCTCCCAGAACACGTAAAGGAAGAAAAGAAGTCCGGCCAACTCCGGGCTGGGCCACATCATTACGGTAGCGGCGACGCCTACGAATTTCCTCAATCTGTTCCTTCCTGTGTTTCCCAGCCCTGCATCACAGAGGTTACTCTAAGGGCCGTCCAGTACTTTGGGAATAGTACGAAGGTACTATGCGCCGTAGTGTAGAACGGGATGGCCGGACTCGGAAACTCCCTTCCGCAGCCCCTTTTAACTCTTGCGAACAGCCACATTGCTGAAGCCTCGCTTCACACAACCTGACCCACTCCCCAATCCTCTTCCCAATTAACAACACGCGTGGCGTCTAAGCCACAAAAAAGGAGGCACCATGTTCGTTGAACTCATGCCGCTTCTCGCCGGTCGCACTGTGCTCGTCACAGTAGCCAAGGTGGATGACAAAACGCTCCGCGTTAACGTCATTCCCGCTCTGGCAAAGGCTGACGACAACGCGGCTCTCAGTACCCCGCTCACCTTTACCGGCCCACCCGAGGAACTCGATGCTGAACTCGGGAGGCATTTGGCCGGCTATGTCCAAACCTACACCCAAACCGCCAGCACCCTGGCCGAAGCCAAAACCACAATGGAGGCTGCCGCCAAGGCTGCGCAGGAGGAAGCCAAGCGCAAGAAGGCAACCGTGAAGCCACCCACGCCTGCAAACACGGCTGAGCCTTCCTCAACCCCTTCCACGGCATCCCCAACGCCTGGTGCCGCCGTGCCCATTACAGCATCGACAGGTACGCTCGGGTTGTTCCCACCTGATACGCCCGACCCCGTCCCAGCTCAATCCCAAGGAGGTCTCGCACTCTGATGGAAAGCCACGTACTTTCTCGCATATTCGAATTCAACGGCGTGAGGCTTCCCGACCCGAACCCCAAGCTTTCGGTGGAGGACGTCCGAACCCTCTACGCCCATCAATATCCCGATATCGCCACGGCATCGATCACCGGGCCGGAGGCGGTTGGCGACAAGCTGCGCTATCAGTTCACGCGAGCCATCGGTTCAAAGGGGTGACCCGATGAGCCGAAATCCCAAAAGCCAGGCGGTGGCGAAGCGGGCGGTCCTGGATGAACTCGAGAGACTTCGACAGGGCCGTCACGCCCGTTACCAGACCCTTGTGGGGAGGTTTGCGAGATGCCCAGAACTAATCCAAGCAGCCGCCCTCTGCGCCTCCGCAGTCGAGGCGAGCGCTCGAACCAACAACCGCACGCCCCTCGATGCTCCACCCGGATGGCTCCCTCCGATCAGTTAATGGCTCAGGGAAGTGGCTTGGTACTGCCGCAACTTTGCTCAGTGCCAGTAATGCATCGGCTGGTTGCCGATGACCGTTTGGCGGTGATGCTTGCCGTGACCCTACTGGAGCTGGACATTGCTATCCCTGGAGATTGGGAAAAGGCAGCCCACGACCCAACGTCTTTCATCAGGATTACGCTTGAGCGTTGGGTTAACTCGCACGGTGGCCCAGCCATCCGGCACCGCTTCCTGCTTTCCGCCGTAATCAGCAACAGCACCTCTGATTGGGCAGAGCGTGATGAAACCAAGCCCAACCAACTATTCCTCATTGTTGAGCCTTCCGAGGCAACGTGTGGCTGTGCGACCTTTGGTCCAACTCTGCAATTGCTGGACAGTATCCACCCGCAACTGCCGGCGACATTCTTCCACCTCTTTGTTGGAGCGCTTAACCGGTGGACCAGGGTATACGACCTGCGTGATGCCGACGAACGTGCCGAAACGCTGCGGGAATGGGCGGCAGGGGAACCTGACGCTGACCAGTATGAAATCCCCGACGTCGAGGGATCAATTCCCCTGTGTATGCGGCAGACCACCCTGGACGAGGGTGAGGTTGCTCACCTGAAAGACAACATAAACGACCCACGAGCAAAGAAGTTGGTGAATGCCGTACTCGCCCTCGATCACCTGTCCACACAAGCAGAGCGACCTGACCTTGACGACAACATCCGTGAAGAGCTCTCTGCCTGCAATCCGCCCTTGCCCTGTCTGCTGGCTGTGTTTGCTGAAGGCGACACCATTTCAGCAGCGTTTGATGAAGACGCCCAGGGAATGATGGAGGTGGAGCCAGAGCCTAATATCATCATCCCTTTTAATCCTACGGATACGCAGAGCGTTCAGCGCACATTCCACATGTTCGGAGTGGCTTGCCAGACCATTGCTGCGGCAAGCCGCCTGATCGACCTCATGCCAGGCAATGACCAATGGATCATTTCAAGGTGAGAACCATGAAAGCTTATGTCAACATCGGAGCCAACCACGAATTCCGGCTGGCCGAAGCAGTGCTTGTTTATCGGGGTGGAGGCGATGGTGCCTTCGCCAGCCTGCACCAAATCAAGCAAGGTGAGAATGGAATTCCCTATCTCACCCCCGGCGAAGCCCTGACCACAGTCTTCCTGCGTACTCTCGCCCAGGGGCTCGGTGCACAGGTCAAGCCGGAAATCCTGCCCGATAACGTCCTGGCGCGCACCCCTGACATGCTCGTGTGGTGGTCACGGCCGCGACGGAGGGTCATGTTCTTCGGAGGGGTGAATGAAGAGGCGCGGAAGCTTAACGGTCTCCTATTCCCGCACCCGTCGCTGATCTTCAAGGTTGCAGGCAAGGACCTCTTCGTGCGGGCAGTCGCTACGAGTTCACGGCCAACCCCTGACACGCCCCTCCAGACCGCTCCTTATTGGAATACTGACGTTCGAGTCTGCCCCGGCAGTATGCATGTCCCCGATACCTTTGACGTTGCGTCGATACCGCAGTGGGAAGACGCATTCTATCAATCGGAATTTACACATGCGGCAGGCGCAGTGCGGCTTACCAGCCACTCAGGAGGTTTCATCGGGTTGTGGAGAAATCTCGCTGGCAAGAAGCAATTCCCAGTTCAATACCTGACCGATGCCGGAGAAACCCTACAAGAATTCGTCACTTGCGGACACGAACGTTGAGGAGTTGGCCATGGAAATTCACCGCATTCACCCCGAACTGCTCCAACGGCAGGTGCGCGTGCTGGTGGTCGGTTGCGGAGGAACGGGGAGCGCAATAGTTGCGGGATTGCCTTACCTACATCAATCGCTTGTGGCACACGGTCATCCTGGAGGACTGCATGTCACAGTATTGGACGGCGATTCGATTTCACCTGCCAACTGTGTCCGCCAGCCCTTCGCCCGGTGCGAAGTGGGTCTCAACAAAGCGATTGTTCTGGTCAACCGATTGAACCTGTTTTGGGGATTGAAATGGGATGCTGTACCGGTTCATCTGCGCCCAGGAATCTTTATCTCACGCAGCTATTCCGGCGATGACCTCCGCGCTCACATCGTGGTTGGCTGCGTGGATACACGGGCAGCACGGGTCACAATCCGCGATGCGGTTGGGAATTGGAGCATGGTTTCCTACTGGCTCGATCTTGGCAACAATGCAGATAGCGGGCAGTTCATCCTGGGCGAACCGCTCAATGAGCGGAATCGCAGGGCAAAACTCCGCCTGAGGTCTGCGGTCGAACTTTACCCTAAAATCGGTGATCCGAATCTCGATAACGACGGAGAACCAAGCTGTAGTGCGGTTGAATCATTGGAGCGCCAAGAACCTTTCGTTAACTCGACCCTTGCTCAGCACGCGCTGGCATTGGTGGCTCGACTGTTTCGTTACGGGGAAATCAGCTATCATGGGGGCTTCATTAACATGGCATCGGGTGTGGCATCCGTGCTGAGGATCGACCCGCGGTACTGGAGACGAACCCGGAGATTGAACAAACACACGCCGCCGCTACGGCGGCGACAGGAGGATGGTCCCAATGGCAGAGCCAACTAAGGAAGAGTTGCTGGCCCGGGTTGCCGAACTTGAGAAACAAGTGGCAGCAAAGAAAACCGGCACGATAGGTTTTAAGGTGAGCGAGAAGGGCGGCGTAAGCGTCTATGGATTGGGACGCTTCCCCGTTACATTGTATTACGAACAATGGACCCGGCTCCTTGATGCCGGAGAGGACCTGCGAGCTTTCCTCGAAGCAAACAAGAGCCTCCTGAAACTCAAGGCATGAGATCGGCGCACGGCTTAGCCCTCCACGGGCAACCCCCGGCAGCTTCAGTCTTCTATTTTGAGGAGATTCTTGACTTCGCGCACACCCGGCGCGGCCCAGGCAGCCCGCTCGGCGTCCTGATACTCCACCCAAGTGCGAAC
>Ga0187876_1000981_pt1 | contig 26483 bp, 20 predicted proteins | sample June2016WEW_17_4_FD_133000 | JGI IMG/M metagenome (GOLD analysis project Ga0187876, IMG submission 133000) | Peatland microbial communities from SPRUCE experiment site at the Marcell Experimental Forest, Minnesota, USA - June2016WEW_17_40 | ecosystem: Environmental > Terrestrial > Soil >...
GGGGCGTAGGTGTCGCCGAGGAAGACTGCCTGGTAGGTGTAGACGCCCTGCGTGGATTCGCTGCGGGTGAAGGTGTAGGTGCCGTTGGCGTCGGTGGTGGTGGTGTTGGCCGCGCTCCAGGTGCCTGAGGGGTCCGTTCTGCCGAGCGTGATGGTTTTGCCGGAGAGAGGGGTGTTGTTGGCGGTGAGGGTGCCGGAGAGGGTGAATAATTGATTGGCGGCGGGGGTGGTGGTGTTGGTGGTGAGGGTGATGGTGGTGGGGGTGAGGGGGTTGCTGACGGTGCTGGATTGTTTGACGGCGGCGCTGGAGTTGGAAGTGGTGGCAGTGAGGGCGGTTGACGCGGGTTTAACTGTAGGCGTGGCGTTACGATGGGCGGCGAGGCTGGAGTTGGAGGTGGTGGGGGTGAGGGTACCGACGGTGAGGGAGACCGAGGCGGTAGCGGGGGCGTAGGTGTCGCCGAGGAAGAGTGCCTGGAAGGAGTAGCTGCCCTGGGATTCGCTGTCGGTGAAGGTGTAGGTGCCGTTGGCGTCGGTGGTGGTGTTCGCCGTCGTCGATTGTCCGTCGGGATCCATTGTGACGAGGAGGATCTGTCTGCCGGAGACCGAGGTGCCTGTTGATGTGACCGTCAATTTGCCGGAGAGGGTGAAGGCCTTGTTGACGGCGGGGTTCGTGTTGGAGGTGGTGAGGAAAAGTAGGGTGGGTGTCGGGATTGGAGTTGGTGTCGGGGTTGGGGTTGGATCATCGGCAGTGACGGCGACGGTGGCGGTCGGGCTTGTTGCGCTCACATAGGGGGCGCTGCCCGCGTAGGTGGTGCGGTACTGGTAGGTGCTGGCGGTGGTTTCGGTCCGGCTGAAGGAGTAGGTGCCCGTGACGGTCTGCGATGTGAGGGTGGTCCAAGCGTTGCCGCTGAGGCGCTGCAACGAGACAGTGCGTTTGGTCAACGGGGCGCCGTTGGCGGTGAGCTGTCCGGTGATCGAGAAGGACTGTTTGACCTGCGCTGAGGAGGGTGCTGAGATGGTGAGGGCGGTGGGGATCTGGGTGGAACTGACGGTGGCGGTGGGGGTTTTTGCCTCAACTACAGCGTTAGCGTTACAGAATAACAATGCACAAGTGACAAGCACTACTGCGATAACAATGAAACCTTTCTTTTCTCCAAACATCCCCATTCATCTTGAACGCTGAGCTTATACTCGCGCGACAAGGCCTACCTTCCCTTAAAGTGTGTTTTATTCGTCCTTAATCTTTCCTTTGCAAAATGGGATCTAAATTGCCTTAAATTATCAAGGTTGCTTTACTTAGGCAATTTAGGATCTGCTAATAGTCCGTCCCTGTTCGCATGCATCGACGCGAATGGAGAGACGATCGAAAAACTCTGGTGAAAAATGGCTTTAGAACGCACTTCCTGACATCTCAGTCATATTCAGCTCGCGCTGAAGTCGCCGTCCTTTCAACGGCAAGCACCGCGAAAAAAAACGTGAGCGCTCGATCCTCGTCCCAGCGACGACTAGACGCCACTTCACTCTCGGTTCGTTTAAGCTCAAATGGAGTGCAGGGCACCTATACGATCCTCTCGAGCGCGGTAGGTGATCAGGATTTCCACGATGCGCAAGCCGTTCCTCGCGCACTCAGCGAACATATCAACTTCAATTTCAAAGCCGCGCGCTGCGAGCTCCAGGCGCCGAATCGCGTCGCCTCTGTCCCCCTATAACCAGATGCAAGCGTTGCTGACCTGTCAATCAAAAAAAGCAGCCGAGCAGCCGCGTCAGAAGAACGCTCCCGACTACGATCTACTTAGCCAGCGCTACGGGTTCAATGATGTTTTTGAGTCTTGATCCGACGAGGGCGTCGTGCGTTTGTAAGGAGCGCAGCACTCATCGGCTTTTTCAATCGGGCGTGTATTGTCCGCGTCAGAGTAAGTCACTTAATCTGCTTTGACGAACTTAAATGCTGTTTGAAGTGCTTTATCCTCCCCCTGGGCTTTTCGAGGATCCGTTGTCGGCCTTTTTTACGGAGCAATATCCCGCGCATCTCGGCTGATAGTTCATTGATGATACGTTTGGACGACTCGAAAAAAGGTTGGATGCCCTCTTTCAAAAAGAAAGCGGCCGATGCACAGAAACGGGGCGGAAGCGAGAAGTGCTATGACGGAGGCGAACAGTTGCACGTACGTCATACATTCATCGTTATCGCCTGCAGACGTGCAGCCGACGTCTACCCGCGTCCGACACCAACTGCGAGAAACGTGAGCCGACTCCCAAACTCGTGGGGATCAAAAATACGCCGGCCGTCGATCACCACTGGTGTCGCCATGGATTGAGTGAAATCGTCCGATGTGAGCTGCTTGAACTGCTCCCACTCGGTCAAAACGATACAGCAGTGCGCTCCTGCGAGGCACTCTGAAATTGAGGGCGGATACTCAAGCCCTTCAAAGCCAGGTAGACTTATCCGCTTGACCACGGGATCGAACGCGCTCACGTGCGCACCCACCTTCAAGAGTGCGCGGGCAACTATCAGGGATGGGGCTTCGCGCACGTCATCGGTATCGGGCTTGAAAGCGAGGCCGAGGAGGGCCACTTTTTTGTCCCGTGGTTCTCCGAGCGTTGCAAGAGCAAGCTGGGCGACGTGGGAAGCTTGCGCTTGATTTACCGCCAGCGTAGCCCTCAGCAAAGGCGCTGAATAGCCCTGTACCTCAGCGAACTTGCACAGTGCTTTTGTATCCTTGGGTAGGCATGAGCCCCCGAAACCCGCCCCTGCATTGAGGAATCTGGGGTTGATCCTCTCGTCCAGTCCCACGCCTGCCATCACCTCAGACACATCGACGCCTGGAACCCGCTCACAAATATTTGCCATTTCATTTGCATAGGAGATCTTCACAGCAAGAAAGGTGTTACTCGCATATTTGACCATCTCTGCCGATTCGAGACTCATCCTGAGTAGGGGAATACCCGGCCCGTAAAAACCCGCAAGCAGGTCGGCCAGCCGTTGGCCTGACTGCTCATCGTATTCTCCGATTACCACACGATCGGGGTGCAACGTATCCCGAATTGCTGATCCTTGCCGTAAGAATTCCGGATTCATGCACAGGCCAAAATCACGCCCTGCAACAAGTCCCGATGCTTCTTCAAGAGCGGCCTTGATAGGGCCTCGCACCGTCCCGGGCGTTACGGTGCCCTTGACCACAACGAGGTGGTAGGCGTTCTTCAGTTGTAACGCACGCCCGATGTCGTCACTCGCATTGATGACGTAACGCAGGTCGACCGTTCCGTCTGCTTTTTCGGGCGTGCCTACGGTGAGAAACGTGACCTCAGTTTGACGCACTGCTTCAGAACGATCAATCTCAGCGCGTAAGTGTCCCGATTCGATGCTCGTTCGCACCGCTTCATCCAGTCCTGGTTCGTGAAAGGGGGCTCGCTTGGCATTTATGATGCGCACCTTATCTTCGTTGCGCGTCGAGGCGATAACGTCGTAGCCCCTCGACGCAAAGCAAACGGCAGTGCTTAGGCCAACGTACCCGGTTCCGACGATCGATATGCGCTGCACTACGTTTTCGTGTGCGGTCATTCATTTAAAAGTTGTGTTTGCGCGACGCCAGCGTTCCTTTCACGGTAGAAAAAAGAGCTATCGTCCGATGCACGCGCGGTAGTTTGCTCCTCAGGGTGACATAAGGGGAGTACCGTACGAAAAGAAACATCTCGTTTTTCTGCAGATATCGCTTTTGTACGATGTTCTTTGAGGGGCCTTGGCATTCAGAAAGACGATCAACGCCGCAAGTCGTGATGCCGGTCCTCCTATGTAGAGGATCGACCTCTTGTCAGAGCCGGTCGGAGAACAAAGCAAAAAGTCTTTAACGGACTCATCCTGAGTAGTTCACCAAAGTGCGAAGCCGCACGCCATCTCGAGGCCCCCCTTATAGTGGCTCTTTGTGTGCTATGGCGCGGGAGCGGCGAAAGCAGTTAGAGGCGCTTGATGATCTGCTCAAGGGAAGAATCTACACCGTATCGCGCATCGTTCACGCGCCGGGCGAGGTGTTACGCCCGCAGACAATCAGCGATCGCACCGACATCCTCCGATGAGAAGGGGAACAATGATTAAAAAAGCAGTGATACCCGCAGCGGGGTTAGGCACGCGCTTTCTTCCCGCCACGAAAGTGCAGCCAAAAGAGATGCTGCCGATTGTTGATAAGCCTATCATACAGTTTGTAATCGAGGAGGCAGTTTCTTCGGGAATTGACGATATTATCATCATCACCGGGCGGGGCAAGAGAACGATCGAGGACTATTTTGATTTCTCTCCCGAGCTCGAGAACCATCTGGCCCACGATAGCAAATATGAACAACTTGACCAGATACGGACGATATCCACCTTAGTGGACATTCACTACATACGGCAGAAAGAGCCAAAAGGACTTGGAGATGCCGTTTTGAAGGCAGAGAAACATATCGGAAATGATGCGTTTGCAGTGCTATTGGGTGATGACATCATAAAGTCAACCGTTCCGTGCACGAAGGAACTCGGAATTCTCTATGAACGGTGCGAGAGCCCTATCCTTGCTGTGGAGCGTGTTCCGGATGAGAAAATATCGAGTTACGGCATCATAAAAGGGGAGCAAGTGAATGACTCGCTCTATCGCTTGAGTGACGTAATCGAGAAGCCAACCCTGCAAGAGGCCCCCTCCCGTTTAGGCATCGTCGGACGGTACGTGATGACCGCTGACTTGTTTGATTGCATAAAACGAGTGCCCCGTTCCGCGCGGAGCGAGCTGCAGCTTACCGACGCGATTCGATTGCTCCTGAATGAGCGCCAGGTCTATGCGTACGTGATCGACGGAGTGAGATATGATGCGGGGGATAAAATCGGCTACCTAAAGGCGGTGATCGACTTCGCACTCGAACGAGACGACTTGAAGCGGGAATTAATCGAATATCTGGCAAAAAAGCGACTTGCTTTGGAACACGGTGGCCCACCATGACTTTTGGTCAGAGTTTACGCACTACCATTTTTGCCCTGATTATGCGGGCCGGCAACACGACCGCAGCGAACCTTGTGAAGAGGGAAATAAAGCTAGAACGATCGACATCGGAGCGTTCTTAGTTTTCTACGAGTATGAATAATACGGGCGCGAATACAAGGAGGACAAATGACGCGAGTTTTGGTAACCGGGTGCGCCGGATTCATTGGTTCGCACCTCGTTGAGAGGTTATTGCAAGGCGATAACGAGGTGATAGGGATCGATTGCTTCACCGATTACTATCCGGAAGAACAGAAACTCGCGAATCTGTCGCGCGCATTGAATCATGAGAGGTTTACGCTTATCAGACGAGACATCGTGGAGATGGACAAATTTCCACGCGTTGACCACGTGTTTCACATGGCGGCACAGCCAGGCGTTCGGGCGTCGTGGGGCGCGAACTTTACGATTTATACGAAAAATAACGTGGAAGCAACGCAGCGTTTGCTGGAGTTTTATCGGTCCAAAGAACTGAAAAGCTTCATTTATTCGTCTTCTTCTTCGGTATATGGAGATGCCGAGCTGCCGATGAAAGAGGATGCTCGACCGTTGCCCGTTTCCCCGTACGGGGTCACGAAACTTGCAGCTGAGAATCTGTGCTACCTCTATTGGAAGAACTACGGCGTCCCCGTCGTTTCTTTGCGCTACTTTACTGTTTACGGGCCACGCCAGCGCCCTGACATGGCAATCCATAGATTTGTGCACGCGATATTGAATGAACGCGAGATTCAAATTTACGGTGACGGGCAACAATTGCGGGATTTTACCTTTGTCAGCGATGTCATTGACGCGCTCGTGTTAGCGGCCCAAAGTGATAGCAAGGGTGAGGTTTTCAACATCGGAGGAGGCCACACGATAAGCGTCAACGCCCTAATCGAAAGCATAGAAAGCCTCGCGGGCAAGAATGCCCATGTACGGCACGTCGAGCAACAAAAGGGAGATGCTCGCGATACGTTGGCAGATACCGCAAAGGCAAAGCGGCTGTTATCGTGGAGCCCGCAGACCGACCTTCAGAGCGGTCTGAAAACATACATCGCGTGGGTTCTGAGGGGTCCTCGTGTCGGATAGAAACGCGAAGTAGCATAACTTGCATTTGAACTGCGCTAGAATCGACGACTTGACAGACACTGTCAGCAAAGAGCGTCCGCACGTCACGCGCAGGACACAATAATTCGACGTGGTATCTCTAGAGTAGCGCGCGTGCTACGTAGCCTTCAGCACTGTTTCTCATTCCCTACGCGTATCTATCGGTCGCTGTGCACGCCTTTAAAACATGAGGTCGACCGTGGGTGCCCTCCAACGCGTTGGCCCCACAGACTCGCAAAGATCTAGAACTAGTTGGTCTCGTCCTTTTTGATGATAATATTAAGGGTTCTTTCGTTGAACCCATTTGAAGCAGCAGGATGCACTTTGGAAAGGAACGAACTGTAACGCGCGTCATTCATTTTCCAATGCAACCAGTAAAACACATTTCTTTTCCGTCGGTATGAAGAAAGGTCGCTGACGATGTTTAATTCTTTTATGGGAGCAATGGCGAGTTCGAATTCGTGAAAACTCACCCCACGGCCTAACCTCAGAAAATCAGACATGGAAGTGTCGTTTGAACCTCTATATGATTGTGAGAACTCAGTTCGCGGGCTGAACTGCAAGTACTTGAGTGCAAGATCGTCGGGCAGCCATAAGAAGAAAGGCAAAGAGGATGTATAGCTGTCATAATACCACAGACGGTTTGGGGCGCTTAATATGCACCAGAAATCGTCTTTTTGGAGCATGTTCCACGTATCTCTCATCGCAATGAGTCGCTCTTCGTGCGTCATATGCTCTAAGGATGCAGGAAAGATTATGCAATCAAAATGCGCCGCTCGTAAAAGCGCTTTAACTTCGGCAGCATTCGCTTCAATAAACTTAGCTTCCAGCCCATAGATTTCGCAGCGTTCTTTTGCGACGATCAGAGAATTTTTATCGACGTCTATAGCGGTTACGTCAGCCCCCTGCTCAGCTAATGCGACCGTCAAAGCTCCTGTACCGCAGCCGATTTCCAAAATACTTGCCTTGTTGACGGCCTTAAAGTGATCGAGCCACGGAATGATGAACACGCGATAATAGACTAACCGTCCGTGTGCATGCTCTGACAGATCGCTCTGACAAGCTGCCGTCGACAAATACTCTTCGCTAACGGCCCGTGTTTTGAAAAAATTGCGCATAAGCGACTGCTTTAGCCGATTACACGACGGTTCATCAATGTCTCTAAAATTCAGTGATAGGTGACGGGGGGGCTTCGGACGACCGAGAGAGAGCGCATATTTTCCAATTTTTTCTTGCAGAGTACCGAAGACCATTTCTCGTCTATGCTGTCAGTCGCGCGCGCAGAATAAAAGCATTTTGAATGGCCCCTCGAGCGCATTTCGTGTTATAGTGTTTCTTAATCAGCTCGTAAAAAATGCTCCTTTCTCAAAAAAGAGCCAGGCTGTCTGAAAAACACAGGCAACTGAAACTCGATCAGGCAATGGCTCTGAAAGATCGGCCGGTAAACCTCAACTATAATAAGGTCCACGTCGCGCACACTCGAAGCTCGCACGCTTAAACCATCTCTGAATCATTACCTCATCGGAGACCAGGTTATCGAGCATTCAATATTTTTGATTCGTTTTCCGGATTTGCGAAACGTCAAAGCCAAAAAGTTCCAAGTGACGCGATGTTTCAGTCACGAGTGCTACCTGTTCGATACGCCAAGCTTGTCGAGAAGGGCCTCGTTGTTGATCACTGCTTCGGTTTTGTTCGTCCTATTTGCTCTGCGTTACCGTAAGCGGCGGCTGGTTCGCGCTCAATACGCGCCGTTTTGAAAGGAGATATAAGGCCGCAATCAGATAAGCGAACACAAGCGTGATTGCCGCGCCTAAAATGCCAATCAGTGGAATCAAGACTACGTCTAAACCGATGAGCGCAATGAGCCCGATGACGCTGCTAAGGGTGTTCACTTTGGCTCCGCGCGTACCTTCTGAAGCCATGAGCCAGCTGAGAGCTAGATAAAAAAAACTCATTGTGGCTGCAATGGCAAAAAATAGCGCAATTTCCCAGCTGAAGGGATACTGGCGCCCATACAGAAAGAAGATGATCCACTCAAATAGAAGCACTAATGGCGTGAGAGAGGCAGCAAGGTACGGCGCTGCTTTGCTGGCGTGACGCAAAATTGCCGACTTGTCGTCGCTCTTGGATGCATAGGGGAAAAAAGCAGCGTTAATGACGGTCCAAAGCATGAAGGCTACCGTTATCGATGGCAGGAAATACGCGTTGTAAATTCCTACATCCGCGGTCGTCATGAACTTATTAATGAGTATTCTGTCGACGCCCATGAAGATGCCCGCCACAGCTCCGGGGAGCGCAAGAAGAGAATAATGCATGACCTTCTTCGCCCAGGACCGATCAAATCGAAGTTTCATGTAGTCTTTAAGATAAATGACCAAAATGAAGCCGATCACCGCGTAGGATAGGTAATATGAGTACGCCGCTGACTCCCATGACTTCATGTCCTTGCTGATGAATGTGAGAAACGCAGCAAGTAGTACGACCGATTGAGCGGCAGTGAGAAGCGCATATGCTCTCATTTTTAACAAGATTCTAAGAGAATTTAGCGTTAGCTGAAAGAACGTAGAAGTAACGGCGAAAAAAAGAGCGAAAAAGAAAAGCTCTGCTGGCACTCCAAACACGTACGATAACGGCGCAGAAAAAAGCACGTAGGCACACGTTGAGGCTGCAGTCAACAACGCTATTAGGACGTACGAAGTGGAGATGATGCTTGCCCGCGCAAAATGATCCTGCGCCTCCGAACCATATTTTATCATGGGCGTAAGGCTTACTTGCATCGAGATCGTGAGAATGGCGCCCACTGTCGTGACAAGGCCAAGATTACCAAAGTTGCCTGGCCCCAGTATCCGTGCCCCAAGGATGCTGAAGGTCAACGCGAGCAGGGCTCCGAACATCGTGCCAATCCCCACGTACGAGGTGCCTAAGATCAACTTCCGCGCTTCAGTGCCCATCTTTTCCTTAAAAACTAGCTCATACGGCGCACTGAGTAAGCGGAAACCAAGTTCCTTGAGCGGCATCACGGGCTAAACCTACGTGGAACTAATTGCGAATTTATATATACGTTTCAGTTCGTGCGGTCTGCACCCGTGGTTTCTGTCTACTAAGCTGTATCTCAGAGATCTGCTCTGTTGCAGGGGCACAGATTACAGGGGCCTGCACGTAAGATCGGCATCGTTTTCACTGGAGCGCAGCGCCAAATCGGTTCTTCGACATCGTAAAAAAAAGCATCGCGCCGACTGTGAGGCGTCCGACGGTCGCAAAGCTCTGCGAGTCGAATCTTATAAAACTGTGTCAATAGAACCGTCGTTTGCTGAAGACGTCACGTGAAACCTGCGTCACAGCCTGATGCAACAGTGCGCCGCCATGCCAGAGCCGCTCACCGTGATACTACAGGAACTAATTAATGATCGCAAAAGCAGAACGGGCGGCCGGTCAACAAATCCACGATGCAAAACCTACGCTTTTCCGAATTACGCTGAACAGGCGGAGTGTGTGCGGCGGGGTCTTTTGTGCACGCCGTTATGTCGATGGCACGGTCGTTGTTAATTAAGCGCCATGATCAGGGCGCAGGAACTGACAAGCGGCCCTTGCTGAAACGATGTACTAACAGTGGCGTATGAGCAACTCCTAAACGAGCGCTCCTTTCGCGTGCATGGCCGCTTGCTATTTCACGTGTCCGATGCGCCCTATCGCCCTGCTATTATCCTTGTATATAATAAAACTCCGCAAGACCATTACTGTATATTTTGTTTCCAGCAGTTAACGTTGGAGAAGTCGAGATATTCTGAAAAAATATGTTACCGTTAGCGTCTTTCAAAGCCAGACTGTCTTGTTGCACGTTCGCTGCCCCAAAATAGACGTAGGAGTTTGCTGGGAGAGAGTGATTTAGGTCAGAGGAGCTGAGCAACTGGGTCGAGTCTGGCGACACATGGCCGTAGGCGATGAGATCGGTGATTCTTAGGCTATCCGCGTAGATCGGTGATGGACCCATGGAGCCTGAAATCCATTTGGCGGCATAGACACTCTGATCTGGAACCGGAGACACCACCAAATACGACCACGATTCATTGTCAGAGTACTCAAGAACATGCCCATTTTGTCCCTGCGCCGGAATGAAAGCAAAGTTTGATGGGTGCTCAGCAATCTCAAAAATGAAGTTGTAGTTGAAAAGGAAAAATGGCACGATTACCACGATCAACGCGGCGCCTTTGAGCTTCACTGCAAGATCCTCGTTAGCGTGGATCCAGCTCGATCCACGGTCAACGATTGCCTCTACAGCAAATATACCACAAGGCGCCAAAAAGAGCAGCGCGAGAGCAAAACCTCGCCAGCCGAGTATAATGCTTCCCACAGCAGGCGATGCAACAAGAACCAGTAACAGAAAGAGACTGCTGAGCGCGAGCAGAAGAAACTGAGAATTTATCTTTAGCGTCTTGCGACACCATATCATGAGGAGGAGGCCTACAACGAGCAAACCTTCTACAGCCACCCCCCAATAGCGGGCAAGTGCGTGCGTGAACGATAAACCAGAAATGCCGCCCCCCAGCCCGGTCGTGACGTATGCGTCGTTAGCCGTGGAAAAAAACTCACTCGCGAACGTATTGTACGTGTGGCTGCCCAGCTGGACAATCGCGGTGTACGGGGTTCCGCCGGACGCAAAAATGTACCAATCAAGGGCAATGACGGTGGCTAAAGCGACCAACGTCGCAGTGACCGCTGGTCTGCCCTGCCTCGGCCGATGTTTCACTACTCTAACGAGGGCTGGTCCGAACCAAAGGACGGCAAGATAGAGCAAAAACAGGTAGGACGTGGCGTAGTGAGATACCACCATGCTGCCGATAAACACTACTAAAACCGCTCCTTTCTTCAGTTCTTGCAACGAAGTACCCATTATTACCAACAGCGCCAGAACCAAGAAAAGTTCTGCAATTTGCTCCCGCGGCAGTTGAAGAAAGAACCCAAAAAAAGCCATGAAAAGGAATGCAGCGAGAAACGCCGACGTGTCGTTATGTTTTGACGGTGCTGCGCTTATGTTTGTTCTGTAAATGTGATACAATCCAAGGGGCACAAAAGCGAAGATAAACGGATATACGAGGCTGTAGACTACCACCGTGTCAAGGTTGAGAAAGAGCGAGTAGACATTTGGCAAGAAGACTACGCTGAGCATCCCAGAATAGTCACTGTGGGCAATGTCTGCGATTGCGTAACTTGGATTCCATACCCCCGCGGCTTTTACGACGTCAGCAAAATACAGCTCATAGTTAACGTCACCGCCGGCGATCAGATTTGGCGACGCGAGCGTACGACTATATTGAAATGCGAGCGCGATTGCCACTATAAAAACTGGGTAAAAACGTGCCGGAACCCGGCGGCTGACTACCAAGACGAAGATGATGACGATACTTAAGGTCGACAACAAGGAAAAAAGGGAGTCGAGATCGTACCGAATGAAGAGCCCGCCTAGAATGCCGAGTACGACGATCAAAACAGCGCCTAGAACGTGCGGGCTTTGAATAACGTCAATCTGCTTCGTAAAATCGGCTGCCGTAATTTGAAAATCGAAGGCGCCTTTCTTGTATCCAACAATTGTCAGTACCGCCAGAATCAGTGAAAATGTGGCGGCGATGGGCAAAAGAGATATCGGCCGCGAGATCCCGATACTCGGATAAACGAAATTCATCACCAGCGGTACGAACAGCAAGAAAGAAACGCTGAGGCCGACCGCATACAGAATTTTTTCCAAGCGATTGGCGGAGACTCGAACTATTTGAATGAGCAAAAAACCTGGGAGGAAGGTGAGCGTTGCGAAGCCGAGAACCTGTCTTAGAACCGGGACGTTTAGGATGATGGATACGTCCGTTAGGGCAATTAATGAAAGCAAGAGCGCGCATATCCTTTTTGAGTCTAAGCTGATCATGGCGCCGTGTTCATGAGGTAATCAAACGAGTTGGTCTAGTAGGGTATTCATTATCTTGTCATTCAAACGTGATCTGGCTGTTCTAAGGCCTTTGCACGATGCTAAATCTCGACGGTTATCTCATATCAAGCTTCGCTTATCCAAAAAAGAACCTGCAGCGCGAGCGATCCTCGGTAGAGTCTTGGATTAGTTTCGCGTCTTTGCTTAGCACTTGCATCCGGGGCCTGTTATGAATCAAGTTCTGCCGTGATTGAGTTAAAATATACAGCGAAAAACTCGTCGTGGACGTTCACATTTGGACGAGCGAACAATGGCCGAAACAGGTGCTCTAAGCACAAGCAGCGTTTTTACGCTCAGTGCAATTTGCGCGGCCGAAACTGAACGTGCTTTTGTTGGCCCTCAGAAACATTGAGCCTCTGAATAAATTCCATTCTAACCGGCCGTAAAAAAGGGGCGAACTGTCAGCGGTCAATTTAGGTGCCCTTGACGCCTCTTAAACAGGACCGTCGTCACCGTTTCTGCTGAACTAATAGTTCTACGAGCAAGCTCGATCATTTCGCGCTTTTTTCGAGCTTTGAGCATAGGATATGCAAACTTGTCCTTCTAAAAGTCGTAAGCTAGAGATCGATTTCGTGAGAAGACGCCCAGTTTCTCTTTTCAAAAACCCACGTCGTACACATAAACGGCGTAACACGTGTACCAGCGATAACGAAATGTTCTAATATTGAAAAAGACCACACAAGCACCAGTCCACGACTATCTGACAGTTATTTCGCATCTTTGCGACGTGTTCACGGCGTAGACTATCCTAGACCCGTTTGATGTTCTGCGGGCCCCTCAGTTCACAGAAAAAAAACCATCCCAAATGGTCGCGCTGAAATAATGAAAATAGCGATTCTTGCGTACTATTTCCCGCCAAAACGGAGGGCAGGAACAGAGCTGGCGACGTTCTATCTCGCAAAACATCTGCAAGCGCGGGGCAATGAAGTTCACGTGATCACGTCACGAGACCCCGGACTGCCTAAAGAAGAGCGCTATGAAGGAGTAATCGTACACAGACTTTATTGGCCGAATTCCTCTGTGCTCGGAAGGGCAATTCTCCAACTAGGCATGTGTCTGGCCATCCGGAGGATTAATCCACAAATCATTCACTTTCAAAGCTTTCTGGTCAGCACATGTGCGATTCTGGTGAAGAGAACATTGAAAAAACCCTACGTTGTCGCTGGACAGGGCTCTGAAATATACCTCCTTGGAAGTGTTCGTCCTCGAACGTCGTTTTTCTTGAAAGTCATCTTAAGAGTAGTCGTTCAAAACGCGTGCACAGCAATAGCCCTGACTGAGGACATGGGGAAACGAATACTGCACGGTTATGGCCGAGCGGCCGTTGTTATACCTAATGGAGTTGAAGTAGAGAGATTCAGCCATCGTATCTCGAAAGAAGAGGCGCGAAAGAAGTTTCAGCTGGGATCTGATGCAAGAATTATCGTTTTTGTCGGCAATCTTCGCCCTGTCAAGGGAGTGGAGTATCTCATTCAAGCTCTCGCACTAATACGAGAGAGAGATCCAAATATCGTATTGCTCGTCGTAGGGGGGGTCGTTGCCGGAGAAGAAGAGGGAGAAGGCGCGCGGTTAAACGCTCTCGTGGAAGCGTTAAATCTGAAAGAAAATGTCATCTTTGTCGGCAGCGTCCCAAATCAGGCGGTTCCCGAATACTTAGCTGCATCTGACATTTTCGCTTCACCAAGCTTGTCAGAAGGTTTTCCCGTTTCTTTTTTAGAGGCCATGGCTGCTTCATTGCCAATAGTTGCGACTAACGTGACAGGGATCTCCTCAATTGTGAAGGAAGGAGTAAACGCTTTTCTCGTTGAGCCTCGAGATGCAGCTCAAATAGCTGATAAAGTTACTATACTCCTGAATGATCCCGAACTGCGGCATCGAATGTCCGAGAATAACAGAGTAATGGTGCAAAAGTATGCTTGGGAAAGCGTGGCTAAGGATCTGGAACCGATTTATCTAAGCTGCCTAAAGTCGCAGGATTAAATAGCTCCAAGGCATTTTTGCCTTAGGCCCCACTCTTCCAAATCTGGTGCAACACACAAACGGCGTCGAAGCTGCCACGCGTACGGCAATGGAGCTCGTCCAATGCAGTTTTCATCATCATACACTGAAGAAACTAGACGTCTTTTGCATCGCAAATTATGCGCTCCCAGGTCTTAATGAGCTTCTCGTAACGGAACTCGGTTTCAACCAACGTCCGAGCATTTACGGCGATTCGCTGTAGTTGCGGACGTTGCAACGCTTCAATTATACTCTCAGCTAGACCGGTGGGAGAGTTATCGCATATAAGGAAGCCATTTTCCCCATCAACCAGCACATCGGGAATAGAGCCCACAGGAGTAGCGATGACCGGAGTCCCACACGCCATTGATTCGAGCATGACGTTCGGAAGCCCTTCGTTATACGAGGGGAGGGCTAGCAGCTTCATGCGGTGTAAATAACCGGGTAGTTCATCATGGGGGATCCATCCTGTCAGCTCAACTTTGCTGTCTAGCCCGTTCGCGTGCACGTAATTGCGGATTCGATCCTCTAGTACACCTTCGCCCACAATGAGAAACGTAGTGTCATTATGCGCTTCGAGTACCTTTGGAATTGCTTGAACAAAAGTCAAGATGCCTTTCTCTTCCTTTAAACGCCCAATGTATCCGACGACGTTGTCTCTGTGTTCGACATTGTCCTCAAAGCGGAATTCGTCGAAGTTCAAAAAGTGGCGATGAGCCACGACGGTCTTCTTGCGGTAACCGCGTAATTCCGCCTCTTCTATGATGGACGGACTGTAAACGATGAGCTCGTTGGCAAAAAAGTAACTCAAGCGCTCGAGCACGCCGAGCATGCGGAGTCTCACAAGTTCACCAGATTCTTGCTCGGCTCCACTTTCTCTGATCGCTCGTGCCACTGGTGCGGCGCCCAAGTAGGTCAAAATCACGATGCATTTGATGTTCAGACAGCGGGCAAAGACGAGCGGCGCAGCAAGTCCTGCCCCATTAAAGAAGAGCAAGACATCGATCTGGTCCCGTAGCTTGAAGATAATGTTTGCGATCCGAACGCCAACCACCACTTGTTCAAGTACCTTGGACGGCAGCGATGTCCGCCTTGTCTCGCTTGTCCGGATAACCTGTACGCGATCGGTGGAATTGCTATAATCCGCGCCGGTAACAAGGAATACCTTATTCGCCAGGGGATCGAGAATGGTTAGGAGGTTGTCGAGAGGGCGAGCTGCAGCCCGGTCTATGTCTACGTGCGTAATGATACCAACGTTCGGCCGACACGATTGCGCAGTATCCTTATGCACATCACGCGTTTTCAATTGCATTTGCCTCATATTTCGCAATATCGACCCATAGGAGCTCTCTGAGTCGTTTTAGCCCATTTTTTGAGAGTTCTGAACGCAAAGGTGCGTCGTGCAGCAGCTTCACCACGGTCTCGGCGAACACTCGTTTGTCTCCCTCCGGAACATAGATGATATTGCTTCCCCAGATACTGCGAAACGCCGGCAGGTCGTACACGATCACGGGCACGCCGTTACTCAGAGCCTCGGCGACGACGATGCCCCACGCGTCGACGGAACTGGGCAACACAAAAAGCGTGGACTTGCGCAGCAGATCGAACTTCGTTGTTTCTTCGACAAATCCACATACGGTGATACGCTCCGTTAGGCCCTCCCGCTCGATCAACTTAGTGAGTCGATCTTTTTCAGATCCGTCCCCTATCATGACGAGCTTCGCCGTCGGTATTTCAGCGGACACGGCCTTCCATATCGGCACCAAATCAAAGATTCCCTTGCCCCGCTCGAGGCGACCGACAAAGCACGCGTCAAACACAGGGACCTCGGATTCCGCCTCGCGGACGATCTGGTCGACGCCATTGTTCGTAATCAGAATTCGTTTTTCATCGACGCCGCGGGCAACGAGCGATTCCTTGATCGGCTCGTTTATGGCAAATATCAAGTCGGCGTATTTCCTGAGCAGCGGCACCGATATCACGTCGTTCAGCTTGCGCAAAAAAAACATCCCGACACTTTTCTCGCTTGCGAGGGCAGAGTGATAGTACGCGATGAGCTTGCTCGACGGGTTTCGCGAGTGCAGATACACTGACGGGAGCACGTCAGTGAGGTAGTGAGAAGAGGCGATGATGTCATCGTATTTCTCTTGCGGCGGCGACCGCAGAACTCTCAGTATACGCGAGCAAATCAACAGGACTCTTCCGAACAAGGTGGAGGCCTCTCTTTCAAAGAAGGAATCCGTGACAATGACGTTGCCTTTCACGTCCAGCTGTCTTTGCGCGTAACTATATCCAAGCCGGGGCACGAGGACATCGATATCGTGGTCGTTCCAGTATTGCGTCCAGTATTGAATTATCTTTATTGTGTGATAGTTGCTGCCGCCTGCCATATTCCACGGCCAGTCATTTAGAACAACGAGTATTTTTTTCAATTTCCTTCTCATCTCATTTTATCGCGAAGGACCGCAGTCACGATGCGCACCAGACGTCACGCTTCCGAATCTTTTTCAATTGGCTTTTAGACTACAAGGCCGTATATAACAATGCTATTGGCAACGAACACGCGCACGTGCTCGCCGTGAGACTAAAGGATTTGCAGAGCTATCTTCTAGCAGTAGCGTCCCTGTTCGCGTATAGCGACGCGAATGGAGACGGTCGAAAAAACTCTGGGGGAAAAATGACGTTAGAACGCGCTTACTGACATCTTCAGCCATATTCAGCTCGCGTTGAAGTCGCTTCTTTTAACGGCACGCACCGCAGAAAAAACGTGAACGCACGATCCTCGTCCCAGCGGCGACTAGACGCCGGTCTACTCTCAGTTCATTTCAGACTCGAATGGGGTCAGACCGCGCCCGCGGGGACGCCGATTCCTTGCGGAATTCTGCGTTTCTGGCCCCGCACAACAACATTTTCAATTTCGTCGAGAAACGCAGCCGCGGTCGTTTCCCAAGAGAACTGTCGGCTCCAGCTCAAAGCGCCCTCTGACAATCGCTGTTGCAGGCCTGTCTCACGCGCGACACGGATCGCGGCACGTGCCATCGCTTCGGGGGTCGTTTCCGTCAGCACACCCGTTTCGCCATCTCTGACCGCGTCTTGGTAACCAACGATGTCGTAGGCGATGGCCGGGGTGCCGCAGGCATTGGCTTCGGTGATGACCATACCCCATCCTTCGCGTATTCCGGGAACGAGAATGGCGTGCGCCCGCTGCATCAGCTCAACCTTGCGAGCCTCGTCGACGTACCCAAAAAACTTTACGTTCAGTCCTTTCGCCTTCGCTTCCAGTTTGTCACGCTGCGCACCGCGACCCACAATCCACAGTCGGGCCCCCGGTATCTTGGATTCAATGATCCCAAACGCTGTTATGCAGTCGTGCACAAGGTTGGCCTTTTTCAGCAGACCGACAAACAGAAATGTGGGCACGTCTTCTTTGGGCGGCACCTCCTCCAAAGGCTTGTGACTAAGTCCTTGAGGCACGACGCGTGTCTCAGTGATGCCGAATTGTAGCAAGTCGTCTCGGGTGGAGTCGCTGACCGTAACGGTGTCGACGTTGCGGTAGCACGCGTACCATCGCGGCTCCACGACGTAGTGCATAAGGTGACTAATCCCAGGCGGGAGCACCACGAGATGCTTTGCGCCCACCACTTCGTGCACCAAGAAGATGACCGGCTCCTGCACAAATCGTGGGGCTAAAAATGGTATGTTCGTGTACTCATCGACCACCACGTCGCAGTTCCCTCGTAGGTGCTTGCGATAGTACGCACGCGCCTGCGACCGGACGGTGAGATAGTTGCCCAGGCGGATTATTCTGATTCCGTCAATCACTTCAGTGCGGGCGGCACCCGCAAAACTCGACGCGATGAGCGTGATGGTATGCCCTTGGGCGGCCCAACGCTTCGCGACTTCGTGCGTGAACGTTTCAGCGCCTCCGGCGCACGGATGCGTGTGATCCCGCAAATTCAGTATTAAAATCCGCATGATTTGTTCACGTTTGAGTTAGAACCACAGCTGCGAAGACTGTTCTTCGCGCTCGTGCATTACTTCTTACTTATTGTTAAAGTATTTAAAAGTTGTCTAAAGCTATCAATAGTTTTAATTTAATTCGGTATTAAAATCCGCATGATTCGTTCACGTTCGAGTAAGAACCACAGCTGCGAAGACTGTTCTTCGTGCTAGTGCATTACTTCTTAACTATTGTTACAGTATTTAGACGTTGCTTAAAGACTTCACGAGTTTTAATTTATATGAAACAATAACACGAAGTTAAGAGTTACTTTGATACCGACTCGAGCTGTTCGCTAAAGAATATCGTTCGTCTCCTATTTCGTGAGTCGGGTTGTCATTACTAAATATCAGCCCCTCTCTTTTGCGTACATTCCTCCCAACTTTGAGCATTGCGCCCATATTCGGGCCACAAGGCTGCTCCGAGCACATAGGTAGGGGTAGAGAGCTTTTATTCGACTTGAGGTTTTCTTTGCAAAATTGCGTCTAAATTCCCTTAAACTGTTAAAATTGCTTTATTTAGGCAATGTAGGATCTTCTAGTAGTAGCGTCCCTGCTCGCGTATAGCGAGGCGAATGGAGACGGTCGAAAAAACGCGGGGGGAAAAATGACTTTAGAACGCGCTTACTGACATCTCAGCCATATTCAGCTTGCGTTGAAGTCGCTGTCCTTTCAACGGCACGCACGGCAGAAAAAACGTGAACGCACGATCCTCGCCCCAGCGACGACTAGACGCCGGTCTTCTCTCAGTTCGTTTACGCCCAAAAGGGGGTGCAGGGAAAAAAGGCGTATAGGGGCATTTGCAAACGGAGCACGGCAAACAGACACTAGTCGGCCCAATCCTCGGCTCTCAGGGACAAAAATCAGGAATTCATCGAACCCGAATCGCGTCTGTGCTGCTAATGATGCAGTACCTGAGCTAATGCGTTAACCAGCCGTGCATAAGCGTAGCTGTTTAGAATTCTGTAAATATGGTGGGTGTATCACCGGTCGGCGTGCGACCGGCCCCACAAAACCTCAGCTCGCTCTAGCGCGATCCTCGGAAAGACTGCTTAAAACCGGGTGTGGTACGGATCCCAAGCGTGTGGAACCGGACTAGCGGAACTGTATTGAACCGGACAAGCGGAGGTCACGACGGAACACGCGACTGCAGCGCAGGGTGTGGTCGCGGTCGGACATGTGACAGCGCTCGGACAGCTGCAGGACGTTGCGGTCTTGCAGCTCGTGCACTGCGCGCAGGTCGTCGCTGCGCAGCTACTGGTCGCCGTTGTAGCGGCGCTCGTAGCGGCGCACTGGGCTGACACGTTCATCGCCGCGAACAGTGAAAGCGCCACGAATAGCGCCAATACCGGAACGACTACTTTTCTCATATTCTTTTCTCCTATCTCATGCGCTTGATCGGGATCAAGCACATTCAATTATTAGGTCGATACTGTTTGTGTGGTCGGCGTGCCTTCACGCGACCGTTACTGGAAGTGTACCGAAGTCCCTTTTGACTTTGGCTACTTATATTTCGGAGACACGCTATATATAGTTTGCCCGCTCTTACACCAATGTTGTCAAGAAATACACATATTGTTATAAAATGACAATAACGGGCGAAGAAGCGGGATCTCGTCGGATGAAAAGCTTTTGCAGCAAACACGCCCCCCACTAAACTCCCAACCCCGTTGTGCCGTGCTTTTGCAGATACTTATGATTTCAACCGCTACAGGTCGCCACGCCATTGTTTCGCGCGTCGACGACGTCACGCGTGCCAGATACACTACTAGATCTTAGCCGAACGAGCTCACGGTTACGTCAAGCGGATTCTCGCTCGCCACACGAGCCTTTCAGGCTAAAAACGCGTGAGCTGCGCGCTAAGATCAAGCCACCACCCCAGGGCTCCTGCACGCGTTAGGCGACGCCTACTCAAGCAACGAGCGCTTTGGTGGTTCGTGTGCAGACGTGGGGCCGTTGACGCCTGTGCCGCGATTTTAGCCTCGTGGCGCCGTTTAAGGTACGTGACGCCAATGCAGGCGCGTGTGCGTGCCCGCTGTTGAGCACACGTCACCGATCAGCAGGCCGCCGGCTTACGCGAAGAAAACGTGGCGGGTCGGGCACGGTCACTCGTAGATCAGATACGTTAGAACGCGTTGTAGAGTGCCGTTTGAACGCACGACGTGATTCCGGCGCGACAGGGGTGCCAAGTTAACGTTATAACGGGGGAGTGAGCATAGCGTGAATCACCATGGCTGATCCTGGTAGATCCCATGTCGTCCGATATGTCGCGCTCGCTGCCATTATTCTAGTAGTAGCATCGCTGCTCTTTCCGTTGCTCGATGGCATGAGCGTTGCGGGCTACTTTGGTGACAAGACCTACCTGGTGATCTTGCAAGACAACGACGAGATCCGAGGCACCGGAGGGCTGATGGACGTTTTAGGACTGTTCACCGTGCACGACGGTACCATCGCAAGCATGCAATACCAGTACGTAAGCTCGCAAGGAAACCGTACGACATGGAATCCGATCGTGAACCTCAACGGACCTGAAAGCTTCACCAGGTTCTTCGATGTGGATGCAGCCGCACTCTCCGATTCAAACGTCCAATATAACTTTACGTCATTCGCTCCCAAGATGCAATCAGATTTTTACAACGCGACCGGACACAAGGTCGACGGTATTATAGCGCTTGACTTCACCGCGGTCGAGGCGATAATGAACGTAACGGGTCCGATAACGGTGTCAGGCGGGGTTATAACCAGTAGAAACGTGGTTGATCGCTTGCACTACTATTCTGGAACCGCGCAGGGCGAGAAGACGTCACTTGCAAGCCTTGTGTCGACAATGACGTTCGACCTCGCTGGGCTCATCCGCGATTCGAGCGTTACGCAGAAACTGGAGCTCTACACCACGTTACAAACGTTAGAAAACGAAGGACACGTGCTCCTCTATCCCAATCAGGGATTCTGGTTCCGAAGCGCCGGAGGCAGCGCCGCCAGCGAGAGCGCGCCGCCCGGAGCGGACTCCATCTCCGTGGTCGACACCAATTTAGGCAGCCAAAAAGCAGACTTCGGCGTGAACCGGACGATCGACTACCACGTTCAACTCTTTTCGGACGGGTCGGCCATCTCTACGCTGACGCTCACGTACACAAACGAGTGTTGGTGGGACTATGACGTGTTCTCCACCGCACTCGTTCCGCCTGGCGCTGAGCTCATCGCCGTGCAGAACGCCACGCACGCGTTCAAGGGTCCTGAGGTGACGAACGGGGACGGCTTTACCGCTCTTTCGTCGAGGCTTAATGTGTCTGCCAACGCGAGCGGAAGCGTGACGTACACGTATACACAGCCGAACGTGGTCTCTGCAAGCGGGATAGGGTACCACTACGACCTGTACATTAAAAAACAGGCGGGCATCAACAGCTACGTCCTGAATGTCAGCGTCCAACTCCCGGCTGGTGCGACGATGATCCACGCGGAAAACGTTGGATCGAACCAGGTGTTTAACGGCGACGCGCACGTGAGCGTCGTGTACATGTAGAGGATAGGTTGTGAACGCGAAACAAGGCGCGGCACTGGCACTCATCGTTTGTCTCGTAGTCGTCGCGCTCGCTGCGAGCGCATTTCTTTCGAGTCCGCCTGCCAACGTCACGTATACCGTGCCGGCTTCGGCGGTGCGCGCGTCGCTGGGCGAGACCGTGAGCGACGGGACGATCGCACTGCGGTTAAACAGCATTAGCGATGCGTCAAATCCTGCGACTGCTAGCGCGTGGATCGAGTTTAACAATGGAGACTACGCAACCGGCGTGTATTACTTCTCGTTGACCCCCCCTCCTGCGAGCAGCTATCTCGTCGCCAACGTCACCGTCACGAACGTGCACCACACGGAAATTCCCTTTGACTACGGAAATTTCGTGTTGATCGCACGCGACGGCACAGCCTACTATGCTAACTATGCCGTCTGCAACACGGGCTGTAGCGCGCAAGCGCTCGCAAACCGTGCGTTAAACGAGACCTTCACGAGCGATTTTTATGTGCTGTTTTCGGTGCCAACTGCGACACAACCAGTACAGATAGCGTACACTGGAGCTACCCCACCCATTGTGATGTCATCGACCTGAACCGCTATCGAATGGTCCTCGCGGGAACCGCTTCACACGCTTGACGGACACTAGAGCCGATACGCGTTTGCCAAAACCGGCTAAGCGCTGTCCGCATTGACTGGCCGCCGCACTCGCTAGGACTCGCAGTAGTTCGTCACAGGCATCGACCCGCGGGGTCCACCACGCGGGAAACCGAAGAGGCGCCACACAGAGCTCGTGGTGACCCTGACGACAAAGAGGAAGAGTTACTTTGACATCAACTCGAACTGTTCGCTAAAGACGTGCGCGTCTCCAAGTTTGGAGGTATCTGTCATTAGTACCCATTATTGCTCAATCCCTCAAAAGCCACGTGACGTGACTGACGTGTCGCTGACAGAAATGCCGCTCAGCCCAACCAGTGCTATGACGATAACTACCGCACACTATTTGCCTTTATAACGCCCCTATCAGGGAGCGACCGCCCGCCGCAAACGTCGCTTACACAAAAAAAGACCGATTTTGACGCCGTCCCTCAGTGACGACAGCTTCGGTTGATCCACCCGAGCGCGGTAGGTGATCGGGATTTCCGCGATACGCAAGTCTTTCCTCACGCATTCCGCGAACATATCGGCTTCAATTTCAAAGCCGCGGGCTGCGAGTTCCATGCGCCGAACCGCGTCGCTTCGGTAGCCCCAGAAACCCGTGCACACGTCGCTGATGTGCACGCCAAACAGCGCCCGCGCGAGGAGCGAGAGCAGGGTGTTCCCCACGACGTTCAGTCTGGTCATGGCTCCCGGCTCAATGGTGCCTTTGAGTCGCGATCCGATGACGACGTCGTGTGTCTGGAGCAGGCGTGTCATCTCCGTTGCCATTTCGATCGGGTACGTATCGTCCCCATCAACCATAATCGCATAGTCGGCAGTGATCGACTTAAACGCCGTTTGAATGGCCTGACCCTTTCCCTGTCGCTCCTCGAGTATGAGTTGGGCACCCTTTTCAACGGCGATCTCCCTTGTGTTATCGGTGGATTGCCCGTCAATCACGTACACGGCAGTTTCGAACCCGTTCTGCAAGAGGTCGGCAACGGGCACGCCGTCGATCACCTTGCCGATTGAACGTTCCTCGTTCAACGTCGGAATGATGACCGCTACTGTCTCTGGCGCCTCACCTGTTCGCTGATCGTGCGTTATCGTCCGTGGCGTCAGCGATTCCCCCCATTGATCAAACCGATCGTTGGTTGCCCAGTTCAGTAGCGTCACATTGCCCAATCCGGTAGAAATCACGTGAGAAAGATGATTTCAATTACTTAAGCGATGCGGTTTCGCCGGTGCGAACAGCAACGCTGTGAATGTCATCCTCCTTATTCATAAGTGATCGCGTTCTTTTTCTATTTAAGCCCTTTAGCGAGTTCATATGAAAAAAAGCCTAAGTTGGAGCTTTTATACAATACTGTAGGAACGTTCCAATGATTGCAGTTGAACTGAGGGTTATGACTTGCCTCAACTCCTCAGCACTCAGCGCATTTTAAGGCCTTGAAATCGAAAAAAGACATAACGAGCGGGGAATCCTACTTAAAAGATTACTATGCGCCCTCTGCGTCAATGAAAACAAACGTTGCGCCAAGCAGCGAAGATTCTTGACTTGCTGAAGCGACTGACCTAAAGATAGTCATTGGGAACCGAGTCGTTGGTGCTCCCGACCGAATCAGTTACCGTCCGATTAATTTGATTGATGTCGTGCCGCAGGCTTTTGTAGGCGTTTTCTTGATCGAGGCCTAATTTTTGGTTGGAGATGCCTTTGAGCCGGGTCTAGGTGTACAGAGGTATCGAACTGACCACGACCTATTGTTTGCTCGCCTGCGCTCCGATAGTATTGATGCCCCAGGCATATCTCCGAAGTTCGTAAGCTCCTGATGGACAGAGTGGCTGCCTCTATACGATCAGCGCCACCAGCTGACGCGTAGAACGCGGCTAACCTTGCTACCAATCACAGCGTTTCTTGAAGAGAGGTATCGTACGTCGCAGCCTTGTTCAATCACGGGGCCCCATCTGCAAACAACTCCCCGTCCGCTCTGCCTCGTCAAACGCGCGCGTCAAAGCCTCTAAACGACGACAGTCCCACTTAGACGCTCTCTTTTACGCCCTCGACGTGTGCCTTGATGGCACGAAACGCCTCAAGCGCCGCGTTGCGCTGCTCGTCTGTGAGCGCTTTGCCCGCGTAGTTGGCACGCTCGTACACGACCGTCAGCGTGCGCAAAGGCGCTTGCACGTCCGGCACCGCGGCTTGCACGGCGTGATAGTTCTCCCAGTGCGTCGCGCTCGACGCGATCTTGACCTCGTGCGTCGTTGCGAGAGCCGTTAGTGCCGCATTATAGAGCGCGTTGACCGCCTGCCGATCGTTGCCTTGCTCAAAAAAGTCGCGCGCTTGTTTTAGCACACCCGTTTCGGCGACGCTTTCCGCTGGCGGTTCCTCCGATTCGGACGGTTGCGGCTCCGCCGCTTGCGGCTCCTCGTCGAGGAGTGGCGCCGCGCGTTCAGCGGGTAAAGCGGGTTCTAATTCAGACGCTTCGTGCGGCGAGGCTTTTGCCGCGGCATCCACAGCTGGCGTTATTCGCTCTGCGAGTTCCTGTTGATTTTGCGCACTCGCTTCGGGTAGCGACGCTTCCGCTGGCCCGCTGGCCGTTTGCTCGGCCGGTTTCACGCGTCTCCTGCCAAGAGGTCGCAGCACGGCTTTTCCGCCCATTCGCCGCGCGACGAGATAAAGTCCAATGAAGATCACTACGATAACCGCAGCAATAATGAGGTATAACGGCAGCAAATCGACGGAAACAGTGGTCACCGCGCTCGGCGCGCTTGGGAGCGAAGCATTGCTGGGTTCGGCTACCGTGTAGATCCTGACACCATTCGAAAACGCTGCCGGAAAGTAGTACACGCCGACGGGGGCCGCGAAGGAGTACGCACCGTTGCCGTTCGTTTGGGCGTTTGCCAAAATCACGTCACCCATGTGGAGCGCTACGGCCGCGTTTGCTAGTGGTTTCGATCCTGCGGTAACCTTCCCGGCGGCTTGCACCGTGCTGCCGAGCGATATGCTGCCGGGGACAACCGTTACGTTGTTCACGACCGTTGTGTTGGCCGGTGGGAGCTGTGCGGCAACGGTCAGTACGCCGTTGTACGGCGAACCGCAGAAAACCGCAAAACCGACTGTAATCGTCAACGCGACAACAAGGGCCACGCACGCAAATCGCGCTTTGGTGAAGGAACGAGTCATGAGAGTCACCCGTAGTTAGCAAGCTATGAATCCTGAAGGGAGTTCGCTGCACACACAAGTACGACAGAGTTATAAAAAGATGCGGTTTTGCGTCTGTTTTTGGAACGACACCGAATAGCCCGATAAGAACGAACAACACAGCGAGATGAGTCGGAAGATTCGCGCTGGTTGGTGAGGAGCATCGGCCCACAGGGTCCCGCTGAGCCGAGACGTGTCACTCAGAGCTCGTGTGATTCTTGCGGCGCCGACCCGACGGCCCGGTGCGTTAGTCAAAGGCGGGCTAGCAGCCACGGTGCGTTGACTTAGTGTGTCGCAGAAATGATTGCCGGCTGTGACCCAACGTACGGCCAGAGGCTTTCCGGGTCCGACCTTGTAGATCATCAGTACTGCAGCAATCTTTCGCGACTTCTGGGTGCAGCTGTCGAGGGCCGCACTGAATCACGTGATCAGTCATAGACCGAGTCTGTCGCGTTGCGGTCGCGCCAGCTCGCTGCATCGAATGATGATGTCGCTGCCTTCACTGCGCGCCTCTTCAAGCACGCTTGCGGTGTCGGCGTATTCAGTGTATATGCACGCGATCATGCTGCATAACGGGCAGCCGATCTGCTCGCAGACTTGTGGAGCTTCTTCTCCGATGGAATGACACGTTCCGATGTATGGAGTATTGTGGAGGCGCACGCTGAGCTCACCGTCGTTTTGTGAGACGACGACCTTGTCGGCGAGTTCCAGGCCTTTTACGAGGACGTCTTGCAGCTTCTCGGCGAGTGTGTCGCCGGCCTGCGGTTCACGGTCCTGCTGAGGTTCTTCCGCGCCCTCCGTTTCGATCGGGGCGTCTCTCCAGTCCACCTTCAGGTCGCGGGTCGTGTGCGCAAACAGGTGGTAGCCGAGTGGCTTAAGCAACACGCCCTCCTGTGCGGGGTTGGCTAAGTCGATCAAAAACGCCCGGTCTTCGGTGAGGTGTACTTTTGCGGGCACCTCGTACTCCCTTCTGAGCGGTATGAACACCTTGACGTTCGTGCCGGTCATCGATGACGGCAGATACACGCCCCGGTTCTTCACCCGAAGATCGCGCAGCAGGTCATCA
>Ga0187876_1000984_pt1 | contig 26427 bp, 29 predicted proteins | sample June2016WEW_17_4_FD_133000 | JGI IMG/M metagenome (GOLD analysis project Ga0187876, IMG submission 133000) | Peatland microbial communities from SPRUCE experiment site at the Marcell Experimental Forest, Minnesota, USA - June2016WEW_17_40 | ecosystem: Environmental > Terrestrial > Soil >...
CAGTCCACCGAGAGAGGTCCAAGTACTGCTATTGCCATACTGCGTGTACCAAAGGGCACCATTTGTGTCGACCGCATAAATGTACCATTGCCCAGAGGCAAACGACGAGCTTGCAGCGGGGCCAGTGCCTGCCAGTATTCCGTCTGGCGGACTCATTTCGATAGTTTTTCCGCTCGCCTGGCCACTCACGCCCGTCGCACTGCCTGCCACAGAAAAAAGCGAGACGAGCATAAGCGCCGCTAAAACGATGCTAATTGTAATATGCTTACGTTTCATTTTTCCACCTTTAAATTGTAGTGCATACTGGATTCTGCCGTGAGCCTGCAGGTAGCGACGGCTTCATAAAGCGATGGACGTCCAGCCAGACCAACTGCTGCTGCTATAGGTCCGCTCCCATAGCCCATTATCGCCGCCGCGCGCAAAGACGTCCATTGCACCGCTCGCCGGTGCTGCGGCAGCCGGTGACGACGTTAACGACGCACCGAGAGGACGGCCGAGAGCCTGCCAACCGGTCCACGAGCTCCCACCGTTCGTGGTATACTTCCACCACAGCTGGCCGTCCGTGCCGTTCGCAAAGAGGTCAACACGCCCCGAGGTCCACGAGCAGGCCGCTGGTACAGTGTTTACGGGAATCTGGCCGCCACGCGACATCCATCCGCTCCACGAGCTCCCTTTGTTGGTGGTTGTCCTTTGCCAGATGGCTCCGTCGGTCCCACGTACGAAAACGTCGATTCGACTGCTGCCCGAAGCTGCGGCTGCCGCTGTTGACGAGGTGAGCTTACCGCCGAGTGATTGCCAGCCTGACCAAGATGTACCGGTGTACCACTTATGCCACAGCTGCCCATCCGTACCCTGCACGAAGACGTCGAGACGACCTGAGCCCCACGAGCACACCGCTGGTGATGTACCGGCAGGAATCTGGCCGCCGAGCGAGTGCCAACCAGACCACGCACTTCCGCCGTCCGTAGACGTCTTTTCCCAGATGGCGCTGTCATTGCCTCGGACAAAGACGGCTATCTGGCCGCTGCCCTGTGAAACCGCAGAGGGGTCTGACGTCAGAATCCCGCCCAATGACGCAGCCGTGGTCCACGTGGCGCCATTCCAGTGCTTCCACCAGAGGGCGTTGTCGCTGCCACGGAAAAAGAGGTCGAGGGTGTTCGCGCTCTGTGCCGACACGGCAGGTGCTCCGGCGGGCGTGCTCACCGATTCGTTGCCTATTGCGTAAAGTATCCCTTGGTTGCCATTACCTCCACCTACGTAAACAACCCCGTTGGCCACAGCAGGGGACGAATAAACGTCGTCTCCGGTCGTGTAGTTCCACAGCTCCGCCCCTGTGTTGGCGTTAAGGGCGTAGACGTTGCGGTCATAGCTCCCCACGTAGACCACCCCATTGGCAACGGCGGGGGACGACCACACAACGCTCCCAGTCGGGTAGCTCCACAGCGTGGCGCCGGTGTTGGCGTTAAGGGCGTAGACGTTGTTGTCCAAGCTCCCCACGTAGACCACCCCGTTAACGACAGCAGGGGACGAGCCCTCGGTGTTTTCGGTGTTGTAGCTCCACACGAATGCCCCGGTAGTAGCGTTGAGGGCGTAGACGTTGCCGTCATAACTCCCCACGTAGACGGTGCCATTGGCGACGGCTACAGCAGATTCCACAGCGAATCCAGTCGTGTAGTTCCACAGCTTCGCCCCGGTGCTAGCGTTGAGAGCGTAGACGTTGTTGTCATCACACCCCACGTAGACGACTCCGCTGGCGACGGCGGGGGAGGATTCAAAGGCGTATGCGGCCGTGAAGTTCCACAGCTTCGCCCCGCTGGTAGCGTTGAGTGCGTAGAAGTTGTTATCCGTGCTCCCTATGAAGACGATGCCATTGACCACGGCGGGAGAAGAGTCAATCCAGCTTCCGGTCGTGTAGTTCCACAGCTTGGCGCCTGTGTTCGCGTTAAGGGCGTAGACGTTGTTGTCACCGCTCCCGACATACACAATGCCGTTGGCCACGGCGGGCGAGGAGCCCATATAGACTCCGGTCGTGTAGTTCCATACTTTGGCCCCGGTAGAGGCATTGAGCGCGTAGGTGTTATTGTCACCGGCCCCCAAGCCACCGCTCTGCACATAGACGACGCCGTTGGCCACGACGGGAGAGGAGTCAACCCAAGTTCCAGTCGTGAAGCTCCACTTCAGTTGACCATTCGACGACACTGACCCCCCCACCGGGCTGTAATCGCCAGTGCGCTGGACGTTGTAACGAAACATCATCGTGTCGCTCTGTGCTGCTGCAGGAATGATTACAGCGCCTGCGAATGCCACTGTGATGAGAAAAATAACTACAGAAAATGAGACGATTTTGTGTACGCGCATAATTGCTTCGTGAAACGTTCTTAGACGCACAACAACGCGTCAGAAGATACGATAAAGGCTGCGATTTGAAACTGCCGGCTAACAGTGCACTCTGAGGCCTTTATATCGAAAAATGAATATGTCAGTTAAGTCGTCACCGTGCCACGCTGCTCGGATGGCTTCTCTAGCGCCTCGACCCGTCATACGCCCAGCCGTATTCACGAGACTGATGAATCTGCACTTGTATCTTTTTGATAATCCGTCGCACCTGATGACGTGCGCGGTCCGGTATAGCACTATCATGCAAGCGGTCTCGCAGGTATTGATAAGCTTCCCAACTGGTCGAGCACTTCCTAAAAAGTTTTTCGGCAGCCACGTCGGCTAAGTCATTCTTGTAGTCCGCGATTTGAAGGATGAGTTCATCGACCTTGACGCAATCGTTGTTCATATGGTAAGGTGGTAGGTCTATTTAGGTAATTGTTAGCTAAATATCGAGCGAAAGTATGCTGGCTCCTAATGCGTCAATAAAAGCAAATCAACGCCTTTAAAGGTACTTGGCCTTTACTCGGCGTGAAAGAAAATGAAGTCTAAGCCCGAAACTGATAGTTACCGAGACAAGTCAACAAGCGCAAGCGTGCCGAGGCTTGACCCGTCGACGCCCTGCGCCGGCAAGGGCATACTCGACTTCTGGCAATGGGCGTTTTCCGACATAGTGACTAACATTAATAGGGCAGTCTTTGCGGAGTACTTAGTTGGCCGAGCGCTCGGACTCACGGACCACACGACCCGCAGGACATGGGATAAAGTCGACTTCCAGTACAACGGCCACACGATAGAAGTCAAAAGTACAGGATTATCTCAGGTATGGGGAGACGCAGCGAGTAACGTTTTCGATATCGGAGTAAAAACGCCGTATACTTACGGTAAGCGAAATCTTGACAAAGACGCTCCGGCTCGAAACGCCGAGGTTTACGTTTTTGCCGTGTTCAAAGGCGAGAAAGCCACGAACGTCGACGATTGGTACTTTTATATATTCTCTCGGAATGAGTTAAACGAGCGCTGGCCGAATCAGAAATCAGTTCGCTTAAGCGTCGTCAAAAAGACAGACGCGCGGACGTATACATATAAGGAGCTAAAGGATGCTGTTAATAAGGTTCTAGGACTCTAGGGTTTTTGCTGTATGAAGCTCTCTGATTTTGAAGCGAGGGGCTCGCGGCCCGTTATTGGTCTAAGGTCGAGCGAAAGTGGACCCAGGTTCACCGGAACGTCGTTAACTACAAAGTTTTCACTGAAGAAGGAAAGACCCTTCTCAACCGTGCACAAGAGATTATCAACAAAGACAACTGGGACCACAGCGACAGTCAGACCGATTACTACGATGTCAACTACGCGGTACACTTTGAAGTGGGGGGCTCGGGAAAACCATTAGTTGAGCTAGTAGGGTGAACGAGCATGAAGACCATTGTCGTAAGGGACGAAACGCACGAAAAGCTCAGAAAGCTCGGAGAAAAAGGAGAAACGTTCGACGAGATAATAACTCGGCTTATAACAGGAGTGAAAAAGCCATGATTAAATACTACTTTATGATTTCGAGCTTTGACCGTAAATCGCCTGATTATATGAAACCTATAGTAGTATGCCGCTTTCGTGATGTGGAAAACGGTATTCGCCCTGAGCGATGGAACGGGCAAGAATGGGTAATAGACGCTGACATAATCGCGGCCAGTGGCATCGGGGGCGACAACCCGTATGAAAGAACAACCGAAGCAGAAGCAATGAAGTTCTTAGCATCGCACACAAAGGAAAATGACCATAAGAAACGAGAATCTTGAACTAGCGTTTGCAGTGGCTGAAAAGTACTGTACCGAACCGCGGCGAGACGGGAGTCCGGCAATGTGCCACGTGCGAAACGTCCCACTAATCCTAGAGGAATTACTAGATGATAGTTGTAACTATCACGAACTTTATGAACTTAAATGCGTGGCAATTCTTCACGACGTCGTAGAGGACTGTCTCGATAAAGACCCGAACGATAACTCAGCACTCGAGGATATACAAAGACTCGACGAAACCGGCAAGTTAAGTAAGATTATAGAAATTCTGACGCACAGACCCGGCGAACCGTATGAGGATTATATCACAAGAATCGTTAAATCAAATAGTGTCGCGCCGACGTATGTAAAACTAGCCGATATGATAGACAATTTAACAACGGACGGCACAACGATTAATCAAAAAAATAAGTACCGAAGAGCGTTACCGCGTTTAATTAAACGAATGGCTATCTTAGGGGAGCAGCCAACGCCGTAGCGGCAAGGAAAAAGGCGACCACGGAATTCAGTTTGAAGGTGAAAAATGACGGTTGCGTCACATTGAGTTGTTCGTGCTTAAAATGTGAGTTTTGCGATGGACCGTTTACGAACGGCTGCAAGGTGATATGCCCATGATTAAAACTACATACTACTTTTTCATCAAAACGTACGACCTTACATCGCCGGACTACATGAAACCCGCTTCAGTACACCGCATGCGTGTTGACGAGAGTGGCGCATACCCCGAACGCTGGAATGGTAAAGAGTGGGTAGAAAATAGAAACCTCATTGCAGCCAGTGGCATCGGAGGGGACAACAATTACGAAATGACAACCGAAGCAGAAGCAATGAAGTTCTTATCATCGCACACAAAACGCATTCGGGGACTTACCAATCCCCGATGAGGGTGGATGGGTAAGCCCTAAAATAATAACCTATCAATCTCGGAAAGAGTCGCAGCTGAAGCGACCCCCACACCAACCCCGACTATAATCCGCTAGTCTGATAAGCGAGTCGCGGCTTCGCTGGTGATAGAATGGTGCCCACCACCATCCAAAGCGCCGACGGGCGAAAACTGTTTAGACGCCTCCTGCTACCGCGGAACCATCACCACGGCACGTAGCGAAGACGCTGATACTGCCTACAATACGGGATGCGCTCCTCTTTGCCACGAATCTTGCAGCCGACGAATTTTATACATCTGCGACAGTCCATCATTAATTGGTATCCACCTTCGCTTACCCTACGTTCGTTACCTATGTGCCAAGAAACTAATTATGGCCAGTCTTAGTAATGATTCACAGTTGCCTTGAATTACTCCGCGTGTAAAAAAATGGTAGTCAGCCTATATCGACGACCTAAATGCGCTGGGCCCCATATTTTTTTGGCGATAATCTAACGGCTTGGGGGTAGTCTAAATGGTACAACACTTATGGAACCCCGAGCATGTTACTTACCGCAGATACCACAAAAAAAGAGAAACTAAACGCAGTTCTCATGATGTGGTCGAACAATTTAAAAAAGGAAGGCCCGACACGTGCATGCAGGTACTCTTCCAGAGCCAACTTGGAGCTATAATGAGATGGAAGCTGGCCTGCATATTCCTTTCAAGAAAGGAACGACAGGAAAAGCCAATAACGCTCCAACGTGGAAGAAAATGTACCACTACTTCGAGTCCAGAAACGAAGAGTTCTTCGAGCACTACTCTAAGCCGAGCAACGCTTAGACGCGTTTCACATGACAAATTTTCTTCGCGCTGCGGAGGGATATGTAGTATGTCATTTTCTTCCCCCGCTCTGCTTGGTGTAACTCTCCACGATACTCAGTAACGCCTTCTTTTCGTATTCGGTTGCGCCCCTATCAAAGCGCAGCACGAACTCGAAAGGAGATTCAATCATTGCTTCTTTGCCGCTATCTCCCCGGTCAACAGGTGTTTATTCCAGTTTTCACAGTTTGCTCCCGAGTACGGACAGTGTTCGACAATCTCCTCAATATCGGGCATACTCATCAAGCAAAGAGACTTGCCGGTGACCGTGCAGCAGAGCGCGGGCAAGCAATCGAAAAAATACTCGCATTTGTCGTAAAGGCAGCGCAGTTGCGCCTCCGCTTTGCTCCGTCGTTTCTCCCATGCTTTTTGTTCGGGAGTCAATACAGGTTCTTTGGGTTCCTTATACGTCCCTACTTTCTTCGCTCGCTCAATAGCGCGCCACATTCCTTCTGCGCCCATGCTGTTCACCTATACAAGTGTGCCTATGTATTCCTACGCAGACAGATACGCCAAAGCGTTTTCCTTAATGTAATCTTCACCCTCATCCGCGATTACCGCGTTCATCCAATGAAGAAATTCCTTTGCCTGATATGGTCTTTCCTGCACATCTTTCGGTAGCTCACCGAGTAGTTCCTTTATCTGTTCTAATGTTGCCATTTTCGACCACTCTTTATAGGACTGTCCTCAACGCTCTTGACTGCATTTCAACGCTTGCAACCTCTCGCAACTCGCCACGTACGCAGGCTTTCGCAAGGTCATGAGAAGCCAGGCTTTTTACAATTCGGCATTATTCGCCCTTCTTTTTATCCGCTTTCCTTATTATCTTAATACCTATGTCGTCTGAAAATCGCGCATATGCTGCGAGCTCTTCTTTGCCTGGCTTCTTTTTTGTTTTGTCTTTCGCCGTCTCGTCGGTCATGCTGTCGCCTTCTCACACTGTGAGCAATAGCGTTTGATTAGCATATATGCGCCTTCGTTGTATTCGTTGCAACTATGAAGCCTGCGGCTAATGCGACAAGTTTCGATACCAATGAAAATCGTCGCAATGCCCTTCTTAGTCATATACTCAAGCTTTGAAGCCTTGTCATGCGGCCCCGTAGGAATACTTGTATTAGTACGAATGTTAATTCAACCTGCGGCAAGTCCAGTCTCGATGAATCGCTCCATTTTTGGCGGTTCCTAAGCCGCGGCAAGGTCTCCACATATTAAAGCTGCTTGCTCCAATACGGTTTCTGTCGCCTTTTTCTGCATGTCGGGCGGATACCCAAACTTTTTCAGTATTCTCTTGACTTTCACGCGAAGCAATGCCTGAACGTTCTCTCGCAAGGTCCAGTCAATGGTTACGTTGTTGCGAACTGTTTCAACAAGCTCTTGGGCGATTTCGCGCAATCTGTCGTCGCCGAGTACTTGCACGGCGCTATCATTGGTCTCGAGTGCGTCATAAAACGCAAGCTCTGCTGGACTCAATCCAAGCTCTTCACCCCTGCGCTCTGCCTCGCGCATCTGTTTAGCAAGCTCAATAAGCTCTTCGATGACTTGCGCGGTTTGTATGCTCTTATTCTGGTACCGTTTGATGCTCTTTTCGAGCATGTCAGCGAATGAACGGCCTTGCACGACGTTTCTTTGTGAAACAGTGCGTATTTCGTCATTGAGGAGCTTTCGCAGCACTTCGAACGCTAGGTTCTTTTGAGGCACACCTTTGACCTCTTCAAGGAACTCGGGGGAAAGTATTGATATAACCGGTTTTTCAAGTCCCAAGACGCTGTAAACGTCAATTACGCCGCTGGGCACGACAGCTTTCGATAGTATTTGTTTTACGGCGGTATCGAGCTGTTCCTGTGGCCTGCCCTCACTAACTGTGGTCTTTATTATAGCTGCCCTTACCGCTTGGAAGAATCCCACGTCGTCGCGAATCTCTAAGGCTTTTTCGTGGGGCACCGCAAGAGAGAACGACTTTGAGAGTTCGCTTACATGCTGTAGGTACCGCTCCTTCCCATCTTCTTGCTTGAGAATGTGTTCCATTGCTTCGGGGATTAGTCTGAGTTTCTGTCGCGGACCTGCCGTGAAAAACTGGCGGTAGTCAAAACCATAGAACAGGTCGCAGACGATTTCGTACTTTTCAAGCATTACAGCTACTGCTTCTTCCTGAGGGATGCCGGTGTTTTCCCTGTCACGTTCAGTGTATTCAGATAACGCCTTTTTCAGCTCATATGCAATCCCGATGTAGTCAACGACTAACCCGCCTTGTTTGTCTCTGAACACTCGGTTAACGCGTGCGATTGCCTGCATGAGGCCAAGGCTTCTCATCGGCTTGTCAACGTACATAGTGTGGAGGCTTGGCGAATCGAACCCCGTTAGCCACATATCTCTCACTATCGCAAGTCGCAGCTCGTCAGAGGGGGCCTTCATACGCTCTCCCAGCTTACGCCGCCTCTGCTTGTTTCGTATGTGTGGTTGCCATTCAACGGGGTCGCTCGCAGAGCCAGTCATCACGAGTTTGATAATGCCCTGGGAATCATCATCGCTGTGCCATTCAGGACGCAAAGCAACTATCTCATTATACAAGTCAATGCAAATGCGACGGCTCATGCACACTATCATCCCTTTGCCATCGAGAGCCGCAAGTCTTTGCTCAAAATGATTCACGACATCTTCAGCAATCTGGCGTAATCTCTTCTCGCTTCCGACAAGCGCTTCAAGCCTCGCCCACTTGCTCTTTAGCTTCTCCTTCTTCGCTACTTCCTCACTCTCAGTTACTTCTATGAACTTAGGGTCGATATGTGGGCGCTCTTCTTCATCGAGTTGCAATTTCGCCAGCCTGCTTTCGTAATAAACACGGACCGTCGCCCCGTCTTCAACGGCCTGCTCAATGTCGTAAACATCAATGTAGTTTCCAAAAACGGCTAATGTGCTCCTGTCTGTCTTTTCAATCGGAGTGCCAGTAAAGCCAATGAAGGAGGCGTTTGGCACTGCGTCTCGCATGTGGCGAGCGAAACCGTCGATGAAGTCGTATTGGCTTCGGTGCGCCTCATCTGCGATGACTATAATATTTCTTCTCTGAGAGAGCGTTGGATAAGTTGCGCCTTTCACATCGGGGAAAAACTTCTGAATGGTAGTAAAGACCACGCCGCCGGCTGCGACGTCTAAAAGCTTTTTTAGGCGAGTAAGCGACGTGGCTTGAACTGGCGTTTGCCTCAGCAGCTCAGCACAACGACTAAACGTGCCGAACAACTGGTCATCCAAGTCATTTCTATCCGTTATCACGACAATGGTGGGATTGTCTAATGCAAGAACAAGTTTTCCAGCGTAGAACGCCATTGTGAGGCTTTTTCCGGAACCTTGCGTATGCCATACGACCCCACATCGCTTGTCTCCGGCAGGATGGCTTGCCTCCAAGGTTGACTTAATTGCTTTGTTCACTGCGTGATACTGGTGATACGCGGCAAGCTTCTTTTGTGTATCATCTTGGTCCTCCTCAAAGACGATGAAATGTCGAATCAGGTCGAGCAACCTAGACTTGTCCAGCATCCCCTCAAGAAGAACCTCTATTTGTGGTACTGCTGCCGACGCTGTTTCAATGCCATGAATTGTTTTCCACGGCATAAAACGCTCCCTGTCCGATGTCAGAGTCCCTGCTCTAGCTTCCGTTCCATCGCTAATAATCAGTATTTCGTTGTAGTGAAAAAGAGCAGGAATTTCCGCTTTGTATGTTTGAATTTGCTGGAACGCAGACCAGATTGTTGCCTCTTCATCTGCTGGATTCTTAAGCTCAATGACGACTATGGGTATCCCGTTCACGAATAAGACGATATCTGGCCTTCGATTGCGGTTGTTCTCAATAACGGTGAATTGGTTTACCGCTAGGAACCCATTATTTTCCGGGTTCTCAAAATCAAAAAGCCAGATTTTGTCGCCGGTGACAGTACCATCAGCTCTTTTGTATTCAATATCAATTCCGCTGGACAAGTATTGGTGAAATTTCCGATTATTAAACAGCAGAGAAGGGCTTTCAGCTTGCAATAGGGTCTTGAGCGCTTCTTCTTGAGCTGTTTTTGGCGCTGACGGATTAAGTCTCTCTAAGGCGTTTTTTAGTCGTTCAACCAGAATGACATCAGAGTATCTTAGCCTCTCTGGAGATGAACCTTCGGGAGCGGGAGCAATATTCGGTCCATATTCCACGATATACCCTAAATCAGACAGTATTTCTAGAGCTACAAGTTCGACCTCTGATTCTGTTATAGTGTCACTCATAGAGTTCCTAGAATCCTTCTCTAATCATCTGTCGAGTTTAGCGAGACCACTTATCGAGAGTTTCTTGAGTATCGCCAACTGTAGTTATTGAACTTTCGTTCTTCTTGCGTGGATGTAGATTGCTCGTGTTAAGCAATTCTCCAGATATCAGTTTTGGAAGGAGCGTATCGCGCAGAGCTCCAAGAATCATAGATTGCTTAGTGTTTGTCACTGCAAGACTATACAACGGCAGCATCGTGTCTTGAAACATTTTAGCTATTTTTGGTTGGGGTGTGATTATGCGTAGGCTCTTGATTACTTGCTGATTTATGTTCTGTTGTGCCGCTCCCACTGCAATTGTCCGCAGGTAGTCTCTAGAAAACAGAAGACTATAGAACAGGAACAGAAATCCATACTCAGGCTTAGCTATAATGGCACTACAAGCTTGATTTGCAGTTGCAGCAATCTCTAATATTCCTAACCGCCCCACAGACGCCCCATAAAGTGCAACCAAAATAGTTTTTGGCCGCCATAACTTGCAAGCAGAATTTAACAAGCCAGACCGAGTTATTCTTTCCTCAGAATGTAGCAACGGCCCATCTTGTAACTCTCCAGTTTTAAACCACGGGATAGTTCCGTTATGCCAGTAGTTCTTGACCATGCGGTTTGGGGTTCCTCCATTTTGTATCGAGCTGCTTAGATTCTCTATTGTAGAAACAGACCACCGCCTTGGGATTTCACCTAGCTCCGACTTTGTAAAATCGCCGCCGCTTGATTTGTATGGCTCACCGTCCTCATTTGGAAATTCAAAATCGATAAACCAATGCCTGAATACTCTTGAAGCTAGATGTTCGATTAGGTCCTTACTTTTGTTGTTTAGTTGGATTTTCTCGTCGAACAAGGACAGAGCACCAGCAATATTTGTTTGGTCAAGCATTGGCGGCACAAAGTACTTCAACTCGTCAAAAAATGCATTTTGCACCCGCTGGCGGCCAGAAGTTCCAGTCATGGATTTTATGGCGCGTTCGCGAAACCAAGGTAAACGAGATAAATAGTAGACAAATTTAGAATTCGTTTTGCCGTCCTTTCCAGATAGTACAATAAATTCTGTTGAGCCAAAGCCAACCTCGCCAGCATCTAGAATATCAACATACGCCGTCTTACCGTTTTCCAAGCAAGGGGTAATCCTGGCAAATAGCGTATCGCCATTTTGAAACCTTGGGCCGTTCGTGTATTTTTTTAATGAGAACTTGTTTATGAATCTTTGATTCGCAATTAAATCCGCCATAGAGACATATTTCGCGCAAGTACCCTTTTTAAGGGTTCTTTTGGGATGTATAGAAACTGTGTCGCTGACAGTATCTTCTTGCCAATTTGACGGAACGTTATCCACGCGGACAAACCTTCTTAGGCTTCATAACCCAAATCGTTCAGGAGGCTTTTTATTTTTTCATCAAGCTCTGCCGATTGCTTGAATGTCAGAGCTAATTCAGCGACGAAGTGCTCGATATCACCTTCATGTAATCCTGCTTCGCGTTTCAACTCTCTTGTTCCCACATAGCGACCCGGCGTTAAGATGAAATCATGCCCCCTTATCTCGCCTATTCGCACTGATTTGCAGAAACCCGTCAAATCTGCATAGTTACCAGATTTTTCTCGCCAAGAATGATAAGTTGAAGCTATCTTTTCTATGTCTTCGTCTGCTAGTCTTCTATGTGTCCTATCAATCATCACTCCCATATGTCTAGCATCAATGAAAAGTACTTCTTCTTGCCGATTTCTGAACTTGTCGCCGGTTTTGTCTCGGGCTATGAACCATAAGCAAGCGGGAATTACGGTATTATAGAAAAGCTGGCTTGGTAGGGAGACCATGCAATCCATCAAATCTGCTTCAATAATCTTTTCGCGTATGGCTCCCTCGCCAGAAGTATTTGAGGACATCGAACCGTTCGCTAGAACAAATCCAGCAATACCTTTTGGCGATAAGTGGTGGATGAAATGTTGGACCCACGCGAAATTGGCATTGCTTTTTGGGGGGGTTCCAAATTCTTTCCACCTTACATCTTCTCTGAGACGCTCGCCACCCCAGTCACTATCGTTAAACGGTGGGTTTGCCAAAATAAAGTCAGCCTTCAGGTCTTTGAACGCGTCATTTTGAAAACTATTACCCCATTGTATATTGGCATCAATTCCGCGTATAGCAAGATTCATTTTGCATAAGCGCCACGTCGTTTGATTTGATTCTTGTCCATAGATGGAAATGCTACCAATTCGCCGCCCATGCGCTTCGATAAATTCTTCACTTTGAACAAACATACCGCCTGAGCCGCAACACGGGTCAAATACTCGCCCTTCGTAGGGTTCGAGCATTTCAACGAGCAGTCGAACGATGCTTCTCGGTGTGTAGAACTGTCCACCCTTCTTTCCTTCAGCATCAGCGAATTGTCCCAAGAAATATTCGTAAACGCGGCCTAGAATATCTTTGCTTTTGCTTTCGGTGTCCCCAAGTCCAATGGTCGCTATCAAATCAATGAGTTCACCGAGACGCTGTTTGTCGAGTGCTGGGCGTGCGTAATCTTTGGACAATACGCCTTTTAATGAGGGGTTGTCCCGCTCAACCGCGGCCATTGCATTATCAACGAATTTGCCAATTTCAGGCTGCTTCGCGTTGTCGAGTAGATAGCTCCATCGTGCTTCCTGTGGAACCCAAAACACATTCTTCGCCCTGTACTCATCTGGGTCTTCAGGGTCGGCCCCCTCTTTGATTTCAGCAGCAAGTCGGGCGTTCAATTCAGCGAATGAGTCAGAGATATATTTAAGAAAAATAAGCCCTAACACGACGTGCTTGTACTCGGCGGCATCCATGTTGTTTCTCATCTTGTCTGCCGCTTGCCACAGCGTCTGTTCAAAGCCTAGGTTTGCATCGTTTGATGCTTTCTTCTCAGCCACGTTACTCCCACTCCTAACTACGTTATTGATTCCCACTTGTCCATGTAATACGTCATATCGTTCTCTTTCTTGCCAAGGTACAGAGTGTCATCCCGTATCTTGATATTGACCCGATACCGCTGCCCTTTGCTCACGACTAAGATGTTCTTCTCGTCGATATTCTTCTGAACCTCAAGAAACGGCAACACCAGGAAGTGCGTATCGCTGCCCTTCAGTACGAAAATGTAAAACGTGTTGTTGCGGTTATGCTTCTCAAACGAACTGATGCGGAGGTCAAAAACGTAATTGTTAAACTTGTTCTCGTTTGCGGTCTTGACCTGAATATTGTAGAGGCGCTCTCCCTTAGTGGCGACAATATCTAGACCCTCATCGACGTTCATTATGCTGGCATTGTAGCCGCGGAAGAGCAACTCACTCACTACAAGGTGCTCTCCGGCCTTACCGACATACTGGGTGCTTATTTGCTCCCTCGATTCTTGAGCAACTTCCTCCTCTATTTCTTCTTGGTTCTGTTCCTCCTCTGCATAATCTGGATTGAGCGAATAAACACCTGCTTGCACTCTGATAAATGCTGACTTTGTTGCCTTCCGTTTCATGTCGCTGGTTATCTGCGTATTCATTGTGCGCTCAGGCGTAGCACCAGAAGTCTCGACGAGCGCCTCTTCTAGCGCACGTTTCGTAATTTCCTTATAATTTAACGGCTCGTTTGAGTCCCGCAAGACTTTCACAGCTGCTCGTTTGAATGAAGTCATCTTCGCCTTGTCCGTTGAAATAACGAGTAAAGTTAACCGGTTTGATTCATTAAGCTTGTGTATTCGACTCGGGGCAGTTTTCACTCGCGCGCAAAACGCAAAACATACCAAAATGCTTTTGGTTTTTCACAATGCTCACAAGACCAGATGACGTCACTAACTTTCTATGGTGGGGTCAATGAAATTGGCGGAAACAAAATACTGGTCGAAGATGAAGACACCCCGCTATTTCTCGACTTCGGCATGAGCTTCAGTCTCGCGAACCAGTACTTTGACGAGTTCATGCAGCCGCGTAAGTGCAATGGCATCCTCGACCTTCTGGAATTCGGCTTACTCCCTAATTTAGAGGGACTATACCGGTGCGATTATCTCGAGCACTGTCAGCTCGTCTCCGGCGATACGCCCAGGGTTGACGGCGTGCTGCTCACCCACGCCCACATGGACCACAGCTCTTACATCCACTATCTTAGGGAAGATATCCCGATTCACTGTTCGCAAGCTTCTAAAGACATCATGCAAGCCCTTGACGACACCGGTTCTACAGGGACGTGTGAACTCATTTCACTGAAAGAGTCATTTAAGACGTACATAGGCAGCAAAGGCGTAGAATCAAAGCTGCAAGGTGAAAAGACAAAAAAGCCCCGTTTTTACAACATTGTTGAAGGCACTTTTGATGCTGGAGGGCTTATCGTAGAAGCACTGCCAGTTAGCCACTCCCTCGAAGGTGCGACCGCCTACATCTTACATACAAGTGCGGGGCCAGTCGTCTATACCGGCGACTTTCGATTCCACGGTTACAAAGGAGACGAGACCCGAAAATTCGTCGAACGAGCCGCACAGGCGGAGCCTGTTGCGATGATTTGCGAGGGCACGCGCGTTAATTCGACACAATCCGATAGCGAGGAGCAGGTCAAAGAAGTGACGCAAGAGCGCGTCGAAAAGACGGATGGCCTCGCAGTCGCTAACTTTCCGGTGCGAGATACTGACCGCATGCAAAGCTTCTTCGAGGTCGCAAGGCAAACCGATAGAAAATTGGTTATTAATCTCAAGCAGGCTTATTTGCTCGAACTATTTAACAAGTCAGGCATCGGGACGCCGAGAATCGATGACGAACACATTCGAATATACATTCCGCGAAAAACGTGGGGAGTCTACAAGGACGACCGGTTCTCGGAGAAGATTCAACGAGAGGATTACGATTATTGGGAGCGTGAGCTTCTTGACCACCCCAACGCAATCACTGCGCAAGACGTCAAGGAAAGTCAGAGCGATTACATTTTCCGGTGTGACTTCTTTGAACTGAAAGAACTAATCGACATCAAACCAGAAACAGGCAGCTGCTACATCCGGAGCGTTTGTGAGCCTTTCGATTTAGAGATGGAGCTCGATTTAAAGAAGATAGAGAACTGGCTGACGCATTTTGGGCTTTATCCCTATACACAAATACACGCATCGGGGCACCTCAATTACGACGAGATACGAGAAGTGGTGGACACAGTTCAGCCTAAGATTTTGATTCCCGTGCATACTCAGCATCCTGAAGTCTTTAAAAACTTCCACGACAGTGTGATTTTGCCGCGGTTGGATGCTGCGATTAACATCTAATTGAGCAGATATTGTCTTCCCATATCCTTTATCTAAGTGCTAATTTCTTAGTAAGCTACAAGCACAATCCTCAAGGCGTGTAGGCCTTAGTTTCAAACCGTTTAGGGATTTTTTCCCCTCATTCGTCGGGATAATGCTGAGTTTGAACTAACTTACTAAATCTCCGCGTTTAAACATAGGTGAGTCCGTCTGCGCTTGTTATAGTGCAAATATCTATTGGGTCTCCGGTAGTGTGAGGCATAATTGCTAGGCTTTGCAAGTCTATGGTGGTGCGGATTAAAACATTAGCGAGTTTAACGGCAGCTCGCAAAGACAATAAATCGTAAAAGAGTGGAAATCTTAGTCCCCTTCGCTCCTCATCGTTCAGGTTTTGATTTATCGTTTCTTCAAGCGAGTGGTCGTATCCCAACAAAATCCGAGCTATTACCCTTGACTCGCCTTGGGGAAATATCCCAAATTCATATTCTGCTACCTTGGCTGGTTCTGGATTTTCAGGAATGCTGAAGGCATATATGCGCCCGCTGGCTTGTTCAGCGTCATAACCCGCAACAAGAAACGGTAGTTGTATTCCTAAGGGCGGCGTTTGGAGAGTGTCCCATTTTGAGATGAGAAAATCAGATAATTCTGCAGCAAAATCGACTATACTTATTCTTTCAGGCTGAGTTTTCTTTAAACTCTCTTTGAATTCCGTAATGCATGCAGAAATGGTTTGTCTACCCAGCACTGAGACACTACAAGCAAGCACACCGACAAAGTTGTGCGGTGATTTAAAAGAAAATATATTTGTTGTAACGTTGTCGTAATTTCCTTGGGTTTGTGCAACACCTTGTTCGTTAACCGGGACTACAACTGTTCTACTATCGGCAGCTAAAACTAAACCATCTGGAACTTTTACAACTAAACCAACTGGCATACTTACATCGCCTCAACCAAAATTAATAGAACAATCTTCCATTTAATGTAGACGTTTGTAAGGGGTGACTGTAATTTTGTTGAGCCTTAAGAATCACGCAGAAAAGAATTCCGCCTTAACCTCCAACTCAAACATTTGCAGAGTAGGTTAGGTACATGCACAGCTGTTAATTTCTACGTAAGCTTCAAGCGCAGAAATCGCAAGCCTTTCTGCTTCGTGCAAGCACACCACTTGCTGCAGCACGTCAATAATTTGGCGCAGTGGGAGCTCAGAGTCTTCTTTTAGGCCTCGGTGGCCGCGTGGGCGACCCAGAATAGATGTGGTGGACGCTGCAAGGGTTTCAGCAAGCTGCTCTTTCAACTCGAGTGTAAACGTTCGTAGATATAAGCCTTCAAGTCGATTTGCTCTGCTGAGGCAATAGCTGCAGGCGGCCCCGTATATCACCACGTACTTTAGTTTGGCATCAAGCTGGGTACGTTCCAGACTCTCAATCAGTTCTGAAAGGGGCATGGCGTGAAGGTAAGCAACAAAAAGATTGTAGAGGGCTTGATTCGTCTCGCTTGTGCTCACCTTTTGTTGAGCTTGCATGACTGTTGTTGTTGCACTCGAGGTAATAATCATGCGGCGAGAACGGCCTGAAAGTGAGAATCACGCCGACTTGAAATAACATTGCGAAATTGGTCGCTCTCATGCGCAAGCGCATATCGGGAACGCAAGCCCACGACTTCACTTTGGAGGTGAAATCAGAGAAGCTGTGCAGTAAGGGCCCTGCCCCTATCGTGCCGTTTTGTTTTTTTGGTCAACTGTTTAACTGGTTGCATCTTGAATAAGCGCTTTGCTGACGAGATACGGAATAGGCACGTTAAGCTATCGTCCACGTCTTGCATCACAGAACTAATGAGGAGGTGAAACGCAATGCGAAAGACACTAACCGTGCTGGTTTTGTGCACAGTCCTCGTGAGCACTGTGTCTCTAACGTCCGTTGTATCGGCCCGTCAGGGTTCACAGTTGCGTTAAGTCGGACCGCGTTTAGAAAACAGGTAGCCGGACATCTGCCATGATGAAAATGCGCTGGGTCCCATATTTTTTTAGCGATAATCTAACGGCGTTGTGGCGTGGTCTAGATGGTCTAACCCCCGAGAACGTCACCTATCGCCGATATGGGCCCCGGTCGCCGTTTGCCAAGGGGCAGGGTCTTTTCACGGTACAACAGATAAGAAAGACGTGCCGAATAGGGCCACGTACGCACCTACAAAAAAGCTTCGCTTCCATCTATCCGAACGCTGCCATGCCTGAGCCGACCTATGCCAGAACCGTAGACAATCGATGCGCGCGATGCCTCCCCCCTCTTCCGGCGGCTCTTCTGCCTCAAGGTGCCGTCCAGTCAGCCGGAAATACTCGTCGGCGTCCTCGTTAAAGTGTCTTCGTGGATAGCCATAGCGCCTCGACCTTGGGCCTCTAGCTCATGAATGTGATATGGCACGCTCTTGTGTTCCTTGGCGTGGTCTAACAATTAAAGAAAGGAAGTCCTAGAACCGCACGTGCAGCGTATTCTTCGAGAGCCGACTTGGAGCTGATAAATGAGTTAAGCGCTGTGCCGTATATTCCTCTTAAGATGGGAACGACGGAAAGAGCGAAGAACGCACCGACGTGGAAGAAGATGTACCACTACTTCGAGTTCAAGAATGAAGAATTCCTTAAGCACTACCACGAGCGGAGCAATGCCGAAGCGACCGTTCCATATGTTAAAAAGCAAGTTTGGGGATTCCGTGAGAAGCAAGACGGAGGTTGCACAGGGAACGAAGTGTTGTTAAAAGTGCTATGTCACGACATCTGCGTTGTGATTCAAGAGATGTTTGAGGGGGATTGAACCGAGTTTCTTTTCGGCTTAAGCCTTTTTTCTCTTTGGCGTGGTCAGCACTGGGCTTAAAATTGGGAGAGAACAAGTGAATTACGTTAATTCGGAACGCGACTCTGAAAACAAAAACCGCTGTCTTAACACGAGTCAAAACCGGTTACGCTCGTAATGATTTTGTCATCACACTTAATATTAAAAGTCATTGGAACTGTTTTGATATGTTGCAGCATATCCTTCTCATTCTCAATGACTTGCACTTTGACACCAAGCCAACACTACGCAAAAACTTTTGATTTCATAGTCGCTAAGAAGCGGATAAGGCAACTGTTAGGAGGTGTTGCATTTGCAACTAAATGAACGCGAAAATAAATTCATTGAAATGATTTATGACGAAACAGGTGGCGACGTTTCCCAGATTCTTGTCGAGCCACAACTTTATCCGCTTGCCGGAAGAAATGGCTTCAGCAACGATGAGGTTCTCAGTATTTCTGGATTGCTTGGTGGGTTGGGTCTTTTGGAAAAACGGAGGTATAAGGGGGAAGATAGTGCTGGTCACAACGTCCTCAAAGTCGCGTGTGTCAGATTGACTTCGCCCGGCGTGCTTTATGTGCGGAGCTTGGAATAAAGGATTTTTTCGAATCCCCTTTGAAACCGATTCGGCAACCCACATATTCAACTCTGTAGAAAAAGTCGAGCTTTTTCAAGACTTAATCTACAAAGCTCCGATTGACAAAACTTTTATATACCATCATCATTTGCACGAGGGCTCTGCAGTCCCCATAAAACCCGCCTAACAAATAAAAAAAGGAAAAGAAAAGCTGGAATTTCGCCGTTTCCCATAGACTATCAAGTTATTTATTTACCCAAAGATAGCCGCAAAAACGCAAGATTATTCGGGCTGATTATCGAAACGCACGATTAGTGCTGATGTTACCTCTCGGGCGCACCTGCATGTTCGACCAATCAATTATCCGGGCGCCATCTCTTAACTCTTCGTCAGCAGCGCGCACGGACAGGGCTATGCTTACCTCGTGAGCAGTCGGCTACAAGCGCCTGCACTTCCGGGTTAGTCTCGACCAGCTTTTTGTAAAACGCTTCCACGTCATACCCACGCATTTCCGGCTTGTCTGCCTTTATTGTTTCACTTAAGGCGGTTGTGAACTCATCGGTTGTTAGGTTAATGGGGCCGCGGCGAGCATTCTTAAACGCGTTTAAGACCTGCACAATGTCCTCGACGAGTTCAGCTTGGTCCGTGTTTTTGCCCGAGGTGTCGTCAAGTACGCTAACTTGAGGGCTATTTTGTATAAAGTCCCTATAGGTGATGATTCTCTCATGAGGACTTGTGTAAAAATGGCCTTCAACTTGGCGTACTTGGCGTACCTCTTCATCATCTACATCATCGGAGTCGTCGCGCAAGTGACAGCCTGCCCACGCTTGCAAGTCCTTCACCCTGGTCTTTACGAGCCCGTGAGCCTCAGCGAGCTTCTTAAAGTGTATTCCGAAGGCTTGCTTACTTCTCACAAGCTTCGCCGTCTTCCGCGTGGTTTTTTGGTCCCATTCAAGGAACCGGTCATAAAGGTCAGAGACAAGAACATGGATAGTCTCAATAGGTTTGGTTTTAGGGTCATCCGAGAGTGAGTGAGTTTTTGTCGGTCCCATCACGATTTCGTCATTAAAGAAGTCCACCAGAGGGTTCATCTTACGCTGATACTCCGCCGATGCCTCTTTCACACTGTCGGGCGATTGCAACCCGTCCTTCTTATACGCGTAATAGCCGCCGAGAACCCACGCGAAGATAGATGAGAGGGTTTCTTTGTCCGAGGAAAGTTTCTTTAGGATGTGACTGTCGGCATCATCTGGCGGAATTGAGTTTAGATAGGTGATAATGTAAAGCCGATTGAAGACGGCCTGAGCCTGGTCGTCGTTGTGCATATCGATTCGCGGCAGCTCATTTGTCTCTATAAAGAACGTAGCTGTCAACTGGATGTCGTGCTCATATTTCTCCCAGAGCGTGCGGGTTCGTATCTTGCCGGACGAGCTTAGCAGCTTGAGCCTCGCGCCGTTAAAGACCATTCCATCCGGTGTCTCTTCGCAGTATGCCGCGAGCTTACCTCCAAGGCTGACTATTTCAGGCTGCGGCCGTCCCGGTCGTGCTGAGCCCGTCTGCTTGATAAAAGCGCTGATGTCGAAAGGAGAGGCATAATCACCCAGGGCATAGATAGGTGGCTGTGAACAGGTCGTTTTCATGGCATTCGCGTCACCGTAGATTATAAAGACCGCCTTGTTCATCGTTGTGGGCTCAAGCGCGGAGCCCCATGCCCGTTGGAGAAACGCCACCTGGTCATAAGAAAGAGCCTTGAAAAGCGCTGAGTAGAAGACCTCGCCGTTCGCGTCCTGGTCAGGGTCAACGAAGGCCATCCTCGTGAGCAGGTCTTCCCGCCGGTGCTCGCGCAGCTTGAAGCGGTGCTCTAGGTCCCGAAGGTCCAGCGTGCCGCCGGGGCAGTTTACGAGCCATGGGTCAGCATCGAGTTCATCGGGTGAAACGGCTATCTTTGGGTCTGATTGTGCAAGGCGGACCATTGCCTCGAGGTGGTGCTCTGACTCTGAAGCGAATGCCCATTTGGATAGGAGCGTAACGTCGTCCTTGTTCCACTCGTTGTCTCGTTTCGCATAGTAGACCTCTTGGTGAATGAGGTCGACAACGTCCTTCGCCATCTCCCGAATTTGGTTTTTAGTGTCGACTGACCACTTGGAGCCATCCCATATGTACCACGAACGCGACGCTGCGCAATAGCGAATATCATCACCGTAGAGTGAGACAAGCCGCTTTGCGTTGCCTATGTCGGTGCAGTTATACCCACATTTAAGCTCTATAGTGCTCGACGTGTCGGTCGTGTTGTCGATGACTTGAACAGGGTGCGCCTTGAGGTCGTGCCGCATCAAACGTCACCTGCGCGAGGTGGCATTACGTTGAGTCTTGACGGTTGCTGCCTCAGTTGCTCATACTCAGCGTCAAGGTGGTCCACACGGGCAATAATCTCATCAGCCTGTTGGTCGCCAAGCGGCTTTCGTCGCCTTATCCGCCGAAGCAGTCCGATGAGCAACCACCGAGGTACCTCATCAGCATAACAGTCCTCCGCCCACTCTCCGCGCCCTTCTTGGAAGGAGATAAGCGCACGCTCTCGCTCAGGGTCGGCGATTACGTTCCAACTCACACCACTATGCGATTCTCCGAAATCCTCACGAACACCGTGCCGCACGAGGCCAAGGTACCTGTACAGCAAGTGCTCGACAGCATCGCACAGGTCGTCAGGTGGCTCAGTGCCCAGCTGGTCAGCGCGCTTAAGCGCCGCTGCGATTTCTTTGAGGTTGCCGCACGAGTCACTTTGGTACTCGTCGGCAGGCGTGACCCATCCTCGACTAGGGTCAAAATAAATCCCGTCGGACGTCATGTCCCGCCCCCGTCCGCGCACTCCGCAAGGCAATCCATAAACGCATCAAGCGCCTTCGCGCGCGCTCTGTCGTCTTTAGCTTGCCCGTCGCTCTTATGATTAAGCACGGTGTTGACTATCGCTTGCGCGGTTGCTTCCCGTCGTCTGTACTTTTCGGGCGTCACTCATCGCGCCCCCATACTTCGTCGCTTTCTTCGCAATCGCAACAAAACAAGCAGCTTTCGCACTTCTCGCCAAAATGCTTCTTATTAAGCCCGCACTCGGCTTCTGCCCCTGCCCGTTTGATTAATTCTTCTTTGCCCATTTTTTCAGTGTCCATTTTTTCAAAATCTCCTTTTCTCTATTTATTTTTAAGAAGCTCCGCTCTGTGTGAAAATGAAGCCGCGCCCCCTTGCGAGTACGGTTATCCGTCAACCCGGTAGCACAAGAGATTCCGACGTTCTTTCTTTACCTGAATCAAACCAGCATAAGCTAAAGTGCGTGTTCGGTATACGAGCGGTCAACGCTAAACTTGCCCTCGTCCCCGAGGTCTTTTTTTGTATCGCGGCGCACAGTAATAGTCGCAAAATCGCTATTCATTTTTGCAAACATAAGAGTTTATTATAAGATACTTAAATATTGGGGGACGTTTAACGCCGCAACCCGAGCGCGCCGTGGCCGACTGACCCTACTGAAGCGAAGCAGCTCGACGAGAGGACGTTCGCATTTATTGACGAAACGTTAAAGAGTGGTCGAATACTCGAGGTTGGCTGGTTTGCAGACGGAACGTCAGGATACTCAATTAGCATCAGAGAGGACGCAAGAGGCGTGCTGACGGGCGCGGTTCTCTACCCACCCGTGTATTCAGTACGAAGTGCACGAAATCAAAGACTACGAAACAGGGAAGGAAATCGACCGGCAGGTTCTCAAAGTCCAAGCAGAGCAGATGGCAGCGATGAAGCGCTAGGTCTGGCTGAACCTAGGGAGCGTGAACGCTTCTTTTCTTTTTTTAGTTAAAACGGCACGTTTGCATATCGCTGTGACAAGTGTCCGTAACAACAACATTTATTCCCCCAGTGTACCCTTTTATGTGCTTTAGAAAAACGGCGGGAACTACCGCCGCCAACGCGAAAGGAGGTGAATGATATGACCAAGTTCTTCATGAAGTGGTGGGTGGACCCCCTAAAGACGCCCAACACGCCTGAAGAGACAGTGAAGCTCAGGTTGAAGATAAGCGAAATGGTAAAGGCTGAACTGAGCGCAGGAAGGATTACTGAGTGGGGACAGTTTGGCAACGGAATTGAGGGATACGCGATTACCGAGGCGAGCGAGGAGGACCTTTACGCTACCATGCTCACGGTTATGCCGGTTATCGCGTATACGCTGGTACCCGTGCTCGACGCAGACCAGTCGATGGAAGCTGCAAAGAAGGCAGCTGCGGCGATGCAGGCCTAGTGACTGACCTGCATCTCTTTTTTTTCAAACTGTCAGAAACGGCGGTTGCTATCGCCGTCATCATGTGACTTTTAAGCGGTGCCGGATTTGCAACCCGGCCGTTACTTTCGCGGTAGTTCTCAGTTACGTAGTTGGCGGGTTAACAAGGAAATACCTTAATAAGGAAATATAAGTCACCACTTGAATAAGCGTGTGGGTTATCATGGAAAGAGGAGATATAGTTAGAATCGTAGTCGGTGCTTTGTTAATCTTGTTCGGTTTTTTGATAATCTTATTGGAACTGTTATACACGACAGACACAGGACTGCGACTATTCACTTTCCAGCTAGTTTCTGTACTAATCATCATTGCTGGTATTGTACTAGCCATATCAACTTCGCGAGATTGAACCGAAATCTAAACAAATGAGGGCTTCCTTTTATCCTCCCCTCATCACGTCGGCTATTGCTTTCGCGGCAGTTCTCGGTCAGGTAGTTGACGAATTCAGCACTATTACAGACTATGACCTACTGCGTGCGCTGCGAGCTTTATGTCAAATGTCATCGACGTGCGGACCAAGATAAGGCCTCGTTTCCCCGCGACCTGTACAGGCGGCTTGGCAAATATATGCCGAAAGGCTACCTTAATTTCTTCTACCGATTGAAGTTTAATCGAAGCTCGCCTCAAGGAATAACGGCCTTTTGGGCGATAGGGCGTTGCGGCTTATGGAACTGCTTAGCGCCGCCGCCGATTAAACGATATCAACGGCCAAAGAGAAAAAAAGATGGATAGGGACAATAATATATTTTTTTGCTATGGCAAAGCAGGCTAGTTACTGCAAAGAGTGCGGCAAGGAACTGAGTTTCATTTCTAAGCGGCTTTACAAGGATTTATGTCCAAACTGCGCCATCGCAGAGATTACGCCGCATTGTAAAGAGTGCGGCAAGGAATTGGACGGTAGGACTTACGGAGATGTATGTCCAGAGTGTATTCTGGAAGAAAACAAGCGTCGCGAGGGTTACTGCAAAGAATGCGGCAAGAAATTGCCTACTAAGCCTGAACTGAATTGGGATAGAACCGAGTATCTTGTGGATGTGTGCTCAGACTGTGAGTTTGTTGAGTACATAGACGGAGAGCCGATAAAGCCAGGTGAATTTACGGCCCAGTACGTTGGCGGTTATGGAGCGTATCCAGAGCCCCAATATGTGCTGATGCTCACATATACTGACCGTTTAGAAGTGCCCGAGCTAGGACTTACGATATCGTATGACCAGTTGCAAAATGTTCAAAGTATGACAAAAGAGGACCTCTCGTTAGGGAACGTTATGCTCTTCGGCTTGTGGGGTTTCGCAATGAAGAAACGGAGGGACTACCTCGTCATCACTTTTAACGATGTGGTCGGCATCGAACAGAATCCGGTATTTGATGTGCTCGGTAAAATATCAGAGATACAACCCTTCCTTTATGAACAGATGGAAAACGCACGTATGGACTAGTGAGATTGTAAATAATTGTGAAGGAGAAGCATAGCATGTTCCGTTTGCCCTCTCCGTAGCTCCCTGCTCGTTATTTCTTTTTTCGATTTCCTTTGATTTCTGAGCCCCGTTCACGAGCTGTTGCAGAAATCGTGAGTGATTGCTTAATTCCGTAGGGCAACGAGGGCCCTCTGAATTATCCACACTTTCACCCTACTCTTAGGTCACAATTACCCAGGTAGACCCACCACCTCTCATCGTGAACAACGACTGCGCAGAGGTCGATGAGCTCATACTCGAACTTGCAGACTACAAGAACAACTACCCCGACATGGCGGCCGAAAAACTTTTTAGGAAGTGTTCATCCAGTTGGCAATCCTACCGATACCTACAGGACCGTGTGCATGAAAGCTGGATTCCGGACCGCGCCCGGCAGCAGCTGCGGCAGATTATCAAGCGAATTCAATGGCAAATGCTCCAGCGCCGCGAGTTTGGCTATGCGTATGAGCAATCATGAGCGCTTTCTTTGAGTGCGGCTATTTGCCTATCGAAGTCCTAACGCTCGCTGCTGGAAGTGAGAGAAAAAAGAAAGAAGTGAAGAGGATAACCAAGCCCTCTTCACGACCCCTGCAACGCCTGTAGCTCCTGTATCAGGTTCTGCACCTGCGGATAGAGCTGACTCTGCGCTGCGCACGTCCGCACCCAGTCGTCGCTGTCCGGCTTCCCGCTCGCAGAACAGCCGTTCGTCCTCTGCAAAAGCGACGCTTGGAGTGTCGTTGCTGCCCCGCTGTAGCTGCCGACTCCGACGTTGATTTCTGCCGTCCCAATGACTGCGAGTGCTGCAACCCTCGTTCCGGGCGTGAAGGCCGATATAGGAAGGGTGCTTACCGTGTTTCCAAGCGCCACGAGGTCGTTTAAGACAGACGCCTTGCTCACGACCCTTACGCTTACACTGGTGCTGTTGGTGCCTATGTAGGTAGCGTTGCCAGCAAAAGTCGTGCGATACTGATAGGTGCCCACAATCGGCTCACTCATGCTGATGCGATATGCGCCGGTTGCCGTGGTGGTTGCGGTCTTTCCGGTGACGTTCGCCCACGTGCCGCTGACGTTCTCTTGGAGCTGGATGGTAGCTCCTACGACGGGGGTGCCGTCAGTGGTTTTTAGAGTGCCGTTTACCCCGAAGGGCTTGTTTGTGGCGAAGAGGGGCGGTGCATTGGTGGTGAGAGCGGTCTTTATGCCAACTCTTTCGTTGCCAATGGCATAGATATTGTTGTCAAAGCTTCCCACGTAGACCACGCCGTTGGATACGGCTGGAGAGGAGAAAACGTAGCCTCCGGTCGCATAGTCCCAGAGCTCAATGCCGTTGGCGGCGTTGAGAGCGTACACACTGCCATTATAGGAATTGTTGGTGGCGTCGTATTCACCTTCGTTCCCCACGTAGACCACCCCGTTGGCGACGGCTGGGGAGCCGTACACTGAGCTTCCCGTCGTATAATTCCAGAGTTTGGTGCCGGTGTCGGCGTTGAGAGCGTAAACGTTGCCGTAGAAGCTCCCGACGTAGACCACCCCGTTGACGACGGCGGGAGAGGACGGGGAGGACAACACCATGGTTCCAGTTGCGTAGCTCCACAGCTTGCTGCCGGTGGTCGCGTTCAGAGCGTAGACATTGCCATCAGCGCTCCCCACATAAACAAACCCGTTAGCGCAAGCAGGGGAGGACAACACGCTGTTTCCGGTCGTGTAGTTCCACAGCTTGGTTCCGTTGTTGGCGTAGAGGGCGTAGACGTCGCAGTCGCTGCTCCCGACATAGACGACGCCGTTCGCGACGGCGGGGGAGGAGACGATATAGCCTCTGGTCGCATAG
>Ga0187876_1000985_pt1 | contig 26359 bp, 21 predicted proteins | sample June2016WEW_17_4_FD_133000 | JGI IMG/M metagenome (GOLD analysis project Ga0187876, IMG submission 133000) | Peatland microbial communities from SPRUCE experiment site at the Marcell Experimental Forest, Minnesota, USA - June2016WEW_17_40 | ecosystem: Environmental > Terrestrial > Soil >...
AACTCGGCGACCACGCCCCGCAAGTCCGCTCTTAGTTGTTCAACCGTCACTGCCTCACCGTCTTTCTATTCGCACTGCCTCCAACAACTCTCCGCACGCGTGCAGCGCTCGATAGGAGCGGGCCAGTGAAAGCCCTTTGGATCGAGCGCTGCACCTTGCCGTCCATGTCGTTAAATTCTTGTCCCCCCGCGGCGTCGCCCCTCACTACGCCGCCCTCTCGAAATTCATCCCCCACAGCATGCCGCCCACGCCTGCAATGGTCTTTTCGGCAATTCGCTTGCCCTGGTGTTTCGCCTTCAGTAGATCGACACTCCTCATAAGCCTACGCATCGATCCCGCCGTGGCTTTGAACCACAAATCGAAAGCCGCTTCGTCCACATCTGTGAGGCCTTCTTGTTTGAGAATCGCTGCCATCTCGCTTCTGGTAAGTCCGCTCAGCGGCGCGAATATCGCCACTCGAGAAGTCAGCGCGCCCAGATCCGACAGCTTGCCACTCATGAGGCGCGCCAGCAGAATCGGCGCCGCCAGCATCACTACGCCCACACCCGCGTCGTGAGTCCGGTCCCAAATCTGCCGAATCACCTGCACCACTCGGGGTCTCAGAGTCTCACACTGGTCATAGATCAGCAGGCAGGGATTCTCCCGCAGGTACTCGCACAAGTCGCGGAACACCAGGCCGCCGTTCTGCGAGCCCACCTGGTTCGCCAGGCCAAAGTGCCGCGCCATCACGCGCACAAAGTCCACTTTGTTAGTCGAGCTGAACTCATCGAACTCGAACACCACGCTTTCTACCTTGCCGGCGTTCGCGCGCCGCCAGGCCTTCACGGCCTCCGTCTTACCCACTCCGAAGTCCGCGGTGATGACGCCGATCGCGCATTGCTCCGCGCAGTAGTCGAGCACTTCGCCGATCCGCTTTACGGTTTGCGTTTCGTAGAACTGGCCGCTGCTGGCCACCTTGCGCACGCGCTTCTCGGCATCCACTGTGAGCACGATCGATTCACGGCCGCCTGGCGTCAGCAACTCACCCGCTTTCGCTTTCCGTACCACGCCGAGGATCTGCCCGACCACATCCCGGCCGCCCGGAAAGTTACCTGCGATCCACGCGCGTACAGTGGCGTCGGAAAGCGTTGTGAACTGGCCGATGTGCGCCGCCGTCACATCGGGCCGATCCTTCATCCATCCCCGCACTTCCGCGCGGGCCGCGTTGACTTCGTCGTCGCTCAATTGCCTTGTCATCGTCAGTCCCCCTGATCCGACCAGAAATTGAACTCCACATCGGCGTCCGCATCGGGCGCCCGCTCGATAGCCTGAATCGACGGCTCCGTGGCCGCGAAAGAAAACTCCGCTTCGGCCGCCTGCGCCGCGGCAGCCTCGGCAATCGGCGCCGGTAACTGGACAGGCGTTTCTGTGGAGAAGGCTGCCAACCGCGTCGGCAGCACTTCCCGCCGGCGCGCCAAGCGCTCTTCCGGACTGGCCACTGGAATCTGTTGTTGGTGGAACACGGTAACTGCTTTTTTTATGTCGCGACGGGCGGCGCGGCGCGTCTTCTCGTCTTCGATGAACAAATCCTCGCCCTGTTTGCGCAGAGCAATACAGTGTGCCAGGCCTGCGAATCGATCTCTCCAGTAAATCGCCACCTGGGAAAGTTCGTTGGGGTCGAACGCAACCTCGACGAGCTGTCCGTTCAGTGACATGAGCTGTGTGGGCTCCCCCTCGATCCGATAGTGGAACTTCTGGCCGCCGAACGTCGCACAGATTTCGCCATGCTTGACGGTGAGCTCCCGCCTCTTGGTGAAAACCACATGGAGGTCTTCCGTGCGAACGGTCCGGCGCTCAACACGTCCAATGAGAAGGTCGAAGCACTCGGCCGGCGACATCCAGCCCCTTCCAGTAGGGAGCGGCTTTTGCATGCCGTCCCCCTGAAGGGGCCTTTCGTTGATGTCCCGGATCGCGGCGTCGTACAAGTCGGCCATTTCCTGAAGCGTTCGAAACGGCGATTGTGCCCGCTCTCCCCGCTCCCAGGCCCGGTGCTGCCTGAGCATTTCGTCAAGGCGCTCCGGGCGCGCCGAAGGGCGATGGCCTATCCATTCCGGGAGTTGGCGGTCAAAATTGGAGATTCGGTTGAAACAAGGTTCGATTATTTTGGCGCGGGCGTTATAGGCAAGGGCGTGAGTCACACGTACGCCCAGGGTCCCGAGTATCCCTCGCCAGCTCGGATCAAGGTCTCCCACGGGGCCGGCCTGTTGTTTGCGAATGTGCTTCCCTTCAAGATATGCTGCCCGGAAATCTCTGCCCCGGTCGAAATAAAAATTTCTCGGGACACCATGCTCGATGAAGACCTTTTTCAAAACCGTCGCGATGCTGTCTGAGGAGGGTACTTCGAACAGCCCCCACGCAAGAAAGAGGCGCGATCTCATGTCCAAGGCCGCGGTTAACCAAGGCCTTGCCAGTGCCCAACCGCCTCTCACCGGAACTCTAACGAACGCGTCGAGGACCCGGTGATCCATGACGCAGTATTCTAAAATCTCTATCGCTTTCAGGTCTCGGTGAGATATGATCTCCTGTGTGTTTCGGTAAGCCTCCTCCCCATCCCGAGCCAGTGTTCGCACAGGCTCGGGAATTGTCCTTTCGATGAATCGTCGCAGCGTCATACAGGAGACTTCAGGGAGCCGCGCTTTCTCCGCGAGCTTGCCCCCCGCATCGAGATAGCGGGCGTATTTCGCCGCGTCCTCTTTGCTGAGCGCCTGGCCGATTCTTTCATTGCGCCACTCTCGCTCGTCGTTGTAAGCCCGATAGATCTCACTGACCCTCAACGCGCCGAATACGCCGCGCTTCGGAATCGCCAGGGCGGTGATCTCCTCCCGCGCCGCCCTGTTCAAACTTGGAAAGGTTCCCTTGTCTGCGCGGTCTTTCTCGACCAGCCCCATCATCCCGTAGCGCGTGTACTTCTTCACCCAATTGCGAATCGTGCGCGCTTTGCAGCCGTGCTCAACGGCCAGCCGCGCCCCCACGGCGAGCTTGCGGCCGTTGCATTCCCGCAACAAATCCTGGAACTTGTCGGGGAATAACAGGGGTTCGATGATACGAAAGCGCCTCTCGGCATCGGCCTTATCGGCGACACTTAAGTTGAGAGCAGGGGCGTCGTCCTCAGACGCGGGGCGCCGGTTCCATTCTTGGACGCCCAGCACGAGAGCAGGCGAATTGCTCAAATCTAACGGAGGGGCTTTTTGGAGTGGGGATGCCATGGGCTATGCGGCGATTTTGAGTGCGCTCCTCTTGCGAATGCAGTCGAGGAATCTGACCAGTAGATCCCCGCGCAACACACCCAAGCAATGTCCCGCGATATCGAGGGCCGCCGCTGGATTCTCGCCAGTGGAGAGCTTCAACCATATCCGGTTGTCGGCTGTGTCCGGCCGCTCCCGAAAAGCAACGAAGATCGGCTCCCGGTCTGCGGCCGTCAGATCGGCAGACGCAAGAGCGCAGGTCTCCGCGGAGGGGAGCCAACCCAGAAAATGAGAGCTTCGATACCCATAGGGCTGGAGAGTGTCCCCGATCCCTGCAGTCACCTGCGTATCCTGGCCGCTCTCATGGACCCGGAGTTCAGCCCCGCTCAGCTCGCCGGGGTCAGCCGGATCGAGTTCTTCCATGCGCACAAACAAGTCCGTGTTGCTATCCGCCAGGCGCCTTGCATAGCACGGATCGGCGATGTCGGCACTGAATGGTCTGTCGCCTTCACGCCGAGGCGAAATCCCGGCGGCTGCGGTTGACAACACAGCCGTCGTGGAAAGGGACCGTCTATTCTTCATTTTACTTTTCTGCCTTTCTGTCTTTCACACGCGAAGTAATGCACACCACAGATGCGAGCCTGCGCGCGGAGGGTTTTTGCTGCCCTGCTGGCTCTAATACATGAACGTCGTACCCGGCATTGCCCAACCGATGCTGAATCTCCCCGATTCGAACAGGGTCGAAGACGAAGGCGGGATAGCCGCCCTCTATGTGCCACTCATCGCCCGTCACCTCTAGAAGTGCTCCCACTGTTATCGCGTCGTGGATGTAGCACGCGGCCACGGAGCCGTAATTGAAAACAAAAACGTCAAGCGCCCCCCACTCGCCGACCGCGTTGCGAAACCAGGTTCGAATTTCGGACGGCCAGGTGCGCGGGTCCGGGATCGGTAGCGCGGCGATCCCGCCGCCAGCGCCCAATTGCCGCCTCTGCGGGACCATCCGGCGAACGTTGGAAGAAGCAGGCATCAAGCGCGCCTCCTCAGCTCCGCGGCGCGTGCCGTCCACTCGCGGAAGGTCTCGTACGAGAAGGGCGGATTGAGACGCCGGAACTCCCGCGAAAGATCACCGTGACGACGGACGCGCGCCGCGGCTTCTGCTATCCGTAGCAGCCAGGGCTCGGTGCGCGGCGAGGGGCGCCCAGCGTCGGTCCGACGCTGCCGGTCGAGGCCGGCGACGCCAGAAAGCAGATACCGCGAACGCCAGTGGTACAGCGAGCGGATCGACGCCCTCAGATGCTTGGATTCGAGGTCGATTACGAGAGAGCGCGCCGTGGCCACCTTGGAGCCGCGTGGCGCAGCGAGCAAAAGCAGCACCGCGCGGAACCGCAATAGGTCGCTGGACAGCCTCTCTGGGTCGCGCGGAAATGCCTTCACTTGGTGCTGAGAGGTTGTCAAAGGCGCTGAAGATTTAGCCATTCCCTTGCTCCAGACCAATTGAGGTTGTCATTCTGTTGTCACGCGGTGTCCTGGATGCGGTCCGAAGCCCCGGTTCCACGAGGGTTCGGCTGGTGCTCTGTTGGCCGCCTAGGTTGTCGCCACCACAGGCAGACGTTGCCTCCGCTGAACCTGGCGCGATACCATCATCCTGGAGGACCAGAATGGTCCCACGCCGGGATGGAAGATGTAGCTCGGTCTCAACGCCAACCTCGTCGATACCGCGTGCTTTCAGCGCCTGGAGAATCGGCGACCGCTCTTCGGACACTTCGGCCAGCCTCAGGAGGCGCAAGAGGTTCTTGGTGGAGGGCACAATCTGCCCGCTTTCCCATCGGCTGACGGCGCCGGTTACATATCTGCCAAGAACGAGTTTCGTGAACTTGACTTGGCCCATACGGCGGCGCCGACGCATAGACCGGATCGCCCACGTCAACGGCGTGTCTTTGATGCCGGAAGTCTGGGGACGTTCCATACAGTATGAGCTTAGGACTTTGCATAATGTATGTCAAGCCATAACCGTGAAAATGTCGCTCAGGATCTCGGGCCAACGATCCGCGTGATTCGCAAGGCGCACGGCATGACCACCGGAGAATTCGCCGCGGCGCTGCGGGTCGATCAGTCGATGGTGAGCAGATATGAATCTGGGAAGCGTGTGCCGCGTGCACCCGTTTTGCTCCGGCTGCTTCGGCTCGCGAAGGGAGTCGAGAAGAACCCGATTCTTGAACAGCTTTCAATAGTGCGGGGGCGCCCCGTCGAAGAACACGATGCGCTCCGCGAAGCGGCCGCCATGATTTCTGAATCTGAGGCCTTGAGTCGAGAGTTGAAAATTCTGGCCGACGCCCGGCCAAACTTGGCGCGCTTCGCCTATCTTGCCCCCACCATTCTTCATGCCCAAAAAGAAATAGACGCATCACTCAACACCATCCTGAAACTGTGGCTGTCCACGCCCGACTTTCCCGAAAAGGTTCAGTGTTTCAGGGATTCCGCCCGGTTCTTGGAGATAGCTATCGGCCGCGCAGTTTTGGATTCGCCAGGGGAAAAACAAAAATACAAGGTGCTCCTTCCAGTGGACTTTGGAGATGGTGTGAGGCATCGCACCGGTGAAATCGTGGACCTCACCGTCACAGCCGCAAAACACTACTCACACGCGTTGCGCTCGATTGAGGATGAGGCGGTCGCAGATACAGGGAAGAAATCAGCGTAAGGTGCCAACCAGGCAGGCCGCGCCGAACCTAGCCAGTGGGACGCTCCGCGAGCTGGCGGCGGCCCGACGCTCCCGCTTTCGATGACGGATTGAAGTAGTAGGCGCGCGCTGCCACATGCTGTGGCTATCTATATCAGATTCTCGGGCCTGAAAAGATTAAACTCCTCCACCTACTACTAGTGTCGATTGTCGGATTCCTTTAGTGTCGCCACTTCTTTTGGCGTTGGCACTTAACTCGATGTTTGCCAATCGCTTAGCGACATATACACCGAAATTCCCGGCATTCGCTCTATCTTATTGATTCTTCGTTCGGGGTTTCGTGTCCACGGTCCGATTCCCCTGCGATTGGCAACGTATCGTGTTACTTTCGGCGCCCAGACCGGCCGCCTCCCTCGCCATTCAGAACTGGCTATAAGTGTCTCTCACTTCAATCACATACATTCAGTTGCGCGACCGCAGACACCCCACGCCGCCTACAGCCGCGATTGGCCACTTACCTTGTTACTATTTATCCGCGCCTATTCCTCGCGCAAGGCCACGATCGGGTCTACCCGCATGGCGCGGCGGGCGGGCAGATAACTGGCCACAGCGGCAGTGAACAGCAGCATCGCTGCAGCCGCAATATACGTTGCCGTATCCGCGGGTTTTACTCCGTACAGCACGCTGCTGAGGAGGCGCGAGAGGGCCAGCGACCCAACCGCCCCGATCGCGGAGCCAGTCACGGCAAGCCTGATGCCATGGCCGACGATGCGCCGCATCACGTTCGCGGGAGCCGCGCCCAGAGCCATGCGCAGGCCGATCTCCGGGATCTGCCGGGTCACGCTGTAGGCCAGCACCCCATAGAGCCCAATTGCCGCCAGCAGCAGCGCTAACCCCGCGAACACGGTGAGCAGCGTCGTCTGCACCCGCCGTCCAGCGACCTCCTTGTCCAAAATCTCTTCCATGCTGGCCACCTCCGTGATGGGCTGGTCCGGGTCGATGGACCAGATGGCCCGCCGCACGGCCCCCGCCAGGCTGGTAGGTTCGACTTTAGTCTGGATGGCGAGCGAAGTTGGGGGGTACGGAGCTTGGAGCGCGGAAATATACAGCTCCGGCTTGGGCGGAACATCCAGACCGGACTGGTGAATATCGCCCACCACACCTACCACCGTCATTTGCAGTTCCGTTCCGAACACGACACGGCGGCCAATCGGATCCTGGTTCGGCCAGAGCATGCGGGCCAGGCTTTCATTAATCAAAAGCACGTAGGGAGCACCCACTGCGTCGGTCTCTTCAATGTCCCTTCCCCTGTGGAGCGGAATTCCCATGGTGGGCAAATACCCGGGACCGATCATGCGCCGGTTGCACTGGAACCGCTCTGTAGAATCGTGCCCCTCGGCGCCAACGCCCACTACATCGCCCTTGATCACCAGCGGTATGTGATCGGTGACGCCGGCTGAGACCACTCCCGGAATGGCGCTCACGCGCCGCAGCACTTCGCGCTGGTATGCCAGGATCTCGCCTGGCCAATGGCGCGTATGAGAAGGCGGCATGCGCAACGTCAGCACGTTCTCGGTGCGGCATCCCAAATCGACGCTGCGTAACCGGACAAAGGTCCGAACCAACAGGCCGGCCCCCACCAGCAGCACAAACGCCAACGCCACCTCCGAGCAGATGAGCAAAGCCCGCAGATTACTGGAGCCCGCAGCAGCAGCCAGAGTGCGGGAACTCTGCTTGAGCGATTGGCTCACATCCAGGCGGCGGACTTGCAGCAGCGGAACCAGCCCGAAAGCCACTGCCGTCAAAACCGCGATTGCCAGAGTGAACCCAAGCACGCGCCCGTCCACCCCCAATGCCTTGAACCCGGCCATGTCCCCCGGAGCCAAACGCGCCAAAAACCCGAACGTCATGGTCGCCAGCAGAAGTCCGGCGCCTCCTCCGGCAGCGCATAGTAGCAGGCTTTCACAAACGGACTGGCGCACCAACTGCCAGGCGCCGCCGCCCAGCGCGGTGCGGACCGCGACTTCTTTGCTCCGGTTGGCCGCCCTCGCCAGCAGCAGGTTGGCCAGGTTGGCGCAAGCGATCAGCAGCACACAGGCGACAGCCGCCAGCATGATGAACAACACGCGACGAGTGGAACCGACGAAATGATCGCGCAGGGGCGCCACGAAGGCGCCCACCTTTTCGTTGGTCTCCGGGTATTCGCGGGCCAGGCCGGCCCCGATGGCCTTCATCTCTGCGTCGGCCTGCGCCAGTGCCACACCGCGTCGCAGACGCGCGATCACCATCCAGTTGTGGCGTCCGCGGTCCGCCCACTCCCGGGCAGTATACGCGCTCCGCAAGGGCGTCCAAATCTCGCCCAACACCCCGCTGTACTCCGCCGGCGGTTCGGTTCTGGCGGCCAGCACACCGACGATCGTGTGTTTCTCGTCATTTAGCAGAATCGACTGCCCGATGATGCGCGGATCGGCGGCGAAGCGGCGCCGCCAGAAGCCTTCGCTGATCACCGCAACCTTCGCCGCGCCCGGCTGGTCTTCATCTTCCCGGAACGTCCGCCCCAGCATCGGCCGCGTTTGCAGGGCCCGGAACAGGCCGGCGGTGGCCTCGCTCCCTTCTACGACCTCCGGAGTGCCATTGCCGGTCAGGCGATAGGAATGATCTTCCAGAGCGCCCATCTCTTCAAACGAGTGGCTGCGGGCTTTCCAATCCACGTAGTTGGCCGGCGCCACCGGGCTGTCCCGCAATCCAAAAAACGGCGCGCTTTCCCAAACCAGAACCAGCCGGTCCGGCTGCGCATAGGGCAAGGGGCGCAATAGAACTGCATTGATGAGACTGAAGACGGCGGTGTTGGCCCCAATTCCGAGCGCCAGGGTGAGCACGGCCACCAGCGTAAAGCCGGGCGACTTTCGCAGACGGCGGATGCCATAGCGAAGATCTTGCAGAGTATCCAACATGGTTTCAGGCCTATTAATCTGCAATTGGTGTACCACCGTAGCAGCGTTTTCGAGACACATCGCTCTGCCAGCCTCCTCAACAAGGTGGAGGCAGATAGACCTTCGTCGGCGGCGTCGCGAGCTGTCCGATCGCGGGACGGCCTGTCCGGCACGGGACAGCGTGAAAACACTCCAGCCCGCCGACAGTCCTTCTACAGGGCCGTCTGTTCCGTCTTCGCCAGTTGGGTATCCGGCACCGAGCGGCACATATGGACCGCGAAATCCGCGACATTGTGCAAGGCGAAGATGGGCGTATCCGCCTCGCGCGGCGCGCGGATGCGGAAGAAGTCGGCGTCGCGCACGTCGTCCATCACAAACGCCGGCCGCAGGTCCGGCTTCTCGGCCACGATCTCGACGTTGTCGAACCGGATGCCGTTGGCATGGCGGATGTAGAACCCCTGGGCGGGCATGCCCCCGAACATGCTCGGCTCCGGATAGCCGGTCTCTTTTTCGGGCGGCTTGATGGCCGCCTGCTCCTTCGTGCCGCCGCCCTGGTGCCATATCTGCACGTGGCTGATGGTGACGTCTTCGACGGCGTGATCCGGAATCCCGCTGATGATGGAGCCCAGCCGGGAGGCGGAATTGGAGCAGACCAGGTTGCTGATGATCACGCGTTTCAGAGTGCCCACGGGCGTGCCCGCCGGGCCGCGCATGCGGCTTCCCAGCCGCAGGAAGATGGGCGCGCTGGTGATGTCCCGCATGGAAATGTTGGTAATAGTCACGTCTTCCAGCAGCGCGCCATCGACGGATTCCAGAGCCAGCCCTTGACAACCCTCGAAGACGCAGTTAGAGACGGTAATGTTGCGGAAACCGCCATTGGATTCGGTGCCGAACTTGATTCGCCCGGTGCGGGGAACGCGCGCGTTCGGGGCAAAGTGCTTGTAAGTGCCGTCGAGCAGCGTGCCTTCTTCAAAACATCCGCTGACATAGCAATTGGTGATGGTGACAAACTCGGTGGGTTTGGCCCAGCCAAGCGCGTAGCAGCTTTTCAGGCAGATACCGTCGTCCCACGGAGAGTTGACGTAACAATTCGAGATGCGCACGTTATGGCAGCAATCGACATCCATTCCGTCGCGGTTGGTGTCGATGCGCAGGTTGTCGACGGTGAGGTTATCGACTCCGGTCGCCAGAATGCCGAAGTGCCCGCCGTGCAGGATGGAGAAGTCGCGCAGCAGCACATTGTGGCAGTTCTTGAGACTGATGCTCTTGTTGGCGACTCCGGCGTGTTCGGCAACCGGCCCCGCCCCGTATCCCCTGCTGAGGCCCTTTCCCCAGATGCGTCCGGGACCGAGGATGGCGACGTTCTCGATTCCTTCGCCCCACAGCAGGCTGTTGTGCCAGTGGCTATGGCCGAAGTCCTGATATTCGCTCCATTGGTTGGGCTCTGCCGGATCGTAACCGCCGCTCTCCCCGGGCGCCGCGGCGTCAGCCGCCACGATGGTGGAACCTTGATCGAGATACAGATCCACGTTGCTGGTGAGATGAATCGAGCGGCATAAGTAACTGCCGGCGGGGAACAATACGGTTCCGCCTCCCGCCGCGGCAGCGGCGCCTATGGCCTTGTTGACGGCCTCGGTGTCGAGCGATTTGCCGTCGCCCGCCGCCCCAAATGTCCGCACGTCGAAGATCCCGCTTTTCTGCGCCGGTTCGGCTGCCCCGGCAGTGCCTTGGCCCGCCTGAACGGCGAGTGCCGTGCCGGCCAAGCCTGTCCCGGCACTTTTCAGAAATTCCCGACGCAATCTGTTGTCAGTGAGCATACACTCTCCTGCGCGTATGTGAAGAGAGAAGTATAGCGGCGCCCGGCCCAAACCTGCACCGCACTTTCACTAAAATGATTCTTTAGAAATACTCACTCAGTGTTCCAGGCGGTAAAATAGCCAAAACCTCTCCGCAGGTGACTCTAACAGATCGAAGAATCTGCCCCCACGACGTTGGCCCCCGGTCGCCGCGCCTGTAAAAAAATCATAACACCGTCTTAATCTCAGCCTAATAAGTATCAGATATCATCTATTGGCATGAGTCAGGAACTAATGGAGTGCGAGGTAGCGTCTGTCCTTTTTCAAGGCGCGCAAGGGAAAGTGCCGGACGATCACATAGGCCGATCGCTTGCTGGTACCGCCCAAGCGCAGCCAGCGCGGCCCCTAAATTCGCATGTGCCGGAGGGACATCCGGCCGGATTTTCAGGATCTGCTCGTAGATCTTGATGGCGCCCGGCAGATCGCCGCTCTGCTGCAAGGCTAGCGCCTTCCGAAAGAGCTGGGGAACGTCTTCGGCATTCTGCGCCAGGCCGCACCAAACGATCGCACACAGCAGCGTTGCCCGAACCATGCCCCTCACTGCGAACCGGAATCTCCTCTAACCAGTTCCTCTGACCAGTATAACGAGCGGCTTACGCGAACCACGATCCTCACGCTGCGCGTGGTGCTCGTCTTCCGGACAACGAAGGAGTAGCGCCGAGCCGCTGTCTTGCCGGGGCGCGGGGAGGTCGCAGGAGCGATGGCCGACACGTTCTGCAGGTCTGAGGATCTGTGGCAATCCCGCCGGGGACGTTAGCCACGCGTCAGACTTCAGGTCGACAGTGCGCCGCGACCTCCCAGATCAAGTGTACCAACACCATCACCCACGCGATACCCTGCCACACCGCGACCGCACCGGAAGGCGGGTTACCCTACAGAGCATGACGCTTCGATTTGCGATTGTGCTCCTGGCGCTGGGCGGCGGCTGGGCTCAGGATGTCGCGCGCATGGAACAGGTGGTTCAGTCTTACGCCACGAACCGGCAGTTTATGGGGTCGGTGCTGGTGGCCAAGGGCAACCACGTGCTGCTGAGCAAGGGGTACGGATTTGCGAACGTGGAATGGGATGTGCCGGATTCGCCGGCGACGAAATTCCGGCTGGGGTCGATCACCAAGCAGTTCACGGCGGCTTCGATTCTGCTACTCCAGGAGCGCGGCAAATTGAACGTGGAAGACCCGGTCAAGAAGTACATGGCCGATGCTCCGGCGGCGTGGGACAAAATCACCATTTACAACCTGCTAACGCACACCTCGGGGATCCCCAGTTTCACCAGCTTTCCGGAATACGCCAAATGGGAGCCGTTCGCGACGACGCCCATGGAAGAGGTGGCGCGCTTCCGCGACAAGCCGTTGGATTTCGCGCCGGGCGAGAAGTGGAGCTACAGCAATTCGGGATATGTGCTGCTCGGGTACCTGATCGAGAAGATCACCGGCGGCAGCTATGAAAAGTTTGTGGGCGAGAATATTTTCGCGCCGCTTGGCATGAAGGATTCGGGCTACGATTCAAACTCGGCCATCCTCCCGAAGCGTGCGGCGGGTTACACGCCCGGTAAGGACGGGCTGGTGAACGCCGGATTCGTGAACATGACCATCCCATTCGCGGCCGGTGCGCTGTATTCCACAACCGAAGACCTGCTGAAGTGGGAACAGGGGCTGTTCGGCGGCAAGCTGCTCACGGCGGCGTCGCTGGCCAGGATGACCACGCCGTACAAGGACGACTACGCATGCGGGCTGTTTGTGCAGACCAAGGACGGGCGCAAGGTGATCCAGCACGGTGGGGGTATCGAAGGCTTCAACACGCAACTGACCTACTACCCGGACGACAAGCTGACGGTGGTGGTGCTGGGGAACGTAAACGGCTCGGCGCCGGAGGAGATTGCTGCGAAGCTGGCGGCAATCGCGCATGGCGAAGCGGTGACGCTGCCCGCGGAGCGGAAGGAAATCACGCTGGACCCGAAGCTGCTGGCGCAGTATGTCGGGACCTATGAATTGATGCCGAGCGCTAACATCCTGATCACGCTGGAAGGCAATCAGCTTTCGGAGAAGCTGGCGAGCCAGCCGGCGTTTCCGATTTTTCCGGAATCGGCGACGATGTTCTTCCTGAAGGTAGTGGATGCACAGATCGAGTTCGTAAAGGATGCGAACGGCACGGTGACGCACCTGGTGCTGCATCAGGGCGGGCGGGATCAGAAGGCGCCACGGTTCAGCGACAAAGCGGAGCTGCCGCCTCCGCGGAAGGAAATTCAGGTTTCGCCGCAACTGCTGGCGAGGTATGCGGGGACGTACGGGCTGGGGCCGGGCGTCGACGTGACGATGACGGTAGAAGGCGGCCGGCTCATGACACAGATCACCGGTCAACCGAAATTCGAATTGTTCGCCGAGTCGGAGACCAAGTTCTTCCTGAAGATAATCGACGCGCAGGTGGAGTTCTTTACGGACGCGAGCGGAGCCGTGACGCACCTGGTCATTTATCAGGGCGGGCGGGACACGAAAGCGACGCGGAAGTAAGTGCCAGCCGCAATCCGCCTCCCGCGGGCCGCAGTTTTCTGGTAACCTGGGCGCATCGAATTACGTCGCTATACTATTCGTGTGCCTCAGCTTCGTGACGGCAAGACCAACACAGCACGCTACGGGTGGCTCTTCATGAGAAAACTGCTCGTGCTCCTGTTGCTGTGTCTGATCGTCGCCGTCCAGTCCTTCGCCCTTGCCTCGGGACACGAATCACACCACGCGGCGGGCCATTGCTGCCTGTTGTGCCACGTGGGGTCGCTGCCTTTCCTGCGGACCATCGTGCCGGTAGCCGTGACGCCCGTTTTCCTGGTGACCTGGCTGGCCCCCACGCCGGATTTCCGGCCTTTCCACGAAGTACTGCTGACCGCGAGCTCTTCACGGGCTCCTCCAGTCGCTTAGCTCCTCCACTGTTGCTCTGACGGCCTGGCATCGCTTATGCGGTGCCGGATCGTATTGTTTTCAAGCTGGAACGAGGAGAAGAGTAGCCATGCAGGCAGCATCAAGCATAGGCACGCGGCGATTCCGAATTGCCGCGTGTACCCCCGCAGTTCTCGTGGCGGCGCTGGGACTATTTCAATTGGCTTGCGGACAATTGAAGAGGGTCGAAAGCGAACCCGCGGACCAGTCCAATCTGCCCGCCGGCCTTTTCACCGTTCCGCCGGACCAGTTGGCTCATCTGAAGATCGCCCAGGTGGCGAAGACTTCCTGGGGCGTCGCGATCCACACCACCGGTACGGTGGATTGGGACCAGGACCACACTACGCAGGCCATCACCCAGGTGAATGGACCCATCACGCGAATTCTGGTGGACGTGGGCACGCCGGTGCAAAAGGGCCAGCCGTTGGTCTATGTATCCAGCCCCGATGTCGCCAACGCCATCGCCACCTATCGCAAGGCCCGCAACCGCGAGCGATTCAACAAAACCATCGTCGACCGCATGAAGGAAATGCTGGACCGCGGCGCGGTCGCCACCAAGGACTACGAAAGCAGCCTGGCGGACTACAACGATGCTGCAACCGACGTCCAGAACAGCCTGCAGCCGCTAAGAATCTTCGGCATCACCGCCCAGGAGATCGACCAGGCGGAGAGGCAGGGCGCATCCATCAATACCGAGCTGGCCGTCCGCTCTCCCATCTCCGGAATGATCGTGCAGAAACTCATTTCGCCCGGCATGTTGATCCAGGCCGGCCAGACCGTTTGCTTCCAGGTCAGCGATACTTCCACCGTCTGGGTGCAGGGCCACATTTTCGATCGCGATTTGCTATCGGTGCGGGTCGGGGATCGAGTCGAGGAGACGAATCCATCCTTCAACCGCAGTTTCCGCGGAACTATTGCTTACATCGGTTCCTTCGTGGAGCCCAACACCCGCACCACGCCAGTTCGCATTGTCACGGCGAACCCCGGCGGCCTGCTGAAGAAGGATATGTTCGTCGACGCGGTGATTCAGACCAGCACGCAAAGCAACATTCTGGTGGTCCCGGTGGCCGCTGTATTGCGCGACGACAAGAACGAGCCCATCGTCTACGTTCAGGTCTCGCCCGGCAAGTTTGCGCAGCGTTCGGTCGCGATCGGGCCGCAGCAGAATGGACTGGTCGCCATCACCAGTGGATTGCGGGAGGGGGAAGCCATCGTTTCCGACGGAAGCCTCTTCCTCCAGTTCGCCAACGCCATTCAATAAAGGCGCAAACGGCATGATCGCGAAAATAGTCTCCTTCGCCCTTCGGCAGCGGTTCCTGATCGTGATCGCCTCGCTGGCGCTGATGATCTGGGGAGCGTTCTCCTTTCTCAAGCTGCCGATTGACGCCTACCCGGATCTTTCGCCGCCGCACGTGGAAATTATCACGCAGTGGCCCGGCCACGCCGCCGAGGAAGTCGAGCGCCTCGTCACCATTCCGCTCGAGATCGAGATGAACGGCATTCCGCGGCTGGATGCGCTGCGCTCGATTTCGCTCTACGGCCTTTCCGCCATCGAGATGAATTTCGATTTTGGCGCCGACCCTTACTTCGTCCGTGAGCAGGCGTTTGAACGCATGGCGAACGCCGCCGTGCCCTCCGGCCTGCAGCCCACCATCTCGCCGTTATACAGCCCCAGCGGCCTGATCTACCGCTACGTTTTGCAGAGTCCCGATCGCTCGCCGCAAGACCTGAAGGTCATCGAAGACTGGGTGCTGGAGCGGCGTTACCGCTCCATCCAGGGAGTGGCGGATGACTCGGGCTTTGGCGGCACCACCATGCAGTATCAGGTGCTGCTCGATCCCAACAAACTGTTTTCTTACGGCGTAACCGTCCCGCAAGTCACACAGCAACTGGCCAACAACAATGCCAATGCGGGCGGCGGATTCTATTCCCTGGGCGGCCAGTTTTATTATGTCCGCGGGTTGGGGCTAGTGCGCGATACGGCCGATATCGGGAATATCGTTCTGCAGGAGAAGAACGGGATTCCAGTGTATGTGAAAGATATCGCCAAGGTGGAAATCGGCCACGCGCCGAGGCTCGGCCAGTTCGGGTACATGAAGCAGGATGAGGCTGTGGAGGGCGTCATCCTGATGCGCGTCGGCGAGCAGGCCCAGGTTATTCTGCGGCGCGTGGAAGCCATGACCAAGGATCTCAACGAACACGTGCTGCCGCCGGACGTGAAGGTGGTGCCCTATTACGACCGCCAGGGGCTGATCGAGGAGACCACCAAAACGGTGGAGGACAACCTGCTCCGAGGCATGTTGCTGGTGCTGATCATTCTTGGCCTTTTCCTGTTCAGCGTGCGGACGGCATTGATCGTCGCCGTCACTATTCCGTTTGCGCTGATGTTCTCCTTCATCTGCCTGGATTGGAGGCACATTCCCGCGAACCTGCTGTCTATCGGCGCCATCGATTTCGGCATCATCGTGGATGGATCGGTGGTCATGGTGGAGAATATCTTCCGCGAGCTGGCAGCCCGCTACGGCGAGGAGTACAACTTCCTCGATGTCATCCGGGCCGCGGCGCATGATGTCGAACGGCCTATCTTCTACGCAATTGCGGTGATCATCGCCGGCTATCTGCCGATTTACGTGCTCGCCGGGCCCGCGGGACGGCTCTTCCAGCCGATGGCGAGCACCATGTCGTTCGCGCTGTTGGGCTCGCTGCTGTGCACCCTTACGCTGCTTCCGGTGCTCTGCGCCTTCTTTCTGCGAAACCACGTGCACGAACCGCGGGCTCGTCTCTACGAATGGGTTCGCGACATCTACGGCAAAATGCTTGGCTGGTGCCTGCGCAACCGGCTGATCACGGTGGCGATCATACTGGCGATCTTCGGCGCTTCGCTGCTGCTGATTCCCTTTATAGGCGGCGAGTTCATGCCCCACCTGGACGAAGGCGCGCTGTGGGTGCGCGCCACCACGCCTTACACCATTTCCTTCGAAGAAGCGTCCAAGTTATCTCCGCAGATTCGCGATACGCTGTCCAGTTTCCCGCAGGTGACGACCGTCGCCAATGAGTTAGGACGGCCCGATGACGGCACCGACCCCATCGGCTTTTTCAACAATGAATTCTACGTGGGCTTGAAGCCCTACAGCGACAGGGCATGGCAGGGCAGCATCCATACCAAGCCCGAGTTGATTGAAGCCATCCAACATAAGCTGGCGGCGTTTCCCGGCATCATCTTCAACTACACGCAGCCGGCCGAGGACGCCGTGGACGAAGCCGAGACCGGATTGAAAAGTTCTCTGGCGGTAAAAATTTTCGGCCTCGATCTGGCCACGCTGGAAGACAAGGCCGTGCAAGTTAAGAACAATCTCAGCAAGGTGCCGGGCATCAAAGAAATCACGGTGGTGAGGGAATTGGGCCAGCCCAGCCTGGTGATCACGCCGGATCGCGCCAAGCTGGCTCGCTTCGGCCTCAATGTGAGCGACGTCAATACGCTGGTGGGCACCGCCATCGGCGGCTCGGCCGCGACTCAAGTGATTCAGGGCGAGCGCCAGTTTGACTTGGTGGTGCGTATGCAGGAGCCATTCCGCAGCGATGAGACCGCCATTCGGAACCTGCTCATCGCCACGCCCGACGGCCAGTATCTGCCGCTCTCGCAGTTCTGCGAAATCAAGGTGGAAAGCGGAGCTTCCTTCATTTATCGGGAAGCAAATTCGCGCTTCATCGGAGTCCAGTTCAGCGTGGAAGGCCGCGACCTGGCCGGCGCCGTAACCGAAGCCCGTCAGAGAGTCGGGACGGCCGTCCAACTTCCCATCGGCTACCAATTCGATTGGGGCGGGGAATACAAGGAGTACCTGTCGTCGCGGCAGCAGATGAAGGTGATCTTGCCCTTGACCGCGCTGCTGATCCTCCTCATCCTGTTCGCCCTGTACGGAAATCTGAAGCTCCCGCTTATCATCTTCTTCAGCGTGATGGTGACTGAGCCGGTTGGCGGATTGCTGGCGCTGTGGATTACTCACACCAACTTCAGCGTATCGTCAATGTTGGGTTTCGTGGCTCTGATGGGCGTTGCCGTGCAGACCAGTGTGATTCTGTATTCGTTCATCAACAAACTGCGTCTCGAAGGAAGAGACATCCCGACTGCAACGCTTGAAGCCTCGCTGCTGCGGCTGCGGCCGATTATGATGACGGCGCTGGTGGCCTGTTTCGGTCTGCTGCCGGCGGCCCTGTCCACGGGCATCGGCAGCGACTCGCAGAAGCCGTTCGCTATCGTGATCGTAGCCGGCCTGGCTTCCCGGCTGTTCCTGTCCATCTTCCTTTCGCCTGTGCTCTACGCGCTGACCGCGCGGGAAGGCGATACCTTGCAAGTTTGAGGAATAACATGCGGCGATCCATGCAGTACCTATCAGTCGGCTTGTTAGTGGGCGCGTGCTTGTGCCCCGGGGCATTCGCGCAGACCTCGTTGACATGGCAGCAGGTGAAAGACAAATTCGAAGCGGATAACCCTAACCTGCGCGCCGGCCAACTCAACATCCAGGAATCCAAGGCGCAGGAGGTGACGGCATATCTGCGGCCCAATCCGAACCTCACTGCGGGTCTGGACCAGTTAGACCCTTTCACTGGCAGTCCCTATCGTCCGTTTGCCTATGCGTTTCCCCTCGTCGCCTTCGACTATCTGCACGAGCGGCAGCACAAGCGAGAGCTCCGCCTGGAAAGCGCGCAGAAGGGCACCGCCATCGCCGAGTCGCAGCAACTGGATCTGGAGCGCTCGCTGCTTTTCAATTTACGCAGCGCCTTCGTACAGGTTTTGCAGGCCAAGGCCCTGCTGGCGAATGCCAAAGAGAACCTGGATTACTTTGAGAAGGAGCTGTCGATTAACCGCGCGCGTTTCAAGTCCGGCGATATTGCGCGTGTCGATTTGGACCGGCTGGCCTTGCAGCGCGCGCAATATGAATCCGACTATCAAACCGCGATCGTCAACGCCCGAACCGCGAAAATCACCTTACTGACGCTGCTCAACGACCGGACTCCGGTGGACCAATTCGACGTGACCGGTCCGTTCGAGTTCAAGGAGCAGGTTATGGCGCTCGAAGAGTTTCGCTCCGCGGCGCTCGCCACCAGGCCGGATTTGAAGGCCGCTATCGAAACCATCGACAAAGCCGAAACCGACCACAAGTTGGCCGTTGCGAACGGTTCCACGGATCCCACCTTTGGCGTCGACTTTGGGCGCAATCCACCGATCGCCGTCTACATAGGATTCAGCGTAAACATCCCGCTACGTATCTTCGATAAGAACCAGGGGGAGAAGGAACGCACCCAAATCGACATCACCCACGCCCAGCGGCAAAGGGACGCTGCAACGGCGCAGGTATTCAGCGACGTCGATTCGGCTTACTATACGCTGCTGAGCTCGGCGAATCTCTTGCGGCCGTATCGAAGCGCGGACGGTTATCTGGCGACGGCCTCGCGAATCCGCGACACCATGTCATTTGCTTACCAGCGGGGCCAGGCGGCGCTCCTCGATTATCTGGATGCTCAAAGAGACTACCGTGCAACCGAAGTGGCTTACATCAACCTGGTGGGATCGTACCTGACCGCTGCGGGCCAGTTGAATATGGCAGTAGGCCGCGAGGTCATCCAATAGCGCGCCCAAGAGGGTCACTTACCCAGCCGGCGACAACGCCGGCGCCGGACTCCCGCCGGTCGCCTCAGTTACCATGATGAGTTGCCGCTTATGCTGGAGGACCACTTCGTAGCCGGCCATCTCTCGGTGTCGGTGTACCCGGCACGCCGCGACGTTGGCATGGCAAGCGCTCGAGCCGCGTCCGCGATCGTCCGGGCGGCCATCGAGAAAAACGGCAGCGCCGCCGTGGTCTTTGCCGCGGCGCCGTCGCAGAACGAGTTCCTCGCGCACTTGCGCGCCGATTCTTCCATCGACTGGCGGCGTGTCACGGCTTTCCACCTGGACGAATACGCCGGGCTGCCCGCCTCGCATCCGGCATCGTTTCGCCGTTTCCTGCATGAGCGGCTGATGGATCACGTGCCGCTGGCCGCGTTCCACGAACTGGCCGGCGACGCTCCGGATCTCGAGGCGGAAGCCGCCCGCTACCAGCGTCTGCTGGCGGAACAGCCGCCGGTGCTGGTCGCGCTGGGCATTGGAGAGAATGGCCACCTGGCATTCATCGACCCCGGCGAATGCGATTTCGAGGACTCCCGCGACGTCCGCGTCGTCAACCTGGACGACATCTGCCGCCGGCAGCAGGTTCACGACGGCGCGTTCCAACGCGTGGAAGACGTGCCGCGGCGCGCGCTGTCGCTCACCATTCCGTTTTTCTTGCGCACCCCGCACGCCATCGTGACCGTGCCCGGCGCAGCCAAGCGCCAGGCCGTGCACGATGCGCTGGAAGGCCCGGTCAGCCCGCGCTGCCCCGCATCGGTGTTGCGGCGGCATCCCGGCGCAACCCTTTTCCTGGACCGGGACTCCGCGGCCTTGCTGCGGCGCTACAACGTCTGAGGCAACCGATGCCGAACCATGGAAAATGCTCGATGCTGCGCGCCATCGTGACGGACGTGCAGTTCTGGGTCCCCGTCGTGGTGCTCGTGCTGGGGACTGCGCTGCTGTTGGTGTTGAGGTGAAACCGTGAGCCGAGAGCAAACTGGCGGCGGCGGTTCCGCCCGCTCTCTTCACCGCGTGGGCGTGGCCTGCGGTTTGGCCGCGGGCGCGTGGCTCGGCGGCGCTGAAGCGCCCACCAAGCTGGTGACGATGGGCTTCTCGCCTTTCATCATCTCACTGGGCATGGTGGCGGGAGTGTTCGTCGCCCGTTGGACCGTGCCCATGGCGCTCAAGGGCACAAGCTATGTCTGGTTGGACCTGATGGAGAAGGCGCACCTGATCGTGTGGGCCATTCTGGCGGGCATGTTGTGGGCCGTCGCCAACACGCTGACGGTCTTCGCGGTTCGGGATGTGGGGCTGTCGATTGCGTTCCCCTTGTGGAACATCAACAGCCTGGTCGGCCTGTTCTGGGGCTGGCTGCTGTTTAACGAACTGCGCGGTTCCAGCGCGCGCGAGCGCGCCAAGGTGCTGGGCGGCGCCGCGGCGATTGTCGCGGGAGCCTGCTTGCTGGCCTATGCGACCGAGCACCATTCCGGCGCCGCGCCGCAGCGGGCCACGCTCGGGATTCTGGCCGCCCTGGGTGCCGGCATGCTGTGGGGCACGATGTACATTCCCTATCGCAAGGCGTACATCAGCGGCATGAACCCGCTCTCGTTCGTTACCGTCTTCACTTTCGGAGAACTTGGGACCACATTGGTGCTCGCCGCTATGTACCACGGGGGCTTCGGCCCCTTAGCGGTGCAGCTTACCAGGGCGCGGCCGGCTTTCTTCTGGCTCTTCCTCGGCGGCTTCTGCTGGGTGTTGGGCGATTTGTTCCAACAATACGCGGCCAAGTACATTGGCATCGGTCGCGGCATTCCGCTTTCCAACACCAATCAGCTTTGGGGTCTCGCCTGGGGCGCGCTGGTGTTCGGCGAGCTAGCCGGGTTGGGGTTCGCCGCGCAGGCGCTGGTCATCGCGGGCAGCTTGATTATGATCGCCGGCGCTGCGGCAATCGGCTTCGCCGAAGCCCAGGGCGCCGAACAGCTTTCCTGGAAGAAGGCCGTCGAGCGCGAGTGCGGCCGCTATGGCCTGAATCTTGCGCGAGTGGAATCGACGCTCGAGGGCCACGATCCTCTTTCTCGCGAAAAGACGCAGCGGCACTGGTGGGAAGCGCTCGTGGTGCTGGCGGCAATCGGCGTCTTCGTGTATCTTGCCGCGGGCGCTAAACGCCAGGCGATCGAGGTTCATATAGGGTGGATGGTGGTGCTGGCTGCGGCCTCGCTGGTCTTGCTGGTGCTTTGCGGCTGGCTGCTTTGGAAGCGCACGCGTTTTTCGTAGACGCGCCCGTCCGATTGCCTATCGCTACGGCGCAGAAACAAACCGTTGGGTTAGTGCCGAAACACTTCGGTTCACCTGACCGGGCACCGAGGGAACTTGGCGCCATCGTAACCCTCGCATTTTCAATGAGCTGTTCCGGCCGCGCGCGTGGCCTTGCGATTGCCTTAATGACCGCGTATGTCAACCTCAGCAGTTTTAGCCAAACCGCTCCCCGCATGCGGGGACTCTTCCATGCCCTCGGGCATGGATTCGGCGAATGCCGGCCGGAACCGAAAAGCATTACGCTTTCCGTTGGCCCTGCCCGTGCGTTACCGGGCTGACGACGATGCAGGTGTGGGCAAGATCCTGAACATCAGCAGTTGCGGCGCGCTGTTTACCACGGAGCGCCCGCTGGCATTGAATACGGACGTGAGACTGAGCGTCAAATGGCCGGTGCTGCTCTCCAATTCGGTGAACCTGACCCTCGTGGTCGCCGGTAGGATCGTGCGCGTGGAGGCGGGGCGGGCCGCACTGGAGATCCAGAAATACGAATTCCGAACCTGCAGTCCGTCATTCTTCCTGGCGCCGGCTGACCAGAACTCCTCATGCGTCGGGCTTGGGCTTCAGGTTCAGGTTGCGGATCATGCGGTGCAGGGAATTGGGATGTAGATCGAGCAGCCGGGCGGCCTCAGCGTGATTGCCGTTGGCTCTCTGCAGCGTTTCGAGAATCAGGCGCTTCTTGGCTTCCGTGATGGAGTCGTTAAAGCTGCCGGCGGAGATGGCCGGGGAGCCGCCCGCTTCAATCACGGACTCGGGCAGGTCCTCCGGCTGAATGCGATCCGTGCTGCCGAGTACCAGGGCGCGCTCGATGGTGTTCTCCAGTTCGCGCACGTTGCCGGGCCAGTCGTACGCGCGCAGCAGCGCGAGCGCCTGCGGTGAAATGCCGGTGATCCATTTCTTCAGCTTGCGGCTGTGCTTGCGGACAAAGTGGTTGGCCAGCGGCGCGATGTCCTCGCGCCGTTCCCGCAGCGGCGGCAGGAATAAGGAGACCACGTTGAGCCGGTAATAAAGGTCGGCGCGAAACGCCCCGCGACGAATCGAGTCCTCCAGGTCGCGGTTCGTGGCCGTTACCACGCGCACATCCGTCCGGATGGGGCGCGTGCCTCCCACGCGTTCGAACTCCCGCTCCTGCAGCACGCGCAGCAGCTTAGCCTGCAGCGTGGGAGACATCTCGCTCACCTCATCGAAGAAAACCGTGCCGCCGTGGGCCTCCTCCAGCTTTCCCTTTTTCTGCGCCACAGCACCCGTGAAGGCGCCTCTTTCATGGCCGAACAGCTCGCTCTCCAGCAGCGTCTCGGTAATGGCCGCGCAATTGATGGCGACGAAGGGCTTGCCGGCGCGCAAGCTATTGCGATGGAGGGCGCTGGCGGCCAGTTCCTTGCCGGTGCCGCTCTCGCCGCGAATCAACACTGTAGAATCGGTCGGCGCCACTTTGGCAATGGTGTCGTAAACCCGGCGCATGCGGGGACTCTCGCCGACCATGTTGTGTTCCAGGTGGGCCACCGCCGAGCGCTGCCGGAACTCGCTTTCCCGGTTGCGCGCGCTGAACGCCGCATCGAGCAGCGCCGCCGCGAGCCCGGCTGCCTTCCGCAAGAAGCGAAGATGATCCTCCTCAAAGCCCGTCTTGGGATCGGCTGTGGCGAAGCAGAGGGCGCCGATGAAGCGCCCGAACGCCAGCAAAGGGACGGCCAGGAGCGAGCTGACTTCCGGCCCGACGGTCATGCCTGGCGGGTTTGCGGAGGCCGGTGCGGTGGCACGCCTCCACAAAACAGGCGCCGGTTCCCGCGTCATTATGTCCAGCAGTGCGGCAGCCGGCACCGAAACGCCGTCGCTGCCTTGTTCTTTCCGCCACTCGCGCACGCAGTCAGGCTCGCCGGGACTGGCTCCTCCCACGATCAACACTCCCCGTTCGGCCGGCAGCGCGCAGCACAACGACTCCAGTATCCGGCCGGCCACGTCTTCCAGACGCGCGCCGGACGGTATCACCTCGCCTACGGCCAGCAACGCGTCGAAATATTTCCCCAGCGCGCCGCTGACATGAATGCTCTCCGGCACGCGGAGCATTTGCGTGCTGGCCGAGTGGATGTTTCCAGCCAGCGTTGCCGTTTCGCTCTCCGGCGTGCCCGGCTCCACTTCGGTGACGAAGAGGAACAGCGACTCGCCGAGCTGGATTTCGTCGCCGTTGCGGAGCGTGTGCTCGACCAGCGGCATGCCGTTGATGTAAGTGCGGTTGACGCTGCCGCTATCGGTGATCACAATCTCCGAGGCGCGGCGGGCAAGCACGCAATGGTTGCGCGACACGGAGGGATCCGGGATGCACAGCGTGTTGTTCACCGAGCGGCCAATCGAGAAGGTCTCCGCTTCGCTTTCAGGAAGCGCAAAGACGCCTCCACACAGCGGACCAACGATGGAGACCAGCTTGGGCATGCGAGAGAGCCAGTATAACGTAAGTGTGCTGGCTGCCGGGTCCAGGAACCATCCGTAAACACTGCGGCCTCGCTCTCACGCCTTAAAGTTTACTTGGAGAACCGCGTGCAGCGGCTCGGAAAGCAGGGAAAGGCACAAAGTGAGAAACAACCCATTTCTCCGCCGTCCCGCTGGCGGAGCCCGGGCTTCGGCCTTTGACCAATTGAAGGTCTATGCTGCGCGCGGCGTGACTCGAACACACGGCCTGATGGCTGAATCCCGGCAGGCGCTCAACGCAGGCGGTCTCGCTCGGGCAATGTCAATACGGCTCCGGGAGACGCTATAATCTGGTTTAGGCCTTCGCTGATGGAGCCCTCCCACCGTCTCGATCCCGGCCCGGGAATGATAGCTCCTACTCGTGAAGAGCTATGATTCCGCAGACGCCAGTCATTCAACCCGAAACAGAGAGCGCAGCACAAACTCCGGATTCGAATGAGCCCTTTGCGCACACGCCGGACAACTCACGGTTCTTGCCTGCCCTGAACCTGGCGGCGGAGGTGGCGGACCGATACGATCTTGACGCGCTGTCCGGCCTCATCGCCAGAGCACGGGCATTGGCAGCGGGCGCCGAGATTAGCGTTGCCGTGCTGGGACGATTCAAAGCCGGCAAGAGCAGTTTCTTGAACCACTTTTTGGGGCGCAGCGTCCTGCCGGTCGGTGTCGTGCCGGTTACTGCAGTGGTCACCGCAATCCGCTATGGCACGCACGAAGAGGCGCGCGTGCGTCACCAGGATGGCCGCGATCCCGAAGTGCCGCTCGAGCAGATCGGCAGCTACATCTCCGAAAAGGAGAACCCGGAGAACGCCAAGGAAGTCGACCTAATCACCGTGGAACTCCCGGAACTGCGGCGATTTCGCGGGCTGCAGTTTGTCGACACGCCGGGCCTAGACAGCGCGGTCTCGCACAATACCCAAACCTCGTTGGCGTGGCTGCCGCATGCGGGACTGGCGTTAGTCGCGGTCAGCGTCGATCCGCCCCTTTCCCAGCGCGATATCGATCTGTTGAAGAGCCTTTACCGGTACACGCCGAAAGTCGCCGTATTGCTCACCAAAGCCGACCTCCTCAACGATCAGGAGCTCGTGGAAGTCACCGACTATGTGCGCGCGCAGCTTGCCAGGAACTTTCCCGGGACGCCTCGGGTCTTCCCTTATTCGACGAAGCCCGGCTTTGAGCACTTTCGCGAGGCGCTCGAAGCCGAGCTTGCCGGTGGAACCTTGGAGCACCTCGCCGAAGAGCGCGGCTCCATCCTGATGCGGAAGATGGACACTCTCCTGCGCGAATCGAGCGCCTATCTGGCATTGAGCCTCAAGTCAGCCGAGATGCTGCAGTCGGAACGCCAGGCCCTACAGCAGCAACTGCTTGGCCAAAAGGAAGCCCTCAACGATGTGACGGCGGTGATCCGCCTGCTGGTGCAAGATGCCGCGGCGGGAGCGCGGGCCGAAATCAGTCATCGGCTCGAGGCCCACCAGGGCGAAGTGGAGAGCGCGTTGGCGGCAGCCTTCGAAATGCGAGTTTCCGAAGTGGACCGGCAGTCCTGGCACCATGCGCCGCTCGTTCGAAGACTGGCTGGCGAACGCCCTGCGCGACGAGCTTACGGCGCTTTCCGACCGCCATCGCGACTTGCTGCTGGGGCCGTTGCGCCAGGTGCGGGAACGGACATTCCGCACGCTGCAACAGTTTCGAGACCGGCTCTCGGATAGCACCATGCGAGGTTTCGGCGTGCCGCTGCGGACGACGGAAACGGAAATAGGCGTCGAGCCCAACACACCCAACGTCAAAGTCGGCCGTGTGTTCGATAAGAACTGGGAACTGCTATCGCCCATGCTGCCTGCGTATGCGATTGAAGCCGCGATTCGCCGCCACTTCGCGCGTACCATCCCCGAGCTGGTGAAACAGAATCTCAGCAGGTTCAGCGCGCAGTGGGAGGAGAGCGTCAATAGCGCGCTTCAGAGTGTCGAGATGGAAGCAATGCGGCGCCTGGATGAATTGATGGCCACGGTCCAACGGCTGGTGGGAAGCGGCAACAAGAAACGGGTGCCGCGCCTCCGTGCCGACCTGGAACGGATCGAGGCGGCGCGGAATTCGCTGGTTGCGGAGACTGCGGGTTGATCAGGGTCTCGGCCCAGCCGGGCCACAATCGGCGGAGAACATTCCGGAAACGGCCGATCGAGGCGATCCAATTCCGGACGCGATCACTGCGCCGCGCCCCTCGGGTGAGACACGGAAATTAGGGACGGATTGCCGTTCGCTGAGACATTGTAGACGAACGGAAATGATCGTAACAGAATGAGGCTGGCTGGCGAAGCGGAGGCGGGCACT